>Ga0247834_1003499_pt1 | contig 21337 bp, 13 predicted proteins | sample LaCruzMarch2015__8_FD_187118 | JGI IMG/M metagenome (GOLD analysis project Ga0247834, IMG submission 187118) | Freshwater microbial communities from meromictic Lake La Cruz, Castile-La Mancha, Spain - LaCruzMarch2015_12m | ecosystem: Environmental > Aquatic > Freshwater > Lake | place: Spain...
GCTGTGAAGAAGCCAAATACAGATAATAATAACCAGGAGTGCATACCCACTGGCAAGAGTCCACCATGCCAAATACTACCGACAGTGGTTTTTTCCATCGAAAGACACCACTTTCTGGACCCATAGAAAACGGGCATGTTTGACAGAATGCTAGCCCTCCCCTGGAACCATCTGCAAGACATGGGTCTGTATAGAATCCAGGATTGCAGGTGCTGCTGTCTTGGCATGCAGCACATGTCCTGCTGCTTGGAAGCATGGAATAATATCCAACATTGCAGGTAAATAGACAGTCAGAGGCTGTAGCTACAGCTTGTATTTGGGGGGCAATAAAGGTGGCAAATGCTATGCTTGGGGCACATTGTGAATTGCAGTCTCCAGCCTCCACTGATATCATCATATTCTTGGCTGGGCATTGTGCATTGTATGTGCCTGGTGTTGGACATGGTGTGCATGGTGCTGTTAGGCATGCTGCTGCAGTTTCGCTGCTGCCTGGTAAACGATAATAGCGCAAGTCTGTGTGTGGGGTAGTTGAGGTAGCTACCCAAAGATTAATAGTAGTGCAATAATTCAGATTTCCAGCAGAACTTCCACCGCATCCAGTATACTGGTATCCCGGTTCTGAATGAATAGGACAAGAGGCATAATAACAGCTATTGGGTGTGGTCGCATCAGCCTTGAAGCCATTTATATTGGATGATGTGTAATAAAAACCAGAAAGTGGTAAATTAGTGCATGGGCTGCAGCTTATAGGGTTGCATGTTGCTGTGGTTTGGTCCTGAACATAATAATTGCCAGCCAAGCATGCATTTGGTGTGGGTAATGGGCATGCCCTGCAGTTGGTTATTACTTGATCTTTAGAATCACGGTAAGTATTGAATGGACACTGAATACATGATGAAGCTCCACTGGGTGAATATTGCCCTGCTCTGCATGTCCATGTGCAGCTTGTCAGTTTGCCTCCACTTCCACCTTCTACCAGCTGGGCTCCAGTTGGGATAGAGCATACTGTGCATTTATTTCCTCCCTGCAGATAAAAACCTGCATTACACACCCAGGGGCAGTCATTGTTGAGTCCACACCCACTGTATCTAGAGTTCAATAGTGGCGCATTTGTGCATGCCGAGCATGCGTAAAATGCGCCAGGCTGTTTGTAATAGCCAACACCACAGGTTTTAGTGGGGCAAGTGTCTGGCGTGAGGCCTGGGGCAGTGTAGAAGCCACATGTTGGCAAGGCATTGGTGCATTGCAGACAGAAAAAAGCAGGGTTTGGGTTGAGTCGCCCTCTACACGCTGCATAGTAGGTGCCTACAGGACAGAGGGGGCATCTGTATGAGTAAGAATAGCATGAGGGGCAATCGAATGACAAGCCATCAGGGCATAGCCCCATATTCAAAAAAATTACATATGCACCATCAGCATCCAAAAAATAATCATAATCATCTATAGTGGGACAGTTGCTTATGCAATACTCATTAGCAGTTGAGAGTGCTGCAGAAAGAGCACGTGTAATATCGCCTTTTGACGTTGAAACCCCCAAAAGAAAAAGGTATAATACCCACCAGATAAAGTGTGAATCTTGCAACCATACCCTAAAAAAATAAAAATGTGGCATGTGTGTTTGTGGCTATGTGGGTCCAATGTGGGGGCAGGCCACCAATGAATGGTGTTAATACAAAAAATAAAATGCTAAAAAAAACATGCTGCAATACCCCAAATAGATTTATATTATTATTATTATTTTAATATTTTTTAATATAAATTCAATTTTATTTTTTAGCGTCTGCTCTGGAAATAGATTTATAATGTTTAAAAAAGTAGAATCCAGAAATAGATTTTTTTTGATAGGTTGACTTTAATAAAAGGGCTGACATATTCTGAAACTCCAAGTCACACACGGTTTTTGGCACTGCTGCTGACCTGCTATATATGATGAATTATATCCTCGCGAATGGTGGTAAAAAATACAAGGTGGTTCAGACTTTAGGAGCTGGATTGAAGTTTGACAACTATCGCAGGTTGTCTCATGGTTTTTTCGATGAGAAGAAGGGAAGTGGTGATAGAAAGACTGTAGCATGTATTGTGACGAAAAAAAGCTCTGGTTTCATGGTTCGCCTTGCACCTTTTTTGTGGGAATGTGGAGTGTCTGAAGTGGTTGTTGACAATGACGAAAAACAACCACGCTGGTTGGCCCTTACAAAAAACGGGAGTGATCCACGCTATCTTGAAACTGTGAAGCGTATCCTTAATATGCAAATGGCTGAGGAGCTTCAATACGCACTTCATTTTGCGCTGTCTAGTTTGAAATGGAGTCTGAATTTGGAGGTGGTCTCAAAGTGCATTGATTCAGTGATGGTGGATGGTATCATGAAGTATGGGGAGGTGTGTGCACATGGAAGTGTTCCAAAGACTGACCATGCAATCATACATGGGGGTAGCAAGTCTGATGGTTCGCCAATCACCCCTGTTGATTTGCTCATGTTGATGGCGACTGTGCGGGCGATGTTGGTTGTACTCTTTGCAGATAAGGGGGGTCGTGGGTCTGGTGCTGATATTTTGACCAAGGAGGGTGGCGAAATTCTAGAAGAAGAGGAGGAGGAGGCTAAACTGCGGGTGGAGCTGGTGATGGGGGGTTTTTTTATTGCTGGCTGTTTTGGATTTGATACAGACGAAAGGGGGGTAAAGCCTCTGATAGATGCATTTGACTTTGTCAATGGCAATTTGATGTGTCCTGTTATTCGGAGCGTAGCCCCCTGTGGCGAATTGGACGAGCTGCCGTCAACTGCTCCAATTGTGGCTCATGGGAACGAATATCACTATTTGTACAATTGGCTTCGGGCTAAGTTGAGTGGAGCTGGCTATGCATCATGGCATCATGACGGAAATAACAATACAGTGTTTGTTGACAATGCAACTGTTTTTGAGGGGTTTGTTGTACATGAGGTTCCACAATCTGCATTTGTTTCTTCTTCGTCGTGGGAATTATTGAATACATGCAGAAGTGCTGTCACTGGTCTTTTTGATCCATCCATGGTACAGGCAGATGAGGCTGTGTTGTGTTCCTTTTTGGCCAGGCCGCTTGCTGGTGCTGCTACTACTATTATTGGAATGGCTACAAGATTTTCCATGGTACCTACTCCAGAAAAGCTGACTCTGGTGGATTTCCTCCATTGTACTACTGGAAATCTGAAAAAATTTATATGGCATTTGTTTGATTTTGTCGAGTCGCCTTGGGGGAGGGCGCATAATGCATCAAAGGACAAGACGTTCAAGCCTGTGCTGGCAACATCTGCTGATTTGCCAAAAGGTTTTGCTGTGCTTACTATAAGTGTACAAGGTGATGATAGTTTGTTTTATGCCTATGAGGATTACCTCGTTGAGAACCCTCAATTGCTGAGTTTTTCACGTGGTTTTTCTTTGATTATCAGCTTGAATAATGATGATGGCGAGGACTGTAGCAAGAGCTCTGTTTTGTGTAATTCTTATGCTCAATGCGCAACCAGGTTCAAGTTGAAGTATTCTAATTACACTTTCAGAACTATGGAGGCTCGTGATGCTATGGTTGCTGTCTGTTGTGCATCTGCATCATCTTCTTTGATGCTGTTGGATACTGAAGGAGGAAGTGGAGCCTGTGGGGGTAAAAAAAAGAGTGATGCTGTTAACATCAAGGTTTTGTTTGAGGGCGCAGAGCGTTATGCTGCCAGGTGGGGTGTGTATGGGGAGGCGTCGCGTCAGGAGCTTTTTAAATTCCAATATCTTTTGGTTGCATATATTACGTCGTATAGGTGTTTGCCTATTGAGAAGAAGCACAAGACGTATCTTGCTGCCATTGATGCCATGATGGACAATCTGCATTTGGCTGGACATGCTGAAATGGCTGAAACCTTTCTGGCTCAGTTGATGGCTGCTTCTTCTGCTGCTACTACAGACAAGATTTCCAAGGAAATCACACAAATGCTTTTGGCGATTGAACCGCGTCAAGTGTTTGCATTGGCTGTGTATGCCCTTGAGAAGCCAGATTCTAAACTTTTGCTGATGCTTGCCAATGTGATTGCGGTTGGGTTTTCTGAGCCATGTGGAGGAGGAAAAACTGTTGTCATTGAGGGGTGCAGCAAGGGGTTTTTGTTCAAGGAGCTCAAGAATAATGGTGCTGCTGCTGCCCTCAAGGAGCTGTTGCTGCCTTTGCTTGGACTGATTAAGGATTATGGTTTGGTTTGGCTCAAAAAGGTTAGTAAGTCTCCGCCAATGTTGAGGCTTGTAATGGTGGCTGCAACTCCAGGGGCTGGCAAGAGTACTTGGCTTGCCAGTCTTAAGGCAAGAATTGAGAGTTTGGATTCTGGTACTACTACCACCACCAGGTGCATCATTGTCGCCAGTGATGCTATTCCAAGGAATGTCAGCAACAGGAATGGGTTTTTGATGCAGCAGATTGAGGGTGCTGCTGCTGCCATGAGTGAAATGGATCTAGCCAACACCATCTTTTTGATTGACCGCTGCTGTATCGATATGTGCCGCAGTGGGTGTGGGTTTTTGCAGGCAATGAGGGGTTTGAGCTTGAAATATAAACTGTGTGTTCACTACTGCATCCCATCACATGGCGATGTCAGCTTGCGTGGGAACGAGGAGGACTGGGTTTTTCCTTTCAGTGAGTCTCAAATGTATGTGAATGCAGTCTCTGTTTTGGTGAGGGGTGGTCATGCCGCGGGGGTGGAGGGTGCAAAAGGTGTGGCTGTGGCAATGGAGCATGTGAGGAGTGCCAGGCTGCCTACAAAATATGGGTTGCCTATACTAGTGCGGAAGGCTCTTGAGGGGATTGCTTATAAATTGGACATCTCATTTTTTCAATATGTACGCGACGACGATGTGACGGCTATCCCTATTGAGATTGGTGTTGCAATGCGGTTGGCCCTTGGGCTTGAGCTCTCTATGGAAGCACATCAAGCCGTTTGTGTATCAGCTGAAAAAAAACAAAAGGATGGTGGGGCTGCTGTGTTGTTGAAGAATGCTACAACCAAGCTTGAGACAAGTGGTGGTGTCGAGGAAGGGGTTTGTGCTCTTGTTGTGAAGCAAGAAGACAACAGGATTGTTTCTCGTTGGATGGTATTCAAGATGCTAGTGGATGGACTTTGTGCTCGTTATGGAGATTATGCAGATCCATGTGGTGAAAGCTGCTATGATTTGTTGATTGACCTCAAAAGGAAGATTGCCAGTGCAGTTGTTTCTTCCAAGTCTCAAGGTGATGCTGAAGTGGAGAGTGTGTGGAACGAATGGTTGAGTTCACTGAAGGATTCATGGGCTGTGAAGGCATTCCTTGCTCGTGCACGTTTTCCCGTCGAAGAGGTTGTGGATCAGATCATGTCTGGTCTCAAACAGACGTCTGCTGCTGTTGTTGTGTGCAGTGGTGGCAAGAGTGAGATTGGTATTTTGACTGATGTTCCGTTGATTCCAAGCTACTATGCATTGGTTTCTCGTGAATTTGGTGCGTTTGATTGGAAGGGATATTGCGACTATGACATGTGTGATGGGGAGAAGGACGTTTATCATGTTCGTTCAGATGGGCATAGTCTGCATGTTACTATGTGTGTGCCACAATTTCGAATCAAGGATTTTTTGGGGTCTAGTGGCAATCTGATGGTTCGCTATATAGGGGAAGCCATACTGGGGCGTGGATACAATGTGGAGTTGAAGTCTGTGTGTGTATCCGACATTTCAAAGGTGGCCATGGTTTCTGTTTTTGAAAATACTGGCGTTGTTGTTGTTGCACCTGGCACTGATGGAGCTCTTCATCATCATATCACGCTCTTGTGTGCTGGTTCAAACAAGGACTCTGTTGGCTATGCTGCTTCTGTTTCTGGTGCTGCCGCCAGCGGAGCCAAGAAAGGGGCCAGGATGGGTGCTCGCTTTGTGGCCAAGTTCCCAATACCGCCCCTCATGGCGCGTTGGTAGTAGAAGCTGCAATGGTTTGATGATGTTGGGGGATCTGCCAGCAGATTTTTGGCGTTTTTTGATGGTTGATTGATATTAAAGAAGCCTCTGAAAAAGAAAGTGTCTGTTTTTTTTATGGGGGGGTAAAATGTGTGGTGATTTTATGAGTCCAAATCTCCCATGATAAGTTCTAGTCCTTTCAGTATGAGAGGATGGGTCATTGGTGTTTGTTGCCTTTTTGTTTTTTCGATAGAGCCAAACGCGTGCTCCATGTAATGTTCATATGTATTATGATGCTCATGTCTAAGAGGCGATGGGTTCATCATGATGTCAGTAAAGTGTTTTCCAGTAGTTGCGCATACTGGTGTGTGTGTGTTGTTTTTTAAGACTGGGGGCACGAGAAATGAATATGGTGTGGAATTTGGAGTAGTATTGTCACGTGATGATGAGAATGATGCTTCTGTAATGGCCATGGGCGATATGAGATGGGAAAAATTCATTTTGAAGTCTGGAGATATTTCCAAGTGTGTTTCTGCTTTATTTTGGCTGTTTATTATCTTGAAAATCAATTTTTTCTGTCCTTCACTCGTTGTTATTTCAACTGGTTTAATGCATATGAATTTATCTGCCTTAATAAACTCTTTAAAACAATCTAAGCTATAGTGCAGTGATCTGAGTATGGTGAGAGGGATGCATAAATGAAGATAGAGAAAATCCACTATACTACCAAGTGTGTGCAAGCGGATATCTCCTTGGGGGAATAAGTCGCCTGATGATGCTGGAAGTGGACTTTGAAAGAATCCAAGCACTTTTTTGATATGTGGTCTTCTTTTTCTTCTGTCTTTTTTATCATGTTGGCTTAATTTGATGGTTATACGTTGAGGAAATGTTGTAGCTGCAAATCCAGGGATTATTGTTTCCAAATCTATATCATCATCTTTGTTTTTTTTCAAGTCTATCAAAAAAATTACTACACCTGCATCAATTTCTTTTTTGTCACATACATAATGCTCAACAGTGCATGCCATTTTTATCATATCCATAACTCCCATTATACATTGTTCAATGCTATCTACTGTTAATGTACTAACATTTTCATCTTTATCATCAGTATGATGGGGTTGGGCATGTGAATAAGGCATTTTTTTGCTTGTGTTGGTTTTTTTTCCTTTTGATATAATGATGATGCCAATCAAGGATGCACTTAAATACAACTCAATTTAATAAAAAAAAACCACTACCACAGGGTCAAATTTTGATATCATACAAGTAGGGGGATGTGATTCTATATTTCATTTAATATCTTTTTATAGTTTTTTTATAATAATTATTATAAAATCCCAAAATAGAACAGGGTCTTTTTAAAATAAAAAAACGATTGATTATCTATAAGTACCTCTGATTCTTGCATTGCTGCACTATACAAACAATGAAACGCGCTGTTGCCACGTCGTCAACATGTGAAGAGTTTGATTCAGATTCATCTTCTATAGGATCAGATGGGTTTTTTCCAGCGGAGGAGGAGGAGGAGGAGGATATCGAGGATGGTTGTTGCGTTGGTGAAGGTGACAGTCTGCAGCCTGCATATACGCGCTGTGATCATTGTAGTAGTGGTGGTATTCCAGCTGTGATTTTGAGAAAACTGCAACCCTCCTTTTCAGAGGGAGGCCCTGAATATTCTGGGGTGCTGCGTTTTATGATGATGGATGTTGTTTTGAAGAACCCACATTTTACTAGGGGGAGTGGACCCAAAAAATGGAGCAGAAAAGGCTGTTTTTTGGATGGTGGTGGTGGAACACATGCACTGCTTTTTGGAAGAGAGGCACATGGTGGGAGTGTGTGTGTGATAGTAGAAGGATGGTATCCATATCTGTTGGTGAAGGCACCAGAAAATTGGAAAGATACTACTGCTACAACAAGTGACTGCTGTTATGCACTCAGGGAAATGCTTGAGGTCAAACTGGGCATTTATTTTTCGCTGACCTCTTCTTCTCGTTCATCAGCTTCAATGGGTGGTGGTGGTGGTGGTGGTAGTGGTCTCAGGGGTGGGTTTATACATAACATTACCACTGTGCTTTCTAAAAACATCTATGGGTACTCTCCAGAGGGCTTAGTTCCTTTTTTGAAGATTGAGATGCAGAAGCCTTTTTGGGTCAATGCCATGCATAATGTTTTTGTTGGCTATCCCATTGTCAATAAAGATGCCTTTGAGGCTGGGGCTTTTTTAGGAGATGATAAGAGTGGAGGAGGTCGTATTCAAGGTGTGGTTCTTTTTTTCAATGAGCAAAGTGGGGGTCCTGTGTTGAATGTAGGGCAGACTGAAACCTACAATAGCAATTTTGATCCTATCCAGCAATTCATGGTGGGTGTGGGAGGCTTGAAAGGGTGTCAGTGGATAGAAATTCCATTTTGTACAGATGCAGATTGTTTTTTGTTGGGGGATAATGATGAATCCAAAATAAGTACTTGTACCTATGAGAAGCGTGTCAAGATAGAGCAATTGACCCTGTTGAATATAGATGAACATTCTGGCATTGCTCCACTGCGTATTCTCTCGTTTGATATTGAAGCAGCTGGGCGTAGGGGTGTGTTCCCCCATGCTTCGATTGATCCTGTGATTCAGATAGCTTTGCAGTTTCATGTTGTGGGTGAAATAATCATAGCCTCAGAACAATCATACAAGCCAATCTTATTGAGTCTTAAATCTTGTAATCCAATTGAGGGAGCAGACGTGATTTGCTTTGAGGATGAAAGAAAGCTCCTTGAGGCATTTCGAGAAATAGTTGTTGCCTTTGACGTGGATATTTTTACTGGCTATAATATCTGCAATTTTGATTTTTTGTACCTCAAGGATAGAGCTGCTGCCCTTGGATGCTATGAGGAATCAAATGACCAAGGAGATGATCTTATTTCCAATTCGTTTGGTAAGATGACTCGTCTTAAAGCATCACAGCTTGTCTTGCGCGAAACAGAATTTGTATCTGCCCAGATGGGCAAGCGTAAGCGTGTCAGGGTTACTATTCCTGGACGTGTGAGTTTGGATATGCTAACCTCAATTCAAAATAATCACCGTCTTGAAGGGTATTCGCTCAATGCTGTATCTGAACATTTTTTAGGTGATAAAAAGGTGGATTTGCCTTTTACTCAGATTACTCCAATGTGGATGAAGGGCGCAGACACACGTTGTGAGTTGGGTGTCTATTGTCTCAAGGATGCAAAATTGCCTATAGATTTAATGAATAAGCTGAATGCACTTTTGCAGACTGTTGAGATGGCCAGATGCACAGGGGTGCCATTTGATTGGGTACTACAGAGGGGGACTATGGTTCGAACAACATATTTGCTCCTTGAACGTGCATTGCAGCGTGGCTTTGTGTTTCCAAATATTTCTCCCTTTGCTAAGCAAGTTTATCTCCATGGTGGTGATGGGAGAGCTGGTATTCTTCTTGCACAGGGACTCAAGAAAAGCAGTGGAGCTGATAAATATAAAGGGGCAACTGTATTTGAGCCTACCTCGTTGGGGTCCAATCGGAATGTGGTGGTGCTTGATTATGCTGCACTGTATCCTAGTATAATTATAGCAGGGAATTTGTGCTTTAGTACATATATTTCTGATCCAAGCCACCCCTACAACAAAAAATTAGCCAGTGCTACTGACGATGAGCGAGGATTGCTTTGGATGAATGAACATGTTTTTGTGTCTGAGGTCCATTGTAAGGGTTTGATTCCAGAGGTGGTGGAATATATCCTGAGTTGTCGTAAAAAGGCAAAGGTGGCGTTGGCTGAGGCCACAACCCTTTTGGACAAATCATTGTGTAAGGCAAGGGAGCTGGCGTACAAGGTGATTGCAAATAGTATGTATGGTGTGCTAGGATCAAAGGTATCATTCTTGCCATTGAAGGCAATGGCTGAAACTATCACTGGCGTGGGGAGACAGGACCTCGAAAATGCAAAGAGAATTGCAGAGGGTATGTATTCTGGATGCTCTGTCATATATGGAGATACAGACTCAATCTTTGTGAAAATGCCTCAGACTGAAGAAATATCCAAGACTACAAGTATGGAGGAGGCGTTGGCGATTATAATGGATATGTCTAAGGCGCTTGCTGCTCGTATAAATAGTACCCTCAAAAAACCTAAAAAGATAGAAGATGAAAAGGTGTACAGTGTGTTGCTGTTACTGGGGAAAAAATGTTATGCTGGTATGATGTATCCCAATGGACATAAATTTGGGATAGATGAACCCAAGATTGACATTAAAGGACTTCAATGTGCACGACGCGATGGATGTCATTTAGTTAGAAGTATGGTGCAGGATGTAATTTGTTGTATATTAAAAGGTGGGGCTGAGGAGGATGCTGCAGCGTTGGTGAGGGAGCGCTTGGTGGCTGTAATGGAAGATAAGGTACCACTAGAGGAGTATGCTATCCGTAAGACAATACGTAAGACAATGCAGGATTGTTGTTTTCCTATGACACAAGTGGAATTGGCGTCTGTGCGCTCTGGAATTAAATCAAAGAATTCTGTTGGTGCTGGTGCTGCTCATCATAGCAGTGATGGTGGTCTGCAACATCAGCCACAGTTGACGTATGCTGAACAGGATGAAGCTATTCAGCAGGGGATTAAAATACCATGGACTATCAGAATCAATCTGCCAGCTGTATGGCTTGCATGGAGGATCCGTTTGAAGGATGTGGGTATTGCGCCTGTTCCGGGTGAGAGTATCCAGTACATCATCACCAATAATGGAGGAAAACGGGGATTTGAAAAGGTTGAGACGCTGGATGCTGTGCGGGCAAAATTTATACCAGTGGATCGTGAATATTACATAAAGGCAGTTTTTGGACCCATGAATAAAATTTTCTACCCTATAGCTCAACAAAAGTTACTTGCTGGAAATGAAAAGAGGGCAGCCTTGACTATGGAAAAAAAAGGGAAAGACAAGAAGAATGAGGATTTGCAAGTCAGCAAGATGGTTGATGGGATGATTTGGTTTGTTACCCGCAACAGGCACTTCAAGACTGATCCAGAAAGAAAAAGGGCATGTATTGCAGCAAGTCCTATTTTTCAGGCGTTTGAACGCCAATCTAAAAAAAAAGGCACATGAGAGAGATGGATTCTCCTCATTATGCTTCTCCTATTTAAATGCATCTTTTGCTGTTTGAAAAAAAAAGAATAAAAGAAGGAGAATAAAAAAAAGATGCTATTTTATTCTGCTCCTAGTGTGCATTGTGCCTGTGACTGTGAATGCTTAAATCAGAAAGAGGAAATGGAAGGGGTAACCAATAATAATAATAATAATAATGGAATGGGTAATTTTTTTTATATTGGAAGGGGGGGATATTCTCCACTAAAAAATATAGAAAAAACTAAGAAGGTAAAAAATGGATATGCAATTATTGAAAGAAAGAATAAAGCGTTGTCGACTTGTGAGGATGAAAAATGCACAAGGGAGGAGGAAGATGAGGCTGGATTACATATGACATTTGTGGGTGTGTGTTTTATTCACTGTGTACTGCTGATTATTGTAGTGGGGTTGGTTTCTGTTATTTTTTCACGCGATCCATCACACGCTCTGGTTCTAATGGAAGGTTATAATTTGATCCCTGGATCTGATGATGGGGGGTGTCAAGTGTGGGTAAATGGAGAATGTGTAGAAGCTATGAATTATGAGTTTAACCACCACCATCATACCACAACCACTAGCGATAATAATAATAATGACAATAGCAACAACAACAACAACAACAACAACAACAACAACAATAATAATAATAATATGGAAATGCTAAAGGGGGATATGAAAATGACAGAAGGGAAAGCCATGGGTTTGTTTTCAAGTGTGAATTCGGTTGTTGTATGTTTAGTAGTACAGGTGATATCCACAGTTTTTCACCTGGCCTTGGTACCAGTATCTAATGTGAATTCAAAGTGGGCACTGCAGCGTTTCTCCTTTATTATATTTGTTATTTTTGCTATATTGCTATTACTAATGAGAACAACATGGATAATTCCCAGCAATATTATGCTGTGGTTGGAGACGTTGCTGGTCGCATCCATGTTTACTCTGGGGTCTAGACACAAATATGCAAGTTGGTGGGATACACAAGGAAAAAAATCAGCTGATACACCCCATATTTTGTCTGCAGCATTCACTCTTCCTGCACTTGGTATTGTTGTGTTGGCTGTTGCAGGAGAAGATAACACAGAAGGATTGGTTTTTGTATACTTTGGGCTACTAGGGGCTATTTTGTTTAGACTATTAGAGGTAGTATCATTGAACAATGAGCCACGGTCAGGTGGTGCCTCGCAAGGCAGGCACGAGGAGGTTGTTTTCAATGGAGGAGGTTTTAACAACAAGGCACATCATGTTTTTTTTGTGTCTGAACCAAGATTTGTAGCTAGACTGAATATGTGGTTATGTTTAATTCCCTTTATTGCATTGGTCTCACTCCGATTTGATGCTATAGCTAATTTACCCACAGAACTTACACCAACACATTGGTCTGTGGGGGCTCTGATATTTGCATTGGTGTGGTTTTTATGCTATGCACTTTATTTCACGTTTTATTCATGTGATGGAGGGGGGGTAGTTACTGGTATTTACTGTATGATTCTTCATCAAGTTTTGCACTCAAGCTTGGTGCTGCTTATCCTCATTGGATTTATAGTATCAACTTCTTGATTTTTTACTTTTTTTGAGTTTCAAAAGTGGCTCATAGTGTCACCAAGATTGACTATAAAAAATTATTAAGCAAAGCAATGATTTTTGTGTTGTGGTCATGAGTGGAATATTATGCTAAATTTCAAAAGTGGCTCATGTCACCAAGATTGACTATAAAACTAAGCAAAGCAGCATTTGTGGCCATGAGTGAAATATTATGATAAATTTTTGGCTGTTGCATTTGCTGTTTTTGCATGCTGATAGATGTAGTGGGTTCTCGTTTTGGAAGCAGCTCAGATAAATCCATTGGATATACTTGGAAAGAGGGGGTCAATGATAGGATGTAGATTGGAGCCAATCCAACGCATGCCATATAGGCAACTACATAACGCCAAGTATCAAATTGCCCAAATTCCACATGGACCAAATAAAGTGAAAGTGTTGTCAGAGAGAGAGTCAACACCCTGCAGAGGCTTTGGGCTAGATATCCATGCAATTGATTGGATGTTTGCAACCAAAGCGTATTGACGGCTGCACTGAGAAGCACAAGATGACTCAAGGCATCAAACCACAATCGTCCACCTGCTGCAGTGATGCCAAGAACAGCAAGGGGCACGCTGACCATTTGAAGATGAAATGCAAGTCTCCATCTGTCATCATCATGAAAGTGTGCAGCAAACACTACAAAATAAATACCAGCAATTGAGAGCAGTGCCATTGTTATGATAGTGGGATATGTGACCAGATCAACATCATGCATCCCTTGGCAAACTATAATTGGAACTAATAATATAAAGAATGCTGTGCTTGCATATTGTAATGGAATGGGTTTGCCATGTTCATTACTATTATTATTATCTGTAGTAGCAGCAGCGGCGGCGGCAGCGGCGGCAGATGTTGTGATGGAAAGACTCTTTTTTTCTTCTATTGCCATTGTGGTATTTGAAATGCCATTGTGTTTTCCTTTGAATCTAGTATGAGACAAACAAATAATAAAATGGATCCCACATAACATGAACAAAATAAGGTGTGGATTCCATGTATTTAGTGCCTTGATGGCTAATTTTGGTGTGTGGCCATGAAGTAAACAGTCATAATAATAATGACGGTTGTTTGTGTAATGATTGCCTTTGCTATCCTTAGATAGATTCATGTGCATTTCTAGGCATGTGATGGCGCTGCCTCTGTTTGTGTATGCTATGAGCTGTGTGATGATAGCAGGGCCTCTTTGATTATTATTATTAATATTATTATTGCTGTTATTATTAGTAGTGGTAGTGGTAGTAGTAGTAGTAGTAGTGGTAACATTGGGTTGTTTTGCTGTTATGTTGGATGAGGCTGCTGGTACTGAGTTGTTATTATAATTATTATTTGGAGTAAAATTGGAAGAAAAGGTAGAAGTGTGAATGGAGATGTCATTATTATTATTAGTAGCTATGAGCAGGTCAAGAGCTGGTTTCCACAATACTGCATCTGGGACTGCCCTAACAAGCCAGAAGCTCCACACACTTGCATCACGACCAAGTATAATAGTGGTGGCTTGTAGAATTACAAGCGCAGAACTGAAGAAAAGAGTAAAATAGCCCATATATAAAAATATTGCCTTTTTTATATTTAATTATTTGCACATATATATATATGTGCTTCACTTGCTTTAAGCTATGTATGATTTATTATACTGTATATTGTTGCTGTTGTTTTTATACTGTGTTTATAGCAGGAGGTTGATGAGTCTTCTTGTACAAGGAGGGTTTGCTTTTTGCAAGGGTGCATTCTCTTTGCCTTACCCCACTGCGTCCAAACTGAAAATTCACGCTTGGTGTGAAATCAATGAGTGACATAACCCAAAAGGTGGTTGGTTGCCGTTGAATAAAACATTGCATACGACGCTGGGTTTCCTCTATTATAAAACGGCATGTGACATGCGGGGACCATTTTGAATACATCTTGAAGAGGTATGTAACATCTGCTGCTGCATACATGATGATTTCCTATACATTTTTTGTTGATTATTATTTTTTTATTATCAGTAGTGGATGTCAATAGATTAAATCAAAAATATAAAAAACCTGTGTCAGTGGACGTTGTAGTAAAGTTTGCATTGGGCCGCAATTCATCCATTGTTTTTTTATAGCTTTTTTGCGATCTATAAAGTTGAGCGCATTTTCAGGTGACACCAATCGCTCTACTGCACGGTGCAGACCTTTAAGATAGGGATCACTAGCTTGCTGAAAAAGAGAAGTGTAGACTATCTGGAGGTCATATAACCCACGAACTGGTACATGATGCTGCTTTAATAAAGCTTCAGCATCACATCTACAATCATAGCACAGTTTTAGTACCCCAGGGTTTTCTAAAATTGAACTCAAATGAACAGCATTAAAAAGCTCCTGCCCAAGCTTCAGGACGTCAAATATATAGACTTCATTTTCAGATATGGCAATCTGCAGTAATGATGTGGCATACCCAAGTGGTGCACCCTCCATGTCCTTGGGTACAAAAAAAATCAGATAAAAAGAGATGAGTAAATAATAAAAAAAACATCAAAGATAATAAAATTTAGCCTCACTATTGCTATGATGGGGGCTTCACTGAGTCTTGCGCATGCTGAAACAACAGCTTCTTGTGTATCAACTATTGTGATATGTGGATTATTATCATTATTATTTATTTCTAATGTAGTCGATAATGCCATTGGAATTGTATATTTTTTTATTAGTCAAATCTTGCATTTGAGATGATCTCAAATACTCTAGGGGTATTTAGGGTGTTTAGTATTCTTTGCATGTTTTTTTTTTATGTGTGGTCATTAATTGTCATGTGTGTAGAAGGACGTGAGGGGATAATAGTAACTGTGATAGTTTTTTGATGAAATTGGATGTGCTGCAGGGTCACTACTACTACTACTGCCACCATATGAGTAATAAGAGGAAGCTGGATATGATAGGGCGAAGATTAAAAGTATCATCAAGAATACACAAACTATAATTCCAGCCAATGCCTCCATGGGGTCCCCTTCATAATAATTGGATGATTGATTTAACAAATGATTATCATATGGATGGGCAGAGGCGTTTTTTTGCCTCTGCCTTACAGAAATTGCATTGTTTTTGTGGTGATGTTGTTGTTGGTGGTGGTAGTGGCTTGACTGCATTGTCTGCTCAATGTCGCTATCATTTGTTACCATTATTGGGCTATAAATACGCATGTTTTTTTGGGTTGTTGTTGTTGTTGTTGTTGTTGTTGTTGTTGTTGTTGTTGTTGTTGTTGTTGTTGTTGTTGTTGTTGTTGTTGTTGTTGTTGTTGTTGTTGTTGTTGTATTGCAATGATTGTTGTGTGTTGCTTTTATATATTTGCAACCATCATTGAGGGTGTTATATATATAAGTATTAGCCAAAGGGGGTAACACATTTTTGCAGGTGGCAGTAAATACACAATTTTTAGAATGGGATATTTTTGCATATGAGCACTAAAAAAAAAACAAGGCTACCAAGGGGTGGTGGTGGTAGTGGCTCTGATGTAGGGATGGGTAGAGCATTGGTGGTGGGAGGGGCTATCAGTGCTGCTTCTTTGCATGCTGCTTTTTTTGTGGCTAAAAAGGTTTATCAAGAATCATCTATTTTACTTAAACACTTTGTGTTTTCTAAAAATAGGGATTCACAGTTTGTCACTTTGGATATGGATATGTTGAAAAAATTACGATATCCAATGATAAAGTGGAATCCATATACTGAAAATATAATGCTTTTGACATCAGTTGGCATATTTACTATTGAATTTCCAGCATTGAATGTTTATCATTTTTGTTATGGGTCACAAGAAGGCACAATTTGTCGTTTTTTGTTACCCACCAACATGTTTCATTTGTTCAAAGATGTATCCAATCAACAGTATGCATATGTTCATGGTAGTGGTGACTCAAGTCATGAGAATGTGACATTTGATACTGTTTTGATTAACAGAACAGATTTATTGTTGTATGATCTCTTATTACATATGATACTTAATGATTTTCATACCTATTTATCATCAAAACCCACAACAGACATTTTATTTCTGGGAATGATTGAGAGTTTAATTCTATATACAACACAAGAGAGTCAGGTTGGTGAGAGAAATGGGTTTTTCAAAAAAATCATGAATTATGGGACCCCTTCAGGTAAAAAATTTGAAAGCAGCAAGAATATCTTGCGAGCTTGGTTTACTAAAAATGATCAGTTTATAACCAATGCAAGATACAAGGTGTTTTCTGATTTAAATGGTGGGTATTATATCACCAAGCCTACTACACAAAATATGGAAGGGATAATAAATATAGGGATATTCAGTAAAATAGAAAAAATTTCATTTTATCTTGACAAAACTGCTAAAAATGAGGGCATTGTTTCTGATTCCATGTATAAAAGGTATGTTGGTGCTTTACGTTATAGCATAGATCCATGAAATTGGACAGGTCGCAGCACAAGAAGAAACAGTCCTGTTATTATAATGGCAGATGTGAAGGATATTCCAATTATACCAATGTTGCTAATAATCAATGTGTTTTTTTTAATTGAAGATGGGTTCATAATTATAGAAGAGGAGGGGTTCTTTTCTGAGGCTTGTATCCATTGAATGCTGTCAATGTCACTTGCAATTGAGTGTGGGTCGCTGTTGATGCGCAGTGTCCCGTATCCACCATAAAAACCATTTGATGTGAGAGTAGATGATGATGGCAGACATTTGGGGGGTATGGTAGTAGTAGTAGTAGCAGCAGCAGTAGAAGTAGATGTAGAAGTAGAACCTGAAATGGAAGTACATGGTTTTGGTGAAGTTGATATACCACGCCACATCCCCTCTAACACATTAGCACCACGTATAATACGGCCAGTGCCTTTATTACCCCAAGTCAAACCATATGAGTTTTGAACCAACCAAAATCTATTGCCTGTTAATGGGTCCTGTCAATGAAAAAAAAACAATCAGAAACAATCAATTGGTAAAAATGATATTGGTCTATGTTGTGCATGTACCTGCCCCCATCCATACACCACAATACAATGATTTTGTATAATCTGATTGTTGATATTCGTTTTAGTAGCAGTGGTAGTTGTTTTTGGTGTTTGTGTAGTGGAGGTATGGTTAATAGTACTAGTTACTGGAAGCAATGATTGAGGAATAAAGATGGTATTTCCTGTTAGGTTTTGAAAAATTGCTATATCTGCACCACTAAGAGATATCACACTGATCACTGGTCCATTTTTCATAATTTCTGACATCATGTTATGTGTGGCAAGCATGGCACCATAGTCTGATGGTCCATTATACAATTGCATATCATACATGATGGCTGCATCCAGTTGAGTTCTAATAAAGGAATTGACCACACTTGAACAAGATGCAAAATTATAAAGACATTTGGTGATGTTGGGATTGCTGTTGCTATTGTTTGAGCATTCAGATGGCAATAGGAAATAGGGCGATCTAGAGCCAATATGCATAGCAGCTATCATGTTGGATAGATATACACCTTCATTACAATCTGCTATGTCTTGCCCAGTACAATCCCATATTTGATTAGCTGATAAAAGGGTATTGCGTGCATCACGTATGCATTCGCGCGCTGAGAGTGCTGTAGCTATAGCCATGGCACAGCAGTTTCCGCATTTGTCTTGGGTGAAAGGAACCCATGCCCTACAGAGTGGATACATTGCCTGTATGTCCCAGTTTGGAGGCATGGGCATGCATGAACTAGGCATAAGAAGAAGAAGGATAAACACTGCTACTAGATCTGTTGTCATTTTTCAGACAGATGATGAAATTTTTATTGTTATATCAATGCAAATGAATATATAGTTTCACTGGATAATATATTTAAAAAAAAATTTAAGGTAAAAGATGTTATCTACACATTCTTATTATTTCATAGCAGTGTTATTGAGTACCAGCACATTCCACATAGGCAAGTGGATGCAATTGACATTACTCTGGCAGTTTTGGCAGGGATGGTTTGTGTTGTGAAGCCTTCATATTCAGCCACAAGTGCTTCTAATATATACATGATGCCAGCAATACACAGGGTGTGTTTGTGTGGAAAAACACCAGCTGCGGCACGGGTCAGTCCCATTGCAGCAACCCAGTAGATGAGAAAGCGTATACTAGTGGTAGTAATGGCATGTGGATTTTTAGTCTGTGGTGGTGGTAGCGGTAGGTCTGCTGTTGTCATGTTTGAATCATCAATTATTTGTTTGAAGATGGATGGATACAGCTCATTGAAAAATACATATTTTATCTTCCATTTTTCTATCATTATGATAAGTCTAGGGAATAGGGTTGCTAATGTGCATAGACAGTCAATGCTGGAATGGATAATCAAAAATAATCTAGTGAATATAACAAAAAGATAGGAGTCCATGATTCTATATGTATATATTTATATATTTTAATTTGTATTTTATTTTATAATAATGTGGGGGTTAACCCCATACAACCATTCTATACTGATGGGGCATGCTTGTTGTTGCTGCATGCATACATGAATGCTATGATGGCAATTACAACCACAACAAAACCTCCAATTACACCTCCTGCTATGATAGCCACATTATTATTGGATGATTCGCTGTTGCTGTTGTTGATGGTTGAATTGGTCCCCCCGCCACCACCACTGCCACCAGTTGTAGCAGTCACACAAGCAGAGGCTCCTGTAGACACAGACATTGTACCCAAAGGGCAAGTAAGGCAGTTTCCAGCACCAATGTTTGACTTATACTGGCCCTGTTGACAGGCTATACATTGCTGCCCTGAAGTTTGATAGCCTGCAGCACAGATACATGATAAGCTGTCAACTGAAGGTGTTTTTTCTCTAGGGCATAAAAAGGCTGTATTGTTGTAGACATTGCTAGTGGATAACTGGGCTAATGGTTGGATGGTATTAGGGTCAATTGTGAACCCAGCCATTTTTGCAGCATTTTGTGTTGAGTTGAGTTTAAAAAAAACAGGAATCATTTCTTTTGTGATGGTATTGATAGCATCTGCATTTTCCACTTGTATCATGAGGGCAACCATGGCTGTTGTGCTGGTTCTATCAATGGGACTGGGTATAAATTTGCACATCACTCGCTGATTTCTAGTGTTTTGTTGCTGGAGATACCATAGAGATTGAGAGCCAGTTGAAAAAAGGGCAGTTAAAAAGTAAATCAGCTGATTGCAAATGATATCTCCTGCAGTAGACAAATCACCCCCACTATTCCAGCTAACGCTCATCAATAAAGCAGCATTGGTTACTGTGTACACAGTGGCTATTTTTTTGAAAATGCATATATAAAAAAATTAGTTTCAAACAATGAAAACTGAATTAAAAATTATTATATACCTTGGGGGCAAATGTATTGAGGGGGGCATTTTTCACATTTTACCCCATTGAAACCAGGTGCACAAACACAACCCTTTGGAAATGTGAGGCCAGCAGCGCTTCTGCTTACATCGGGTGTGCCAGGGCATGTTATTGTATTCCACTGGTTGGGACACCATTGACCTGGTGAACAATCAGAACAGGATATACCAGTAAAATATTGTCCTGGTTTGCAGATGCAGTCTGTGGACATGGAGTTGCCTACAGTGAGAGTGGTCATTCCATTTATTGGACATGCTAGGATTGAATTGTCTCCTGGACAATAGTACCCTGTTCTGCATGGTGTGCATGTTATACCTGCTGTAGATGTTGCAGCTGTTATGATATAATAGCCAGGTTTGCAAATGCATCGGAGGCTGCTGGCATTCCTGTGTGTGGGTGTAGGGTGTGTGTATTTTGTGATTAGTAAAAAGTTGTTGTTGGTATGATGAACACATCTTTAAAAAAATAAAAAATAACTCAAACCATATTTGTCCTTGGTTTCCAGCACAGGACCGTGAGCGGATGCATATGTGATTGGTGCATTGCCTACCATCCCAATACTGAGGGAGACCACTCAAGGCTGATAATGGGCAACGTGTGGCTGGTATAGTAAAAATAGAAGTACCATATGCAGCTATCAGAAGCGTGCTGCTCATTCCAGTACCTGCAGCGCTCAGCAATGATGGTTGGGATAAACTAGGCATACCTTGGATGTTGGTAAATGTGCGTTGTACATTATCTGCAACCTGTATCTGTAGAGGTGGTCCTGTTGGGTGCAGGATGCTCTGTGCATCGCCATATGTATGCTGACTTTCCACAAGAGAAATAAATGTAGGTGCAAAATTCACATTGGGCCATATAATACTAAGGCTGCCAACATGATGTGGATTTGAGGCACCTTGAGGTGAGAGAAAAAGCTCATCTGCAGCGCTGGTTATGTCTGGTGCTGTGTTCCACTTGATGAGCTGCACATTATTGTTGTTGTTTAATGCACTATAAAACAGCACATATATCCAAACTCCATCATTGAGTGGCGAGGGCAACACTGAAAAGGCCAATATTCTCCTGTCTAGTTGAGCTAAATTGCATAGATTAATTGACTTGATTAGAGTGGATGCCTGATCTGCCTGTGCTGCCACTATACCACATGATGAGACTGAGTTGGTGTTGCTGTTATTATTATTATTAGTTGAAGGTACATTGAATGCCACATAAAAAGTGCTAGTTGAAGTCCCTCCTCCTCCTCCTCCTCCTCCAGGAAACTGATATGCATGAGCTGTGTTTTTTTTTCAGATAATAACATTAGTTTTTTTTTGTGGTGATGGTGGTGGTGGTGTGTGTGTGTGTGTGGGTGTGTGTGTGTGTGTGTGTGTGTT
>Ga0247834_1003505_pt1 | contig 21309 bp, 22 predicted proteins | sample LaCruzMarch2015__8_FD_187118 | JGI IMG/M metagenome (GOLD analysis project Ga0247834, IMG submission 187118) | Freshwater microbial communities from meromictic Lake La Cruz, Castile-La Mancha, Spain - LaCruzMarch2015_12m | ecosystem: Environmental > Aquatic > Freshwater > Lake | place: Spain...
TTGAAAAATTAACAGATTTTTACAAAAAAGAAAAAAATACAGAAGGAAAATAATTATGAAAAAAGTTGTATATATTACAGGATGTTTAGGATTTATTGGATCTTATGTAACAAGACTATGCTTGGAAAAAGGATGGTATGTTAAAGGTGTAGACAAAATGACATATGCTTCAGATGAAAAATTATTGCATGAGTTTTCTAAATATGAAAATTTCTCATTCGTGCATTGTGATATAAATGATTTGAAGTTTTTATATGACTGTGATTATATCATAAATACCGCAGCAGAAACTCATGTCGGTAATTCAATAACTAATAGTGATGATTTTGTGCATTCTAACATTAACGGTGTTCATAATATATTAGAATTAATTAGGAACTATAGGCAAGAACACTCCACAATTCCAACCCTACTTCACTTCAGCACAGATGAAGTATATGGAGATATTGTTAACGGAGCCCATGTAGAAACAGATCTACTAAAGCCATCTAATCCATACTCTGCAACCAAAGCCGCCGCTGATATGTTAATTTTAGCTTGGGCAAGAACGTATAAAATTAATTATGTGATAGTAAGACCAACAAATAATTATGGAATCGGACAATATGTTGAAAAATTAATACCTAAAACTTGCAAATTCCTTAAATTAAATAGGAAAATACCACTACATAATAATGGAGCCCCAATCAGAAATTGGCTACACGCAGAAGATACTGCTAGAGCAGTAATAACTCTAATAGAAAGTAATGTTAAAAATGAAATATATAATATTGCTGGAGGTTTTGAGCAATCAAATTTAGATACAGTAAAAAAGATTCTTTCTTTATATTTAAATACCAATGACTTCAATATTAATGAATATATAGATTCCTCATTCTCTAGGGTTGGTCAAGATCTTCGTTACGCTTTGGATGATAATAAATTAAGATTATTGGGATGGCAACCTATTAAAAAATTCGATCAAGAAATAGGACCAATTATTAATTTTTATAAGAATAAATTTATATGGTAACAGACAAGAATCTTAAAAGAAGAATTTTGGATTTAGCCTATAAATACAAGTTAAGTCATTTAGGGAGTTATTTTTCTAACGTAGATTTGATTGATAACATTTATAGTAAAATGGCCAAAGATGATATATTTATCTTATCTTCTGGTCATGCAGCTTTAGCATTATATTGTTGTATAGAAAAATATTTCGGTATTAATGCAGAAGAATTATTCTTAAAACATGGAGGACACCCACACCTAGATGAAGAAAATAAAATTTATTGTTCTACTGGAAGTTTAGGACTAGGAATTACAATTGCAATTGGAAGAGCTATAGCGAATAAAGAAAGAAAAGTTTTTGTACTAATAAGTGATGGAGAATGCGCGGAAGGAAGCGTTTGGGAAAGTTTAAAAACCATTAAAGAAGAAAGCATATCTAATATTGAAATACATGTAAATATAAATGGATACGCAGCGTATAAAGAAGTCGATAAAAAATACCTAGAGGAAAGATTAAAAGCATTTTTACCTTCAATTAATATACATCAAACTTCAGTAGAGCATTTTTGTTTTTTAAAAGGATTGAATGCTCATTATCATGTAATGAAAGAAAATGATTATGAAAAAGGCCTAAAGGAATTAAGATGAGAAAAATATTTGCAAGTCTTTTATATAAACAAATGGAAATAAATAAAGATATTTACTTAATAACTGGAGACTTGGGTTATGGTTTATGGGATAAAATAAAAGAAGATTTTCCAGATAGATTTTATAATGTTGGATCATCAGAAATGGTAATGATGGGTATAGGAATAGGTTTAGCTATCGAAGGTAAAATTCCTTTCGTTTATTCTATAACCCCATTCGCGATTTATAGGCCATTTGAAATGATTAGAAACTATTTAAATCATGAAAATATTCCTGTTAATATTATTGGTGGAGGAAGAGATAAAGAATATGGCTATTTAGGTTTTTCGCATTGGGCCGAAGATGACAAAAAAATAATGAATACATTTGATAATCTAAGAATCTTACACCCAAATAACGAAGAAGAATTATTTAATGACTTTAATTTATTAATAAAAAATCCTAAACCATCTTATCTTAATTTAAAAAAATGAAAGTATTAATAACTGGTGGAAATGGTTATATAGCTAAATCAATATATAATATTTTATCAAAAAAATACACTATAACGACTATTAGTAGGAATGATTTTAACCTAGAAGATGGAGAACAAACAAATAAATGGTTTCAAAATAAAACTTTTGATGCAGTCATTCATACCGCAATAAAAGGAGGATCAAGACTAGAAATAGAAAAAGATAATATTTCTGATTTAAATTTAAAAATGTTTAATAATCTTTTAGTGAATAAAGATAAATTTAAAAAATTAATATCTTTTGGATCTGGTGCAGAATTCTTTTTAGAACATACACCATATGGAAAAAGTAAAAAAATAATAAATGAAAAAATAAATAATATTAATAATTTTTATAACTTAAGAGTATTTGGAGTTTTCAATGAGGAAGAAAAAGATACAAGATTCATAAAAGCCAATATCTTAAGGTATTTAAATAAACAACCCATGCAAATTTTAACGAATAAAATAATGGATTTTATATACATGGAAGATTTAATTAGCATAGTAGATTATTATCTCAAACACGATAATCTAATAAAAGAAATCAATTGCTGTTACGAAGAAAAATATACATTAAAAAATATAGCAGACATGATCAATAAATTAGATTCGCATAAAGTTAATATAAACATAGAGAATAAAAATATTTTAGAATTTTATTGCGGAGAAAGTAGTTTGCCAATAGATACGATTGGACTTTCTAAAGGAATAGAAAATACTTTTAGAAAAATAAAAGATAACGCCATATAATCAGTAATGAACAATAATATTCAAGAAGCTTATTATGGTAAAAAGATAGATACTGCTAATATTTTAAATATCGAAGATGCTAGTAAATTAATTGAAAATAGAAAAGTCGTAGTAATAACTGGAGTAACGGGGCAAGATGGAAGTCATATGGTTGATTTTTTATTGAAAAATACAGATTTTTTAATTTTTGGTGGAGTTAGAAGACTTAGCGTTTATAATCATGAAAATTTAAGACATATTCATTCTAATAGATTTCATTTAATTAATTTTGATTTAACTGATTCACACGCTATATCTAGAACTATAGAAAAACTTCAACCAGATTATTTTATTAATTTTGCTGCCCAAAGTTTCGTAGCCAGTAGTTGGGACTTCTCTAGACAAACTTGGGCCACAAATTCAACTGCAGTTTTAGATATTCTAGAAGCTATAAGACTCTATAAACCTTCTTGTAGACTTTATCAAGCTGGATCAAGTGAAGAATTTGGCAATATTTTATATGCTCCACAAGACGAAAAACACCCATTAAGACCAAGAAGCCCATATGGAGCAAGTAAAGCCGCTTCTAGGCAATTGGTTAAAGTATATAGAGATTCTTATAATTTATACGCAATCCAAGGATGGTTATTTAATCATGAGGGTACAAGAAGAGGCGAAGAATTTGTTACCAGAAAAATTACTAAAAATATAGCCAGAATAATTCATGCAATAAAAAATAATCAAAAATTTGCTCCATTAGAATTAGGTAATATAGAAGCCAAGAGAGATTGGAGTGATGCAGAAGATTTTGTAGAAGGAGTTTGGATGATGTTGAATCAAGATATTTACAATAAGGGTTATAATGGAATTCCACACGAATATATATTTTCATCAAATGAAACTCACACTATTAGAGAATTTGTAGAAAAAGCATTTAAATATGCTGGTATTACTGGATCTTGGATTTATGTAGACCCAGATTCAAGAGCAGAAGATGAGATTTTTTGTATGAAAAAAGAAAATGGAAAGTACGAAATCTTAGTTAAAATTAATCCAAAATTTTATAGACCAGCAGAAGTTGAGTTACTTCTTGGAGATTCAACTAAAGCAAGACAAGAGCTAAATTGGAAGCCTAAAATTTCATTTGACAATTTAGTAAAAAAGATGGTAGAATGGGATATTGAAAATTACAAATCATAAGCTTTGCCAATTTATAGTTAAAAAATACATAAAAGATAAAATTAATTGGGCAAGGGAAATTAAAATAGCCCAAAAACTTATTAAAACATATAAAGGTTATTCTTATTGGAATAATTTAAAAGATTTAAAACTACCTAGCCTTGCTTGGTTCTTAACGGAAGAGGGAAAATGCTTCATGGCTACAGAGGCGATAAAAGATAAAGTAGTTATACCTAAACCTCAAAAATATCAATTAGAAGAAAATAAAATAGGTGAAGATAAAAAAGTTTGCCAAAAACCTAAAAGTCTGTTAGAATTTATTACATATGGCAAAAAAATCTAAAGAAGAAATTATTGAATCATCTGGCCCAAGTGCATCAGATAGACTATTATCGTTTTTAAAAGACAATAAAGAGGATCATTACAATTTTGAAGATGAAATATATTATAAAGTATCTACTGGTAGCTTGAACCTGGATATCGCTACAGGTGGTGGTTTATGCCCAGGGTTGCATAGATTTATTGGAATGAATGAAGGTGGTAAAACCTCAGAAGCATTAGAAGTAACAAAGAACTTTCTCAAATCAGTAGAAAATTCTAGAGCTTTACTTTTTAAAGCAGAAGGAAGACTAAGCAAAGAAATCAAAGAGCGTTCTGGAATTAAGTTTGTAACTGACCCTAAAGAATGGGTGGACGGAACTTGTTTTGTATTTGAATGTAACATTTTTGAAACTGTTTCAGAATTGATGAAAGATCTTATTCAATCCAACGATGAGAATAAGAGGTATATATTTATTCTTGATTCAGTTGACGGATTAATGACTAAAGGTGATTCTCAAAAAAGCATGACGGAAGCGACTAAGGTTGCGGGAGGAGCGGTAATCTCATCAATGTTGATGAAGAAGATTTCTTTAGCTCTTTCTAAACGTGGTCATATGGCAATCTTTATTAGTCAAGTTCGATCAGATATTAAACTTGATCCCTATGCAGCAAATAAGGACATCAGACAAACAACTGCAACTGGCGGAAATGCATTGTTACATTTTGCTAATTGGATTCTTGAATTTGAACCAAAGTTTAATAAAGATCTTATTCTCGAAAAACCAAATGATAGATATGACCCAGTAAAGAATAAGATCATTGGACATAATGTAAAAATTGCTATCAAGAAATCAACTAATGAATCCACGAATTCAAAAGTTCAATATCCAATTAAATATGGTCGCAAAGATGGTTCATCAGTTTGGAAAGAGTATGAAGTAATTGATCAAATTCTTTCTTGGGAATTTGCATCAGCCAAAGGAGCATGGGTAACATTCTCAGATGAAATCATTGCTGAACTAAAAGAACAAAATTTAGAACTAAAAAAGCAACACCAAGGTATAGATAATCTAAGATCTTATTTAGAAGAAAATAAACCAATGGTTGATTATTTTTATAATAAATTTATTCAAACCCTTGCTTCATGAGATTATTAAATGTTAACGGAACTCTCGTTAACAAAAATGTAAGTAAATATCTAGTAAATTGGAATAGAAAATGCAGAAGCAAACTGCAATTTAAATTCAAACAGTTCTTTTATCCTTATTGGAAGAATCACATTGTATACGAAGAGTTTCCAGTTTATGGAAGCATGCTTAAAGTTGATTTATTAAATGCAACAAAAAAGATAGCAGTCGAGATACAAGGTGATCAACACGAATCATTTAACAAGTTCTTTCATGATAATTCTAGATTTAAATACCTTCAAAGCATTAAAAGAGATGTTAAAAAAGAAAAATGGCTTGAAATGAATGAATTTAAATTCCTTCAAGTCTATGAATCTGATCTAAAAACTTTATCACCACAATATATAGAAGAAAAGTGTGGAATTTTAATTATTTAAGTGTAAAATTAGGTGGTGACTAATAAGAAAAAATTCAATTTTCCAGATGCACTTTTAAAGCAAATTGATGAATGCAGTTTCGGTGGATATGTTCTTTTTAATTTCTCAAATAAAGGCGAACCTCAAGTATTCACAAAGTTTGATAATCAAATAAATGCTATGGCACTTTTATATTATTTAAATACTTGGAGTCAAAGTGTAGATCAACTTAATCTAGAAGCTACAACAGATTTAATTGCCAGAAAAAATGACGAAGACGATCAAGAAGACGAAGATTAACTTGACTTTTATTTTTTAATATAGTATCATAACTGTTGATGATTTATTCTATTCAAGTAGAACGACATGTATTAAGTGGCTTAATTAAATATCAAAATTTATTTGCAGAAGTAGATATTTTCTTAAATGATACCGACTTCTTTAATGAAGTTCATTCCACTATATATTCTGTTTATAAAAGCATAGCTCATAAAGGCGAAAAGGTAGATAAAGTACTTTTAGCAGAAAAGATTAAAAATCTTGGTATATCTTTTAAAGATGATATTAATATTTTTGACTACATCGAAAATTTAGCCTTCTCTCAGATCACAGAAGAAGCCACAATGAATGCTTGTAAAGAATTAATGAAATTAAGAATACGTAGAGAGATAATTCAGACAGCAGATAAATTAAAATCTTTTATAACAAAAAACGGTGATGATGCAATTGATAAAATCATTGCCGAAGCAGATTCTATTTATAATAATAAAATTTCATCTTATATCTCCAAGGATGAACCAATTAATTTATTCGAAGGAGTTGAAGACATAATTGAGGAGTTAGGAAATAATCCTAGAGAAGATTCTGGTTTGATTACTGGTTATCCAGAATTCAATAGGCTTTATGGTGGATTAAAGAATGGAAACATTTATGCAATCGTAAGTCGTCCAGGTCAAGGAAAATCTACTTGGATTAATGATATATGTTTTAATGTAGCCAAGAATCCAAAGAATAAAGTCAAAACATTGATTCTAGATACCGAAATGCAGACCTTCGATATTCAATTAAGAATGGTATCTTCTATATCAGATGTACCCATGTGGTATCTTGAAACTGGAAATTGGCGTAAAAATGAAGACATGACTAAAAAAGTTAGAGCAGCTTGGGCTCATGTTAAAAATTACGAACATTACCATTATCACGTTGGCAGTAAAAACATTGATCAAATTTGTTCTATGATTCGTAGATGGTACTTATCAAAAGTAGGAAGAGGAAACCAAGCTCTGATTGCTTATGATTACATTAAACTAACTGGCGAAAAGGTTGGACAGAATTGGGCAGAGCATCAAGCTATTGGAGATAAGATTGATAAACTTAAAAGAATTTCTGAAGAGATTAATTGTCCAATCGTAACAGCTATGCAACTTAATAGAACTGGAGAAAATTTTAATAGAAACGCTTCAGCAGTTGTTGATGATAGTTCAGCTATTTCATTATCAGATAGATTACAATGGTTTGCCTCATTCGTAGCGATTTTCAGAAGAAAAACATTAGATGAATTAGCTTTGGATGGTCAACAATTTGGAACTCATAAATTAATTCCAACAAAAACTAGATTCCAAGGTAGAGAGGCAGCTGGACACCAAGACTTGGTTAGAAGACTAGACGCTACTGGCAAAGAGACTTGGGCACAAAATTATTTAAATTACAATGTACAAAACTTTAAGATTGAAGAACGGGGATCTTTGCATGATATCGCAACAAGACAAAGAGAACAATACCAATTAAATGATCAAAGTGCAAATGATGGAGAATTATTGTGAACGTAAAATTAATATCTATAACTAAAGCAGATATTGAAGGATTGGAAAACGCAGAAGATCTAGTTGCTTATTGCGCTAGAGTTAGTAATCCATCAAATCAAATGAATTCTGAAAGTGCGCCTAAATTGCTTGGATTCTTGATTAAGCATAAACATTGGAGTCCATTTGAAATGGTTGATATGACGGTTGAAATTAAAACAAGTAGAGCGATTGCAGCACAAATCCTAAGACATAGATCATTTAGTTTTCAAGAGTTTAGTCAAAGGTATAGTGTTGCAACAGATTTCGAAGATGTTGAATTTAGACTACAAGGAGATAAAAATCGCCAAGTAGGAGAGAACTTATTAGACCCAACAGATTCAAGATATGCAGATTTGTATAGTTCAGTTAAACAAGCGATAGAAGCTTCGACCACAGCTTATAATAAAATGATTCAAGGAGGCATCGCAAAAGAAGTAGCAAGAATGATTCTTCCATTGGCGACTGAAACAACAATGTATATGAAAGGATCACTTAGAAGCTGGGTTCACTATCTCGATTTAAGAACAGAGCAGAATACTCAAAAAGAACATAGATTAATTGCAGATGAATGTAAGAATATTTTTATTAAAAATTTTCCGACTATAAGCGAGGCATTACAATGGAAAGTGGAATAAATATTCATGAAGTGTTAACCAATATGGGTTACTCACTTAAAGATTGTGGAAAAGAATACAGGACAAGACCAATCTATAGAGATAGCGATAATGATTCTGTTTTAAGAATTTACAAAGATTCTGGAAACTGGGTTGATTTCAAAGAGAACATAAGTGGTGATTTTGCCACTTTAATTAAACTCAGCTTAAAACTAGAAACTCAAGAGCAAGCGAAAACGTGGTTAAGGGAAAAGAACTTTATTGGAAGTACAGTACTTAAGGATGAAAAACCAAAGATTAAATCTGCAAAAACTTTTGATAAAGATTTACTTTTAAAATTAAAAAAAGATCATACTTATTGGATTAATAGAGGAGTGTCGCAAGAAACCTTGAACTTGTTTTTAGGTGGAGTAGCAGATAATGGTAAGATGAAAAATAGATACGTATTTCCAATTCTTAATAGTAAAAAAGATATTGTAGGATTTTCTGGAAGAGATTTAAATTCTCAAAGTAAAATTAAGTGGAAACATTTGGGAGAAAAAATTAATTGGTGTTATCCTTTATTCCTAAATATTGACGACATTCAAAATTCTAAAGAAGTATTCCTAGTTGAAAGTATTGGTGACTGTTTATCTTTGTGGGAAGCTGGAATTAGAAATACCATAGTTACCTTTGGATTAGAGGTTAGCGTATCAATTCTAAATGTTTTAATAAAAGTTGATCCTACTAAAATTTATATATCATTCAATAATGATCAAGAAAAAAATAGCGCGGGTAATATTGCATCAGAAAAAGCTTATAATAAATTATTAAGATATTTTGATTCAAAACAATTAGAAATTAAATTACCATCCAAAAAAGATTTCGGTGAAATGAACTCCGAAGAAATATTACAATGGCACAAGAAACCAAAAATTTAAAAGTTCTTTCAGCTTCTAGAATCAAGACTCTTGAGACTTGTTCTTGGGTTTACTGGAATAACTATCATACTAAAGTTCCGCAATCTCAAAATGATGGGGCTTTAAGAGGAACTATTTGTCATACAGTTTTTGAATTACTTTTAAATAAAAGGCATCTTAAAAATTATAATAGAATAATCAAAAAGAACGCAATTGATGGTGATAAAGGTGTCGATGTATTAGTTAAAAAATTAGCTAAAAAAGTTAAATTAGATGATAGTAATTATAAGCTATTAAATGATATGATTTTGGTGGGCTTAAAACATGACTTCTTTGGTGAGCATGGAGATATAGTTAAACCAGAGTATTCTTTCAATATTGAAAGTCAAGAGCCTAAATATCATATTCGAGGTTTTATAGATAAGCCTATTAAAACCAAAAAAGAAATGCATATAATCGACTACAAGAGCTCCAAATACAAGTTTAGGGGTGATGACCTTGAAGCCAATATTCAAGCTATGATGTATAGTCTAGCGAGTAAGAAATTATGGCCCAAACTGAAGCCTATTGTAAAGTTCTTATTTCTTAGGTTTCCAAAGCAGCCTATTCAAGAGTTAACTTTTACAGATGAACAAATTACTGGTTTTGAACACTACTTGGAGCATATCAATGATTATGTTAATAAGTTTGATGAAAATTCTGCTAAAGCTAACTTCGCAATAGATAATGAAAAGAATAAATGGATGTGCAAAGTAGGTGGATGGAAATGTCCATATAAAGATCCTTATGAATATTATGTTAAATTAAATGATAAAGGCGAAGTAGTTGAAACAAGCTTAGAGAATAATTTTAAAGATATTAAAGGATTTAAGATAGAAACTAGAAAATATGAAGGCTGTCCAAAATGGCCACAGCTTAAACAAGGCGAAAATCATGATGCTTTTGCTGATTTAAATTAGCTATTGACACTACAATATATATTAATTATAATACACAAATGGAAATAATGCCTTTATTCAAATCTCATTTTAGTATTGGAAGGTCTATCCTTACTCTTGAAGATGAAGAAAAAGAAGAGAATCAACCAGATTCTATTATAGATATAGCCAAAGATAATAACTTAAAAGAAGTTAATTTAGTAGAAGATAATATGACTTCATTTTTGCAAGCTTATACTAATACCAAGAAATATAATATTAACTTAAGATATGGATTAAGAATTTCTATAAATGACGATATGAATGAAAGATCAGAAGAATCTCGTCAAAAAACTTCTAAAGTAGTTGTATTTTTTAAAAATGAACAAGGCTATAAAGATTTAATTAAAATATTTTCAACCGCTGCAAAAGATGGTTTTTATTATGAGCCAAGAATAGATTTCAAAACTTTAAAATCATTATGGAGTGATAAGAATTTAATATTATGTATTCCATTTTATGATTCTTTTATTTTTAACAATACATTAAAGGGCGCAGTTTGTGTGCCAGATTTAGAATTTACTAAACCAATACTATTCATTGAAAATAATAATCTGCCATTTGATCATATCATCAAGGCTAAAGTTTTAGCTTATGCTAAAGCTAATAAACTAGAAGTATTAAACACTAAAAGCATTTACTATAAAGACGGCAAAGATTTTAAAGCATACTTAACTTTCAGATGCATTAATAATCGAACTACTTTGAACAAACCAGAATTATCGCATATGACCAGTAACCGATTTTCTTTTGAAAGCTTATCTACTAAAAATAAATGAAAACTATAGAAAAAATTGTTAATGAATATGGGAATAAAGTTCGTCAAAGAAAAGATAATGAAGATAGAACTCTTCTATACAGGAATATGATTTATGGTGAAAATGGATTATACGCCATAGATCAAGACTTGATCTGCGTAACATTTAAAAATCAAATACCAGAAGCGAAAGCGGTTTTAGAATTAACTAGAATCGATAATTATACCAACACACCTTCACCAAAATATTTTGAATCAATTTTGACAAGATACTGTAAAAGAGATCAGCAAAAATATATGAGCGTTTGGTTTGGAGATTTGTTAAAAGCTCCAGTTTATATTGTTGCTTTTGCAGAAAATCTTAACGCATTTCATATGTATAATCTTACAGAAGACAATGGAAACTGGTTTAAACAAAACAAATTAGAGCATCTAGAATGGCATTATAATATTAGAGAAATGAAAATTCCATATCAGATATATGAAAAACATGATCAAAATAAATCAATTGATGATCCATTCGCAGATTTAGGATAATATGGACGAACATTTATTAAGATATGATAAGAGCAAGACTTTTGTTTTTATTGATTTAGAAACATTTAATCTTTGCTTAAATTTTTGTCACAACCTACCTTGGCAAATTGGAATGATAAAAGCCAAAGGTGATTTTAAAACTGATAGTAAGAATTTTTATATTAAGTGGAATACTGATTTAAAGATTAGTGATGATGCAGCAAGAATCACAAGGTATGATCACAAAAAAGTTCAAAGAGAAGGTCTTGATATTAAAGAAGCTTTTCCCACAATTAAAGATTGGTTAGATCATGCAGATTATATTGTTGGTCATAATATTCTTGGCTTTGACATTTTTTTAATTAAAGAATTATACGAATCAATGGGATGCCATTGGGATCATCTAATGAATAAAATAATTGATACTAATTGCATGGCAAGGGGCGCAAAATATGGAACTCCATATAAACCTAATACTGATTTATTAGAATATCAATATAAAATCTATCATACAAAACGAAAAGATGTAAAAAGTAGCTTGACATTCCTTGGTAAAGAGAATAGTATAGATCATGACTATGATAAATTGCACGATGCAATTAATGACCTTGATCTTAACTTAAAAGTTTGGAATAAACTAAAGTGGCAAATTGAGGTATAATATGGGATCTTTAGATGATGTATATGACTTGACACAAAAGCTAGAAGATAATGATATAGAATATCTTCTTATAACTGTTCAAAAAGGTAAAAAGCAAGGCAAAGCAGACGTATTCTTTCACTTAAAAGATAAGTCTTCAATGAGGATTTTGGCTACTGGACTTTCAGCTTTTGATAAAGAAATAGATAAAATACGAAAAAAAGAAGAAGAGGAAGAACATGACGAATAAAGATTTTAATAGTTTATTTGATCAAGTAGATTTGCCTCTTTATGGAGTAAGACTTCCAGAGTTTAAAATTGATAATGAATACAAGCATGATTTAGAAGTAAGTGAAGATGTATCAAATTATGAATTCTTAAGAGCATTAGCTTTAAAAGGTTTTAAAAAATTAAATCTTAAAAAAGACTCAGATTTATATAAAAAATATATTGAAAGAGCAAAGTACGAATTAGAAACTCTTAAAGAATTGGAGTTTATTGATTACATTATTTTAGTTTGGAGTGTTATTGATTATTGCAATAAGAATAATATTCCAGTTGGATTAGGTAGAGGTTCAGCAGCAGGTTCTCTCATATTGTATCTAATTGGAGTTACTCAAATTGATCCAGTTAAATATGATCTTTATTTCGAAAGATTTATATCTAAGATTAGAGCTAAAAAGCAAATTGTTGATGGAGTAACCTATTTGGATGGTAGTTTAATGTGTGACGTAGATTTAGATATTTGTTATTATAATAGACATAAAGTTTTACAATATCTAGAAGAACAATTTAAAGGTAAGACTAGCAAAATTTTAACATTAAATACATTAAGTGGAAAACTTCTAATAAAAGAGTGCGGAAAAATTGTTGGAGAAAAATCAGAACAAGAAATGACAGAAGTATCTTCTTTGATTCCTAAAATCTTCGGACAAGTTAAAGATATTACTACAGCTTATGACGATGTACCTAAATTTAAAGAATGGTGCGACAATAATAAAGACATTTACGCTATCGCTCTTAGACTAAGAAACTTAATTAAAAATAAAGGTGTTCACCCATCTGGAGTTTTATTATCTTATAATAATCTAGAAAATTCTTGTCCAACTGAATTATCTGGAGATAAGGAAGCAGTATCGAGTTTTGATATGAGTTGGGTTTCATTATTTAATATTAAACTTGACATTTTAGGTTTAAGAAGCGTTTCAGTTGTAGATGACGTTTGTAAGAGTATTGGTAAAAAAATAACTGATATTGATTTGAATGATGAGTCTATCTATAGAAATCTACAAGATCTAAGAAATCCTCATGGTCTATTCCAAATCGAAGCGGAAACTAATTTTAAAGTTTGTCAAAAAGTTAAACCAAAGAATCTAGAAGAATTAAGTGGCGTTTTAGCTCTAGCTAGACCTGGAGCTTTACAATTTGCTGATAAATACGCTGCTCATACTAACTTTCAACAATCTGAAAGTATTCATCCATTCTTCGATGATATACTAAAAGATACTGGTGGAGTAGCTTTGTACCAAGAACAATTAATGAAGATGGCCAATAAAATTGGATTCACTTTGGACGAAGCAGAAATTTTAAGAAGAATTGTAGGTAAAAAGAAAACTGAAGAAATCAAAGCTTGGAAAAAGAAGATCGAAGATAAGATAAAACAAAATAAACTTCCAAAAGAAGTAGGAGAAATCTTATGGAAAATCTTAGAGGATTCAGCAAACTATTCATTTAATAAATCACATTCAATTGCTTATGCAGCTTTAGCCGCGATTACTATTTATTTGAAGTTTAATTATCCTCAACAATTCTTTTTGTCTCTATTAAAGATGACCAGAAACGAACCAGATCCAATTGGCGAAATATCTAAGATCCAAAAAGAAATGGGGCATTTTAATATTAAATTATTAAAGCCTCATATTATTAAATCTGAAATGGATTTCTCTATAGAAGGTTCAGATATCAGATTTGGACTATTATCAATTAAAGGTATTTCAGATAAATCAATTGAAAAGCTAAATGGCTTTAGAAACAAGTATTCTAATAAGTTTGAAATCTTTCAAGCAGCAGAAGAAGCAGATCTCAATATTGGAGTCTTATGTTCATTGATTCAAGCTGGAGCTTTAACTGGATTTAAACAATCTAGAAGCAAAATAGTATTGGAAGCTCAACTTTGGAATATATTAACAGCAAAAGAAAAGAAGTATGCAATTTCATTTGCAGAACAATTTGATTATGATCTTATTAGAATAATTAAACATTTAAATACATTTACTGATGAAAAGAATAAAGTAATAATTAAAAGCTCTAGATTAGATACAATTAAATCTAAATACGAACCTTATCTAAAAATCTACAATCAAAATAGTAAAAGTGAAAGTTTCGCTAATTGGTATTACGAAAAAAGACTTCTTGGTTATACTTACGAAAGAACATTAAAGGGTATTTTTCATGAAAAAAGAGAAGACCTATTAGGAATTGATGAAATACTTGATTGTCCAGTTAATACAAAAGTAGCATTAGTAGGGGAAATAACGGATGTATACTCTGGAACATCAAAGAATGAGAAGAAAACAAAATACCTAAGACTTAAAATATCAGATGAAACTGGCGATATTACTGTATTATTATTTAACGATAAGATAGAAAATTGCAAAACTCTTAATGGTAATAAGAATCCAGACGAAAAGAATATAGTAATAGTTAAAGGTATCAAGAAAGAAGATTGTATATTTGCTGATTTAGTAGCAATTCAAGATCATGAAATATATATGAAACTTAGCGAAATTAAAAAGATTTGACATTTTATTAAAGATAATATATCATCACTATATGATATCATTCTACAAACCTAATAGTAAAAATACTGGAACAGCTTGCAGCTTTACAGTAAATTCAAAAGATGCTTCAATTTGGAGTTCATTAATTAAACAATCCTCTTGGAACGAGGCTAAGAAAATTGGCTCGTTTTCTGAAAATCAAAATAATCCAAATAAAAGTGTTAAGATTAAATTTTCTCTAACAGAAGCCGCTGGTCTTTTAGATGCCTTAGAAAGAAATACTGAATTTTCTGCATATCATACTTCAGAAAAGCAATCTACTCAAATTAAACTATCTCCATATCTTAGGGACGAAAAACAAGTTGGATTCTCTTATATGGTATCTAAGACAGATAAACAAAATAGTGAAAATAAACAATCATATTTAATTGGATTTTATTTTAATGAAGCTCGTCTATTGAAGCAGTTCTTATCTTATGCATTAGATTCCGTATTTGAATGTCAGAGAATAGAAACAATTAAAAAACTTAAAAATTCTAAAAAAGAAGATAATGACGATAATCAAAACGATGCCAAAACTGATAATGATGGCGAGCTTTGGTAATGTCTAAGAAAAAGAAATTTTTATATCATTCAGATTTTGCTTTAGCCAAAACTGGCTTTGGTAGAGTATCAAAGTCTCTTTTAACTTATTTATATAAAACTGGAAAATATGATATCGTTCACTATTGCTGTGGAATGCAAGAAGGAAATCCAGACTTACTAAAAACACCTTGGAAATCTTTAGGAACTTTACCAAATTCACCAGCAGAAATAGAGCAACTAAATAAAGACCCAAACCAAGCAAGACTTGCTAGTTATGGTGCATATTTTATAGATAAAGTTATAGAACAAGAAAAACCAGATGTCTATGTTGCGGCTCAAGATATTTGGGGAGTAGATTACAGCATAGGAAAACCTTGGTTTAATAAAATTAAATCAGCTATTTGGACAACACTTGACTCTTTACCTATATTACCATCTGCTGTTTCTTGCGCATCAAAATTAAAAAATTATTGGATTTGGAGTGATTTTGCGACTAAAGCTTTACATGATTTGGGTCATAAAGAAGTAGAAACAATGCATGGACCAATTGATATAAATAATTTTTATAGATTATCTGAAGATGAAAGAAAAAATTTAAGAATTAAAAATAACATCAATCCAAATGCTTTTATTATTGGTTTTGTTTTTAGAAATCAATTAAGGAAAAGCGTTCCAAACTTATTAGAAGGTTACGCCATTTGGAAAGCCAGAAATCCAGAAGTTAAAAACACTTACTTACTTTTACATACTCATTGGTCCGAAGGTTGGAATATCTACAAGTTAGCAGAGGAATATAATATACCTAAGCAAGAAATATTAACTACTTATGTTTGTAAAAGCTGCGGTAATTATGAAGTCAAAAATTTTACTGGACAAGATATTGATTGTAAATTTTGCAAAGCTCAAAAATCTCAAATAACGACTAACGTAGGAATTGGAATCACAGAAAAACAATTAAATGAAGTTTATAATTTGATGGATGTGTATTGTCATCCTTTTACAAGTGGTGGACAAGAAATACCAATTCAAGAAGCAAAACTAACCGAGCTTATTACTTTAGTTACAAATTATAGTTGTGGAGAAGAGATGTGTCTAGAAGAAGCTAACTCGCTAGCTTTAGATTGGGCCGAATACAGAGAGCACGGAACAGAATTTAGAAAGGCTTCTACTTTACCAAATTCAATATCTAAGCAATTACAAAAAGTATGGAAAATGCCTATAGAAAAAAGAAGAGAAATGGGTAGAAAAGCTAGAGAATGGACTATAGATAATTATTCATCAGAAGTTATTGGCAACAAATTTGAAGAGTTTATAGATTCAGCAGAATTTGTAGATTATAAAAATATTTCAATACAGCCAGAAGAACAAGATCCTTTATGCAAAATTCCACTTATACAAGATAATTCTGAATGGTTAAAGGCTTTATATGCTAAAATTTTAAAAAGACCAGAAGTTGACGAGAATGATGATGGTCATAAATATTGGATGCAAGAAATTGCAAAAGGTCAAAAGCGAGAACAGATTGAAAACTATTTCAGACAAGTAGCTTGGCAAGAAAATGAGAAAAATAAAAAAGTAGAATTTAAAGATCTTCTGGATAAGGATGATCACGGCAAAAGAATTTTATATGTTATTCCAGAAGATGAATCAGATGTATTTATGAGTAGCAGTTTATTTCCATCAATTAAAAGATTATATCCAGATTATAATTTATATGTTGCTACAAAAAATGAATATTTTGATGTATTAGATGGAAATCCTTATGTTCATAAAATTATCCCATTTGTACCTCAAATGGAAAACCAAATATGGTGCGAAGGAAATAAAGATTTTGAAGGTTATTTTGAAATTGCATTTTTACCTTATATCGGAACACAAAGAATATTAAATTATCTTCACAATGGTAAAGATAAAATTGAATTTGATATAAAAAATTTCTAATATCTATATGCATATCTTAGAAGCATTTGCTACATCCTGCGGTTTAAAGATATCAAAACCATATATTTATGAAAAATATTATCCATTAAATTTTGACAAATATATAATAATTGAAACAAATGATTCTAAATATCAATCTAAAAATTATGACTATTGGCAAGAAGTTATTGGTCTAATTCTACCTTCATTAAAAGAAAATAATATAAATATCTTACAAATATGTGGGCAAAATGATCCTAAACTACTTAATGCTTATACTGTTACTGGTTATACAGTAAATCAAAAAGCATATTTAATTAAAAATTCTATAGTTTACATAGGCTCTAATTTATTAGGGCTACAATTAGCTTCAAATTATAATAAAAAAATCGTAGGTTTATATGGTAATATTTATGCATCGCAGAACAAACCATATTGGAGTAAAGAAGAAGATTTACTTTTAATTCAAGGTTTTGATAAAAAAATGAAACCTTCATACGCACCACAAGAGAATCCTAAAGTTATCAATAATATAAAACCAGATATTTTAGCTCAAAATATTTTAAACAGTTTGAGTATAAAGCATAAAATTAAAAGTAAATTCAAATCTATAGGTTTAAGTTATATGAATAAAACCATAGAACTTGTACCAAATATGGTTGTTAATCCAGCTTCTTTTGGTGCGCCAAATATTATCGTTAGAATGGATATTGAATTTAATGAAAATTTTCTAGCAGCACAATTAGCTCAAAGTAAATGTTTAATTATAACCAATAAAACTATTTCAGAAAACTTGATAAAGACTTACAAAGCTAATATCACTCAAGTCGTATATAAAGTTGAAAAAGAAAATGATCCATTATTCATTAATTTATTAAAGAATGAAAATATTAACTTTGCATTAATCTCAACATTAGATCAAGAAGATATTAATAATATTAAAATCCATTATATGGATTTAGGATTAATATTAAAATTAAATCATAAAACCAAAGAAGATTATGATTATAAAAATGTAAAATACTACAAAAGTAATCATTTCATATTAAGTAATAGTAAATTATATATGAGTGAAGCTGCTGTGGAAAAAGATTTACCTATTAAAGATTTTGATCAAAATATTCAAGAAATTATTGATATTGATACCTTTTGGAAACATGCAGATAATTATGCTTTTTTAGTTGACTAGTTTATATAAATAGACTATCATACTAATAATGAGCCCAAAAATTAAACAACAAGAACAAACCGCTTCAATTGGAAGCTCCGCGCTTTTTGATAATAATATTAATATTACTTCAGAACTAAATGAACCAACACTAGAAGTTGTTCCTCCTAAACTTATTACAAGAAACAAATATGGGTTAATTGAAGACAAGAATACCAATTATACTTATAATGATGATGGAACTATCAATTGGCGTAAAATGGTAAAAACAGAACATCTTGTTCCTAATAGACAAAAAACTCAAGAAACTGACGTATCTAAACTTCAAGATAAAGATTTGCTTATTCTTTTGGGTGGCATTAAAGAGCTTGCTCAAATTAGAGGCTATACTAGCGTTGAATATAAAGTAGTTGCAGCTAGTGAAAATTATTTTGCAACATCTTGTAAAATTACATGGATTCCTAATTATGAGACTAATGGAACAGTTATTGAATTTGAAGCTCTTGCTGATGCTACTTTAAATAACACAAAGAGTTTCGCTAGATACTTCTTGGCAGCAATTGCAGAAAATAGAGCATTCGTAAGATGTGTTCGTAATTTCTTAAAGATTAATATCGTATCACAAGAAGAATTAGGTGATGCAAAACTTCTCGAAGAAGCAGTAGGCTCAAATGAGAATCCAACTTCTCCACAAGTTCTTTTAGAAAAGGTTATGAAAGATAAAGGAATTTCTTTCGATTATCTTAAAGAAAAATTAATTAAAGAAAAATTTGAAGCAGCAGATAGTCTTAATTCTGTTCAAGATATTCCAAAATCTAAAATATTTGAATTAATTGATAGAATTAAAAAGATTAAAAAATAATTAAGATGATTTAAAATATGGAATTCTAACACCAGTTCCATTTATATCAAGTCTAAAATATCCAGATGGTGCGTAAGTTCTAGTTGTTGAATTTAAAACTTGATCTGCATTAAATAATAAACGTCCACCAGTACCACTTAAATTCAAGTAATAGCCACTGGCTAATCTTAAATCTCCGCTATTTATTTTACTTTTTAGGAAAGCGTCACCACTTAGATCATTTATTAAACCAATAAGATAACCACTTACTCCAGACAATTGCTCCTCATCTACAATATTGCCTAAATTATTAGTTATATAAATTGGATTAGCATTGGCTTGAGGTAAAAATACTAAATTGTTAACAATTTGCCTATCAGTATCAACAGCAGTTCCTTGATTATTAACTCTTGGAAATCTATAAGTAGTAGCTACTCCTGGTGGATCAACTTGATAATCTACTGGGACAGCATCTACGGTACTATAACTGACATTATAACATATTTTTTGACCTTGTTGATTAATTTCGGAGGTCCATCCAGCCGTACAATTTGGGCAAGGAGTAGGATCGCAGACTTGACAACCATTTGATACTCCGCCTTGGCATCTAGTATAAAATACATTTCTCTGATAATTACCTAAATCATAAGTGCTTCCATTATCAAAATCTTTTTCATATTGAGACATTAAATTATCTTCAAATTTAGTAGATGGTCTTAATGTCATATATCCACTTTTAAGAACTCCCGCTCCAACGCTTTTAACAAAACTAGTAGTTGTTGTAAAAGTATCTGCTCCATTAAAAAATGCTTCTCTTAATTGGATTCCACTATTAGCTAACGCTTTAACAAAACTAGTATAACCTGGACCAGTAAATTGTTGATACATTATTTTATTTAAATTATCTTGAGTTAAATAACCAGTTGCAGCATTTTGATCAGTGAAAAATATATAAATACTTCCAAAATAAGATTGTGGATTTTTTATTACTACCGATATATTATTGTCACTATTTATAAGAGCTGTAGCAGTATTTATATCGTATTTTTCAGAAGTCATTTGATCATTTTGAAATAATCCAAAAAGATAACCATGAGGTTGATTATAAGGGGTTCCAGCTAAAGTTTGTTGAGAAGTATACTTTACCCCTCCATCTTTCTCTCTTGCATCAATAGCTATCCAAAATCCAGAAATTACATCATCTCTTAAATATGATCTTAAATTTTCATCAGTAAAACCAGTAAATGCTGAAAATTCAGCAGACAAAGAGCTAGGCGAATAATAATCTGTGTTTATAAAAGTTTCACTATTAGCTCCAGATCCATCAAAATTTCCAGTTCCAAAATTCAATCTATAAGTTAATTCATCATTTGTCCATGTTTTTAAAACTGGAGCAAGATTATCTAGATTCCATTGAAGACTTAAAGTTTTATCATGAATTAAATTACCTGTATTTAAATTTACAGATTCAAATTGACCTGCGTTTGGACCTACAACTGGAATTGTAGTCAAATCATCATAACTAGATCTATATTTAAAATCATTTAATTCAATTAAATTAGTATAATCTCCTAATAAATTAGAAGAATAATAAAAATTTCCACCTCTATAATTTCTAGAGAAATATCCTCTTGGACTTATACCATAAATTCTAAAATAGTAAGTTTGATTATTTCCAGTAGGAACATGCTCTCCACTTACAACAGAATTATCACTAGGGACTTGAAGAGAATTTAAAAAGAAATCTTCTTTTGGTACGTTAACCGTAAAGCCTTGAACATTAGCATATTGAGTTTGAAGATCATTGCTGATAAAATCACTTCCACTTTTAATATATACTCTCCAATAACTTGTTTCAGAAT
>Ga0247834_1003509_pt1 | contig 21252 bp, 18 predicted proteins | sample LaCruzMarch2015__8_FD_187118 | JGI IMG/M metagenome (GOLD analysis project Ga0247834, IMG submission 187118) | Freshwater microbial communities from meromictic Lake La Cruz, Castile-La Mancha, Spain - LaCruzMarch2015_12m | ecosystem: Environmental > Aquatic > Freshwater > Lake | place: Spain...
TCGCCGACGTCTTCGCCCTGCAGGACCAGATCGTGGCTCGGCTGCTCAAAAAGCCAGCGCGGGCCCCACGACCCAAGGCCCGGGCTCCCGAGAAGCGCGCTGAAGCCTTCCGCGTCTACGCGCTGTCGCTGTCGACGTCGTCACAAGCGGAGCAGGTCAAATACCTGAAGGAGGCCGTCGCCCTCGACCCCGACTTCGTCTACGCCTCCGACGACCTCGCCGCCCTCGAGAGTCGGCTGCGTCGCTACCGCAAGGATGCGGCCGTGCTGCAGGACCAGGCGAGCCAGCAGTTGGTGGCCCAGGCCTTCGACGTCACCATCGATCCCCAGCAGCGGGTGACGGCCCTGATGACGGCCCTGCCAACCTACAGTTCGTCTCGCCGGTGGCAGACGTTGCGGTCGCTGACGACGTCGTTGCTGGCGAGGGAAGACCTGCCGCGCACGGCGGCCATCGATACCCGGGAGTTCGTCTCCTACTTCCGCTTCTTGTCGCTGCTGATGCTCAAAGAGACAGACCTCGCTCTGCAGGCTGGTGAAGCCCACCTGAAGACCCACCCCATCGGCAGCTACAGCGGCAGCGTCGACAGCCAGTTGCAGGGCCTCATCGGCGAACGGCAGCGCCGGGCGGATGCCGTGGCGGGCATCCCGGCAGCGTTGAAGGAGATTGACGACGACGAGGCGGAGTTGATGGCGAAGGCAAAGCTCCCCGAGAACCTGCGCGAGCGGCAGCGCCTCTTCGAGTTTCGCCGCTGCTCGGTGGTGTACCAGGGCAAGGACTACGACGACGCCGTTCGTCGCTGCGAGGCTTTTGCCAGGGCCTGGCCCGACGACGAGCCCCAGCATCTCGCTCGCCTGGGCCGCTACTTCGCCGGCATGTCCCACGCCGAGCAGGGGCGCTTCGATGAAGCCCGCGTCATCATGAACAACCTCGCTGACGAGGACGCCAGCTGGGCACGCTCCATGGCGATTCCCACCTTCATCACCATGTGGCCCGTGAACTGAGCCGCCGCCCGGCTACTGCACGGCGTCGGCGACGAGGAGGCCGCCGCCGACGATGGCCACGCCGACACCGATGAGAGCGGTGGCCACCAGGGCCGGGGCCGCATCCTGGAATCCCCGGCGCAAGCCCGTGTCGTAGCCGGCGTTGGGCACGACGACGGCGCCGACGCCGAGGCCGACGCCGCCGATGAGGGCCAGGCCCACGCCGACGCTGACGGCGCCAACGCCTCCCATGAACAGGGGCGTGGCGCCGTCGCTGCGGCGGTAGGTCACCCCGCGATCCACCAGGGGCCCAAGCAACACGTCGACCGCCGCGGGCACGCCGACGCCGAGGGCGCTGACAGCGTCGGCCTCGATGGTGTGGCGGGCGGCGATACCGCCTTGCCGCTGGTCCCACAGGCCGAGCTGCCACAAGGCGCGGTCTCCCAAACGGCCCACCTCGGAGAAGACCACCACCTCAGCACCCATGGCGTCGGCGAGTTCGGCGAGGCAGGCGTCGGCGTCGCAGCCGGCGCTCAGCTTCGAGGAACCAAGTTCTGCCAGCTGGGCAAGGTCGCCGCTGCCGATGATGACCACGCCGTCAGCGCGGGAGAGTTCCTGCACCAACAACCGCTGCAAGAGAGTGACGTCGTTGGCGCTGGCGTTGACGGCTTTTGGCTCGAGAACGAGGACGCGGGGCGGCTCGGCGGCGAGCAGGGGCAGGGCACACAGCAGGGCCATGATCATGGGCAGGTGGCGTCGTCGTCGACGCCCTCGATGGTGACGGAGCCCTCGACGGCCGCGATGAGGGAGTCGAGTTGGCAGCGTGGCAGCAGCGGATTGTTGCGCACCACCAGGTTGCCCCCGATGCGGGACGGCTCGGTATTGATGATGGTGTCCAGGGCCGGATTGTTCTCGATGACGACGTCGCCGCCGACTTCGATGAGGGAGAACAGGTTGACGGTGTCGACGGCAGCGTTGTCGACGAGGACGAAGTCCCCCAGCACCCGCTCGAGGTCGTTGCCCACGGGAACCTGGATCGAGGTGGTGCGCTCGATGATGTACGAGCCCAATATGGCAACGGTGCCGTCGAGGGGCACCGACACCAGGCGGGGGAGCACCGCACCGAGGGCGCCGTCGTCGTCCATGCCGATGTGGACGGTGCCGCCGATGGCGACTGGACCGAAGCGCACGATCTCCATGGTGTTGCAGGACTCCGGTTCGCCGGCCCGCGGGTTGAGGCGCACGAAGAGGTCGCCACCGAGGAGGCTCGGCCCCGAAAACGCGACTGCCGACGAACCGCAGACCTTGCCGGGCGCATAGGTGAGGGACCCATCCATGCAGCCCGAGAAGCTTTCGACATTGCCGTCGATTGTTTCGTCGGCGTCGCCGGGGGCGTCGGGGCAGGCGCTGCGGCGCAGGTCGGCGCGGGCGGCACAGATTTTCGGGCCCGGGCCCGGGTCCACGCAGTGGGCGGCGGCGGGGTCGCCGCAGTCGCCGTCGATGAGGCAGGGCTCCTCGAAGACGCCAAAGATGGAGCAGCGCAGGCCGTCGTCGCTGATGTTCTTGCTGCCGATGGTGGCGCATTCGGTGCCGCGCAGGGGGTGGCTTTCGGGTTCGCCCTCGCCTTCGCCTTCGCCTTCGCCTTCGCCGGGTTCTCCTTCGCCTTCGCCCTCGCGTCCGGGCCCATCGTCGGGAGCGCAGAACCCCTCGACGCAGGCTTCGCTGGCGGCGCATTCGTCGTCGACACCGCAGGGAACCCGGGCCGTGAAGACGTCGCAGGCACCGACGCCTCCAGCGAGGGCGGCGACGATGACGAGGGTGTGGTGCAGGCGACGGCTGCCGTGACGATGACCAAGCATGAGGGAATCCTGCCCAAAGCGCCGCCCACAGTCACCGACAGATGTCGTGTGCCAGTCACAGGGGCCCCGGCGACGACGTCGGTTGCGTCGACGGCATCCATCCGCCACACCCCGGCGCATGGGTCGTCGTGCCGCCAGTGAAGCTCTTGCCGAACTCGCCTTTGCCGCCGAGCTCCTCGGTGATGCCTGTCCCTGGCCCATCGATGCCAAGGCCACCGCGGGCCTTGTGTGGGGCGTTCGCCAGGCCGAGAGCGCCAGCACGGCCGATATCGCCCGCCTGCCGGGCATGACGCCCCTGGTGGCCGCCGTCGTCGACGACGCGCTGGCGGATCGCCCAAGTCCCGTCATGGAGCAGCTCAAGGCCTTGCTGCCCGCGGGCTTGTTCGAGCTGCGCAAGGTCAAGGGCCTTGGCCCAAAGAAGGTCCAGCGCTTATGGCGCGAGTTGGGCATCGAGAGCCTGGGCGAGCTCGAATACGCCTGTCGCGAGAACCGCCTCGTGACCCTCGATGGCTTTGGCGAAAAGACCCAGACCGCGGCCCTGGAGGCCGTGGCGGCGTTGGCCAGCGAAGCCGGTCTGATGCGGCGGGACTCGGTCCTTTTGATTGCTTCTGGAATTATCGAATCGTTACGTCAGGCCGGCGAATTCACCGCCACGGGCTGCGCCCATGTCGGTGAATTGTCTACACGTTCATCGGCTGGCGCCGCTGAAATGGTCGAGATCGCGGGGGCGTTCCGGCGCGGCAGTGAGCTGGTGGACGAGGTCGTGTTGGTGGCGACGAAGGCGCCGTCGCAGCCGTTGCCCCCCCGGGTGCGGGTGGTGGTGACGTCGTCGTCGGCGTTTGGTCGAGCGCTGTTGGTGGCCACCGGCAGCGAGGCCCACGTGGCAGCCCTGCGGGCCCGCGCCACCGCCCGCGGCACACCGTTTGAGACCATCGACAGCGACGACGAGGACGGCGTCTACGCCGCCCTCGGCCTGCTGCCGACGCCGCCGGAATTGCGCGAACACGGCACCCTCATCGAGGTCGGTCAGGCGGCGCCTCGCCTGGTGCGGCTGACAGACCTGCAGGGGGCCCTGCACAACCACACCACGGCCTCCGACGGCGCCGACGACCTCGTGACCATGGCGCGGGCGGCCAAGGCCCACGGGCTCGCCTGGCTGGGGATAAGCGACCACTCTGTCGCGGCCTCCTACGCTCATGGCCTCGACGCCACCCGTCTCAAGGCCCAGCGCGCCGAGCTGGCGGCGGCCCAGGGCGAGGGGGTGCGGCTGCTGTCGGGCATCGAGAGCGACATCATGAAGGGTGGCGACCTCGACCTCGACGACGACGCCCTCGGCGCCTGCGACGTCGTGGTGGCCTCCATGCACCAGCGCTACGGTTTGCGGGGCGAGGCCCAGACCGCCCGGCTCGTCCGGGCCGCCCTGCACCCCCTCGTCGACGTCGTCGGCCACCCCACCGGCCGGCTGCTGTTGTCGCGGCCGCCGGCGGATTTCGATATCGCGGCGCTGATTGAGGCCTGTGCCCGCAGCGGCACCGCCGTCGAACTCAACGCCAACCCCGCCCGCCTCGACTTCGGCGAGCCCTGGCTGCGCCTGGCTAAAGAACGCGGCGTGCTGGTCTCCATCGCCGCCGACGCCCACGCCGCCGAAGAGCTCGGCAATCTGGTGCACGGCATCGCCGTGGCCCGCCGCGCCGGCCTCGGTCCCGACGACATCTTGAACACCCGCCGCGCCGACGACGTCGTCGCCTGGGTGAAGGCCCGGCGGGCCAACGCTGTCACCAATGTCATCATCAACGTCACGGCCAGCCAATCTGTGGAGACGCCATGAAGCTCGTGGGCCTGACCGGGGGCATCGCCTCGGGGAAATCCACCGTCGGCCACTTGCTGCGCGACGCCGGCGTCGACGTCATCGACGCCGACATCCTGGCCCGCGAAGCCGTGGCCCCCGGCACCCCTGGTCTCGAAAAAGTGCACGAGCGCTTTGGTGACGCCGTCATCAGCAGCGACGGCACCTTGAACCGCCCGATCCTCGGCGCCCTGGTCTTCGTCGACGACGGCGCCCGCCGCGACCTCAATGCCATCGTCCACCCCGAGGTGGCCCGGCTGGCCGCCGAGCGCCTGTCGGCCCTGCGTGAGGCCGGCGCCGAAGTCGCCGTCTACGAGGTGCCCCTGTTGTTCGAAAACGGCCTCGACGCCGTCATGGACACCACCATCCTGGTGGCCTGCCCCGACGACGTGCAGCTCGCCCGCATCATGGCCCGCGACGGTCTCAACGAAGCCCAGGCCAATGCCCGGGTGGCCGCCCAGATGCCCCTCGCCCAGAAGCGCCAGCGCGCGGCCTTCGTCATCGAAAACGACGGCGACCTCGACCAGCTCCGCCAGCGGCTGCGGGAAACCTGGCTCGCAGCCACCGGCCTGACCCTGCCGTAGCGCCAGGGCCACCGGCTTTGCTATCCACACCAGCCATGGCGACGAAGAAGAAGCCCGCTGGTCCCGCCGAAAAGGTCTTTCAAGCCGGTCTGCACAAAGACCCGGTCGCGTACCTCTACTACGTCGACAAGCACTGCAACGTCGTGCGCATGGCCCGCGGCGTCGCCAGGGCAAAGACCGAGGTGATCCTCACCACCGGCCTCAAGCGCGAAAAGGGCTGGGACTACTTCGTCGACGACGACGGCGACGTCGCCCGCGAGCCCGAATAGCACGCGACGTCCGGCGCGAGGAATGCGCGGCGCAGCCGGAGTTGGCTGGGGGCCCCACGCCGGCTCCGCCGACGTGGGCGAGGGTCTGCATCAGACCCCTGAATCAGTAGGGCGCCCAATTGAAGTCGACGCGGGCGCGGTTGTAGGTGACGTTGAAGCCGAAGGCGAAGCTGAAGCGGTCGTTGCCGCCAAAGAGCGCCCGGGGTGGATTGCGAAACGGACCCGCGGCCCGGACCGACCGCAACGCCTCATTGTCGAGGACCTCGGCCCCCGATGAATCGCGGAGCGCCACGTCAATCACGTCGCCGTCGACGTCGATGGTGATGTCCACCATGGTGTGCCGTTCTTCGAAACCGTAGACGCGCCCGTCGGGGTCGACCCGGCCAATGGCTTCACCGCCCACCCAGGTGCGCCGGATGGCGTCGGCGACCCGGTTGAAGAACGTCGCATGGCGAAACCGGAAGCTGTTGAGGCTGGTCTCGTTGTCCTCCTCGGCGAGGAGGTGGTCCGCCCGCGGCAGCCCCGCCATGCGTTTGGGGTCGGCAGTGCCCTCGGAGAAGGCCCGATGGCCCGAAGGACCCTCGTCGCCAGTCCCGCCGCGCCGACTGAAGCCAACGCCCGCCGCTCCGTCGCCGATGGGGGCCTGCAGGGGCGCTATACGCCCCATGGCGAGGCGGAGATCGTCGCTGTTGCCCGTCAGGGCCCGCTGCTCCCGTTGGACCTGGAGGTCCCCCCGATCGGTGGGCTTCAGGCCCTGCACGGCCGCGCGAAACGGCGTCAGCATCGCCAGGGTCTGCTCACCGCCGCCGGGGGTGGCGGTTTCCCAGATCACGGCGTCGCCATCGGTGCCGCTGCCGTCCCCGCGAGGGCCGCCGGCCTTGTCGGTGGTTTTGCCGACAACGGCGGCGTCAACGGCGGCGGCGCTGTCGTCCATGGTGTCAGCCATGGCGGGGGCGGCCATGGTGGGGGCTCGGGTGGCCGCCTCCGTGAGGCCCGTGACCCGGGCCCGGGTTTCCCGATCCGTGCGCTGGTCTTCTTCGGCCAGGTAGTCGGCGGCGTCGGGGCGCTCGACCTTGCGGGCGGGGAGGGTGACCACCTGTCCCTTGGGGGTGGGCTCGGGCTCAAGGTCGGGGGGGGGTGGGGGCTTGGGCTCCTTCGCCTTTGTCTTCAGCAGAAGCTCGACGGGGACCTGCTGGCGGGCATTGACCCCGCTCCAGGACGATTGGGAGCGCCCCCGCGCCGACAGGACCTGGCTGGGCAGCAGCTTGCTGCCCGGGATGACGAGGAGATGGATGACCGTGGCCACAACCAGCCCCACCGCCAGACCGAAGCGGGGCTCGGGTCGTCGCAGCAAGAGGTCCAACAGGGACAGCTCCCGGCGTGCCATTCCCAAGTGTAGCGGCCCAGTCGGCCGTCGGCAGGGGGCTTGCGCCTCGTCGACCGGTCGACCATGAGGCCTTGTCACACCATCAGACCCCGTTCGCCGCCCGGCGACGAAACATCAGTAATTGCACCTGATCCGGCGAAGCCGGTCTTTCGAGGAACGACACATGGCGCTGCAGATTCGCTCTGAAATCAAAGACCTGTCGTCGGTGGAGCGTGAGCTGGCCATCGTGGTCCCCGGCGATACCGTCGCCAAGGAACTGGACCGCGCCTACAAAGAGCTCTCGATGAAGGTGAAGCTCAAGGGCTTCCGTCCGGGCAAGGTGCCCCGCTACGTCCTCGAGCAGTACTACAAGAAAGAGACCGAGCAGCAGGTCCTCGAGAAGGTCGTCAACACCTCCTTCCGCCAGGCCATCAAGAACCACGACATCTCGCCGGTGAACAACCCCGCCGTGCAGGCGCCGTCGGAACTCATCGCGGGCATGGACTTCTCGTACTCGGCCAAGGTCGAGGTGAAGCCCGTCATCGATTTGAAGAACTGGCAGGGTCTCAAGCTCGACAAGACCGTGTTCACCGTCGCCGACAAGGACATCGACGCCGAGCTCAACCGCATGCGTGAAGCCCACGCCAAGGTGGCTCCCGTCGAGGGCCGCGACGTCATCAAGCAGGGTGACCTCGTCGAGACCAACTGGTCCGGCACCGTCGACGGCGAGCCCGTCAAGGGTCTGTCCGGCGTCGCCTTCGTCATTGAAGTTGGCGGTACGACCTTTCCCTACCCCGAGGCCCATCAGGCCATCGTGGGCAAGAAGCTCGGCGAAGACATCAGCGTCGACGTGAAGCTTCCCGCGGACTTCCGCCTCGAGGCCCACCGGGAAAAGACCGCCGTCTTCAAGATGCGGCCCCTGACGATCAAGGAAAAGACCCTCCCCGCCCTCGACGACGAGTTCGCCAAGGACGTCAGCGAGAAGGTCGAAAGCCTCGAGCAGCTCAAGACGAACCTCAAGGAAGACCTTGAGAAGGCCGCCACCCAGCGCACCAAGAACCAGGTCCGTGACGCCGTCATCAGCGCCCTGATCGATGGCAACCCCTTCGAGGTTCCCGCCTCCCTGATCGACCGCCAGTGCGAGCAGCTCGTCGTCGACCGCCTGCAGCGCCTCCCCCAGCAGCAGGCCGAGATGATTTGGCAGATGCAGGGCGAGCGCATGAAGGAAGACGCGCGTCCCCAGGCCACCCGCACGGTCCGCATCTCCCTCCTCCTCGAGGAACTCGTCAAGCGTGATGGCATCAAGATCACGGACGCCGAGCTCGAAGAGCACATGGAAAAGATGTCCGTGGACCTCAACACGCCCCTGAAGACCGTCAAGCAGGTCTTCGCCAAGGACAACCGCCTCGACGAGCTGGAGTTCCAGCTCGCCACCCAGAAGGCTCTCGACAAGGTCATCGCCGCCGCGACCTTCACCGAGACCAACAAGGCCCTCTCCGAGTGAGTTGGTTGCCAATCGGCTTATGAAAAACGGCCACCTCCTGGTGGCCGTTTTCGTGTGTGCTCGAACAGGCTAGGCTCGGCGATGTGAGCCTTTATCGACGTGTCGGCAAGCGGGTCCTCGACCTCGCCATCGGGCTGCCGGCAGCGTGCGTGGCGGCGCCGGTGGTGGCCGCGGCGGCGGTGGGCGTGCGGGCCACCATGGGCGCCCCAGCCTTCTTTGTGCAGCAGCGTCCCGGGCGCGACGGGCGGCCCTTCAACCTCATCAAGCTGCGCACCATGCGCCACGCCACCGACGACCAGGGGCGCCTCCTCGACGACGCCGAGCGCCTCACGCCCCTGGGGCGGGCCCTGCGCGGGGCCTCCATCGACGAACTCCCCCAACTGGTGAACGTCCTCGTCGGCGACATGAGCCTGGTTGGTCCCCGGCCCCTGCTGATGCGATACCTTGAGCGCTACACCGCCGAGCAGGCCCGTCGCCACGACGTCAAGCCCGGCATCACCGGCCACGCCCAGGTCAATGGCCGCAACACCTTGTCGTGGGACGACAAGTTTCGCCTCGACGTCTGGTACGTCGACCACGTCAGCCTCGCCGTCGATGTCCGCATCCTGGCCCAGACGGCACTGAAGGTGCTGCAACGCTCGGGGATTTCCGCAGGCGGCCACGCCACCATGACGGAGTTCATGGGCAGCCCGCCGTCGACGCCAGAGGCATCGTCGACGACATCTGAGACGGCCACGACGGCCTGGAACGAGGCAGCATGAGCGGCATCACGGTGGTTGGGGCTGGCGGACACGCCAAGGTGGTGCTCGCCCTGTGCAAGGCCGCCGGCATCGTCGTCGACCGCGTCGTCGACGACGACCTCGCCCGCGATGGCTCCACAATGCTTGGCGTGCCCGTGTGTGCGCCCATTCGGGACCACCTGCCCCGGGGGGCCCGCGCCGTCATTGCCATCGGCAACAACGCCGTCCGCCGGCGGGTGGCCGAGGAGCTCGACGACCTCGTGGGGCAGTGGGTCACCCTCATTCATCCCCGGGCCTTCGTGGACCCGAGCGTCAAGGTCGGCGTCGGCAGCGTCGTGTTCGCCGGCGCCGTCGTGCAGGTGGACAGCGTCATCGGGGCCCACGTCATCATCAACACCGGCGCCACCGTCGACCACGACGCCGTCATCGGCGACGGTGCCCACCTCGCCCCCGGGGTCCACCTGGCGGGGACGGTCACCGTCGGCGACGGCGCGTTCTTGGGGACCGGGGTCTGCGTCATCCCCGGTCGCACCATCGGCGCCCGCAGCATCGTGGGCGCCGGCGCCGCCGTCGTCAGCGACATCGACGCCGACGTCGTGGCCATGGGCGTGCCGGCGCGGGTGACAAGAGCCCTCGGGTAGAGCATCGTTTGGCCATGCCGCGCATCTACCTTTCCTCGCCGCATATCGGTCCCGATGAGCGCGCCCTGGTCACCGACGCCTTCGACACCAACTGGGTCTCGCCCCTGGGGCCCCACGTCGACGGCTTTGAACGGGAACTGTCGGCCTACGTCCACGTGCCGTACGCGGCGGCGTTGTCGTCGGGGACGGCGGCCATCCACCTGGGCCTGCGCTTGTTGGGCGTGCAACGCGGCGACGAGGTCTGGTGCAGCTCGCTGACGTTCTCGGCCAGCGCCAATCCCATCCTCTATGAGGGGGCGACCCCGGTGTTTGTCGACGCCGAGCGGACCAGCTGGAACATGGACCCGGCCCTGTTGGCCGACGCCCTCGACGACGCCGCCCATCGGGGCCGGCTGCCCAAGGTCGTCATCGTCGTCGACCTCTATGGGCAGAGCGCCGATCACGATCCGATTCGGGCCGCCTGCCAGAAGCACGGCGTGAAGATCCTCGAAGACGCCGCCGAGGCCCTTGGCGCCACCTATCAGGGCAAGCCCTGCGGCAGCTTTGGCGACGTCGCCATCTTCAGCTTCAACGGCAACAAGATCATCACGACGTCGGGGGGCGGCATGCTCGTCTCCAACGACAAAGCCATCATCGACCGGGCGCGGTTCCTGGCGACCCAGGCCCGCGATCCGGCCCCCCACTACGAGCACAGCGTCGTCGGCTTCAACTACCGCTTGAGCAACATCTGTGCGGCCATCGGTCGTGGCCAGCTGCGGGTCCTCGACGAGCGGGTGGCCGCCCGTCGCCGGGTCTTTGCCCGCTACGCCGAGGCCTTCGCCGACCTCGACGTCATCACCATGATGCCCGAGGCCACCTGGGGGCGCAGCAGCCGCTGGTTGAGCTGCCTCCTCGTCGACGGCGACGCCAAGGTCACCCGTGAAGACATTCGCCTGGCGTTGATGGCCAAGGAGATCGAGGCCCGCCCGGTGTGGAAGCCCATGCACCTGCAACCGGTCTTCGCCGGCTGCCGGGCCATCGGTGGCGCCGTCTCCGAGGACCTCTTTGCCCGGGGCCTGTGTCTGCCGTCGGGCTCCAACCTGAGCGACGCCGACATCGACGAGGTCATCGACGTCGTTCGCTCCACCGTCTTGCACGCGGGCTGACGGCCAAACGGCCTCAGCCGATGACGTCGCCGGCGATGGCCCGCAAACGACGGCGGGCGTCGATGCCGCGGGCGTCCTTCGACGTCATGACGGCGCCGGCAGCGACGTCAGCGAACGGGCTGATCGACGGCGCACCGGCGGCCGCCAGGCGCTGGGCCACGCCACGCACCACGTCCTGGGCGATGGCGACGTTCTTTTTCATGACGGCCATGACGGCTTCGACGCTGACGTCGTCTTCGCTCTCGTGCCAGCAGTCGTAGTCGGTGGCGAGGGCCAGCATCGCGAAGCTCATGCCGGCTTCGCGGGCGAGCTTGGCCTCGGGAATGCCCGTCATGCCAATCACGCTCACGCCCCAGCTTCGGTACAGCAGGCTCTCGGCGCGGGTCGAGAACTGGGGACCCTCGATGCAGATGTAGGTGCCGCCGTCGTGGGCGGTGGTCTCGCTGGCGCGGGCGGCGTCGAGGAGCAGGGGCCGCAGCACATGGCACACGGGATCGGCGAAGGGCACGTGGCCGACGACGCCGTCGCCAAAGAACGTACGGTCCCGGCCGACCGTGCGATCGATGAACTGATCGACGACGACGAGGTGGCCCGGTTCAATCGCCTCCTTCATGGACCCCACCGCCGACACCGCCACCACGAAGCGACAGCCAAGCTGCTTGAGGGCGCCGATGTTGGCCCGGTAGTTCACCTCCGACGGCGTGTAGCGATGGCCGCGACCGTGCCGGGGCAAAAACGCGGTGCGGGTGCCAGCGAGGGTACCGATGACGACGTCATCAGACGGCTCGCCCCAGGGGGTATGGACGGTCTGGCTGACGACGTCGGTCAGGCCGGGCATGTCGTAGAGGCCGGAGCCGCCAATGACGCCAAGGATGGGGGTGCTCATGGGAATCTCCGGGGCGGGACCAAAGGGGTCGCCACCAACAAGCCATAGCACCCCGGCGCCGCGATGGCGCCATCGCCTCGTGGCATCAGGGCGTCGACGGGGCCGCCGCCGGCGTCGTCACCGGCGTCGTCACCGGCGTCGTCACCGGCGTCGTCACCGGCGTCGTCACCGGCGTCGTCACCGGCGTCGTCACCGGCGTCGTCACCGGCGTCGTCACCGGCGTCGTCACCGGCGTCGTCACCTGGGCCGGTGGGGTCTTGACCAGGGTCAGGGTCTTGCGCTTGAAGTTGCGGCCCAGGGCCAGGGTCTTGCTGAAGCCATCAAAGTCCTTCGCCGCCCAGCGCCCGGGGGTGCGGTGGTAGCTGCGGCGCAGGGTCAGCCCTTCACCGTGGGCCGCCGATGACACCGACGTGTCGAGGCCGGGCCTGCTTGACCGTCCGTCGGCGTGGGTTGTGGGGTCGACGCGCCAGCCGGCTGGTGGAATCACCTCGAGCTCTTCGTTGAAGATGTCCTCGACGTGAAAGACCACGGGCAGGGTGCGGGGCTTGTCATCGTTGACCTTGAGTTGCCATTCGAGGGGCGCTCGCAGGCCGGCGGCGGGGAGCAGCATGCTGTTGCCGTCCTCGGCGACGGTGCCGAAGCCGAGGACCCGGAAACCGTAATGCTTGCTGCAGGTGGAGCGGCTGCGGTCGCAGGTCCATCGTGAGGATCGGGTGATGGTCGCGCTCTTGGACGTTTCGCTTGCGATGGAGCTGTGGCTTTCCCGCATGGTGTTGTCGTCATCGTCGAGGCTGGTGACGATGGTGTCGACCGCCTCGCTGCCGGTCTCGTTGATGGTGATGTCGACGTCGACGTCACCCGCTTCACTGATGCGCAGGGTCGCTTTGCGGTTCACCACCGAGGCGGGCTGCAGCGTTCCAGTCACCGTCATGAACGGCGATGCACGCAATTCGCCGCCGCGCTCGCCGGCGACCTCGAAGAGGGTGATGGCGCGGCTGCCATGGGACCAGTTGGGCAGGGTGCCTGCCTCGCAGGACTCACACGAGGGGTCGACCCAGAGGCCATCACCGCCTGGCACCGGTACAAACACCAGCAGGTGATTGAACCAGCTGTTGGCCGGGAACGATTCGTTGATGGCCATGAATCCGCGTCGGCTCGTCGGTGCCAGGCGCGGTTCAAGCCCCTTGTCGTGCAGCATCTGCCACAAGGCCAACGCCAATTCGGCATTGGTGCCCGCCTTGGAGCCCTTGACCTCGCCGAGGGGACGGCCACCCAGGGACGACGTGAAACCGCTCAGGGCGACGTCGGCGCGCAGGGTGCGCAGGGCGGCAGCGACCAGGCAGCGACGGTCGCTGTTGGCGCAGGCTTCGGCGTCACGGATGGCAAAGGCACCCATGTCTTTGCCTTCGACGAGACGATTGTGCAGCCCGCCCACGGCCCGCGACCAGCTCGAAATGCCGGGCGACACCTGGTTTGGGTAGCGCCACTCGATGGCCCGGTAGATCCACCACGGCGACAACTCCCGGTTGGAGGGGCGGTGGTCTTCCTTCGGCAGGGCGGCGACATCCTGCAGCGCGAACGACAGCCGCTGGGTGCCGTCGCCGTCGACGACGTGGGACAGGGTCGGCTTGGCATTGTTGACGAGCAAATCAGGCAGCACGTACTTGTCGACGACGATCTCGACCCGATAGTCCCGGATGGGAAATTCCTCGGCGACGTCGTCGGTGTACAGCCACCAGGCGTTGTCCTGACGGGTAATCCACGTGTACTCCAGGATGCTGCCGACCTCGACGCGGGGGAACTGGAAGCTGCGGGTATCGCTGGTGTCCTCGCCGGCCACATAGGTCGACGACAGGATGGCGCTGACATCGACAGGAATGATTTCGCCTTTGGGCGTGATGGTGCGGGCCCGCAGGTCCACGAGGGTACCGCCCGCGGGCACGAACACATGGGTGCTGCCGGCGCTGAAACCGCCTTCGGTCAGCACCTTGACCACCCGGTGGAGTTGCTGCTCCGACGAGCCTTTTCCCGCCTTGGGATTCAACAACACGAACCGGTGATGCTGCAGGAGCACGACGGCGTCGGCATCCACCGGGTCAGCCCCGGCGGTGATGGGCCCGCTGGCGGCGAACGGCACCGGGGCGAGCTTCGCCGTCCCACAGCCGAGGTTCGGGACCAGACAGAGAAGGCCGCACAGGGCGGCAGGCAGCATGCGCACGGTGATGATCCTCGGGGCGACGGCGTCCGTCATGGGGTGGTGGTCGTCGGCGAAGGCGTCGTCGTCGTCGTTGGCGTGGTCGGGGCAGGCGCCTTCTTGGTCGGACCCGCGTCCACCAGGACCACCCGGGCCTCCATGGCGCGGAAATAGCCATCGAGGGCCGCCCGCAATTCGCCGACCCGCTCGGTCGGAATACGGTTCTCGTGCACGATCAACTCGCGCTCCAGGGAGATGACCCGCGGGGCCGGCACGACGACGGCACCGCCGCCATCGCTGGCACTGCCACCGGCAGCGGTGGGGGCCACGGCGCTCCAGCTGACGCGCCAGGACACCAGGGGACCGTCGACGGCCGCCGACGTCGGCACCTGTTTGACGGTGAAGCCCGCAGGCAACGTGACCTCGACGACGTCGTGGATCCGATCCCGGGCCCAAAGGGTCACGGGAATCGCCGGGCGGTCTTCCTCCAGGCGTGGCGCCCCCACCTCGAGGTAGTCCACGCCGCGGTGCAGGGTGCCGAAGCGGCGGTTGTCGCCGCCAAGGGCCACCTTGACCGTGGCCGTCATCGCCACCGGGGTCACATGAATCGGTGGCGCCGCATCGGTCAGGACGGCGTCAGCGACCGTGCCCTCGGTGGCCAGCTGGTCGGCATAGAGCGCCGCGTGGTCGGCGGTGGGCGTCTCGAGGATGGCGTCACGCAGTCCGTCGGCAAAATGGCCGGCGAAGGTCGCCTGCACCCGGCCCTGCACCATGCCCGATCGTTCGGCGGTCAGCTGGTAGCGGGCCGTGCGGTGGTCGGTGGCCGGCGACGACGACGGCGTCGTCAACAGCGGGGCACCGGCGAGGTCGATGGGGAGACAGATGCGGTCTTCGTCGTTGGGAGGCAGGTCGGCGAAGGCGACGGTGCGGGTGGTCGGGTCGACAAACACCGGGCCGTCGTCGAGGTCGACCACCAGGATCGCGTGGTTGAAGTTGGCGGCCAGCACCGGCAAGCGAAACGGCGTCGGCGCCACCGACGAGTGGATGGTGACAATGCGGCTTTTGACGTCGACGGCGGACAACAGGGCCTTGAGCAGGTTCGCTTTGTCCTTGCAGTCGCCGTAGCGCAGACGCTCGACCTCGCCGGAGGCATGGGGGACCCACCCGCCCAGGCCCACCTCGATGGCGCAATAGCGAATGGAGTCGCGGGTCCAGGCGTACAAACGGGCGGCCCGGTCCCGCTTGCTCACGTCGCGCCAGGCGTCACCAAGGACGTCGCCGGCGATGGCCGTGATCTCGGGCGTGACCTCGTCGCGGCCGGCCATGAGCCCGGCCGTCATGCGCGACAGTTCGACATCGTTGCCGGGGCCTTCGACGACGACGCCGCTCGACAGGACGGCCTTGCGCAGGCGCACCGAAACGAATTCGACGAGGTCGGCGAAGCGCGGCGAGTACCGATCCCAGCGCAGGGGGGCGAGGGCCTGTCGCTCCCACACCAGGCGCTGCCGCCCATCGACGACGGTGCGGGCGGGCTCTGTCGCTGCCGGGCCGGTGACGACATGATCGAGGACCCACCCGGCCGGGGCGTCGACGACGAAGCGCGCGGTGTCGGTGGGGATGGAGGCGCCAAACGCGAAGCCGAACGAGAAGAGTTCGGGCGAGGTCGTCTTCACGATGCTGACCCGTTCGACCACGCCCCCTGGCCCGATGGTGGGCACCTTCAGGGAGCGGTTGCGGCTGTCGGCATAGAGCATGTAGCTGCCGAGGGTGGGCACATCGAGGGCGTCGTCGCCGTCGACCAGGCGCGAGCTGCCGTCGGGCAGGGAGACCCGGGCTTCCAGCGCCTCGACGGCGGAAAACACGCTGCTGTAGTTGATGGAAACCCCGCGAAATTCTTGCCCGGCGTGACCGTGGATGCGGGTCCGCGAACGGGCGAAGGTCCGCGCCATCAACTGCCCGTCGACCTCGTCAAAGCGAACAATTTCTTCGTCGAGCAGGGTCGACGCCGCCACCGCAGCGTCGGTGGCCGGCAACTGCCGAACATCCATCGGCAACAGGACATCGTTGGCCCAGTCCCCATGGGCTGTCGCGCAACCCGGGCCACCCCACGCAAGCAGCACAGGCACCGCCGCAGCGACGGCGAACGAACGAACAGATGTGACGATCCCCATGGCGGTGTGTACCGAGAGGCGCCCGGCAGGGTCAAGGCGCGGCCCCGCTGTTCTTCGGCGCCAGCCGAAGAAACATCAGAACTTCCTGGGCGCGAGCCAAAGAAGCATCTTGATGCGCCCCCCGCGCCGCCGGGCGTGCCGACGTGCCGTCAGTCGAGGATGGAGCGCAGCTGGGCGAGCTCTTTGGGCTCGAGCTCGCGGTACTCGCCAACGCGGAGGCCTTCGGTATCGAGGGCGCCGAATTTGGTGCGCACCAGCTTCAACACCGGGTGTTGAATGCGCCAAAACATCCGTTTGATCAGGCGATTACGGCCTTCTGTGACCGTGATCTCAATCCAGGTATTGACCCGGACCTTCTGGATGACTTCCACGTGGGCGGGCTTGGTGGGCCCGTCTTCGAGGATGATGCCGCGGCGCAGCTTCTCGAGGTCGGCCTCCTTGGGGATGCCCTTCACCTTGGCCTGATACGTCTTTGGGACGTGGTAGCGCGGGTGGGTCAACAGGTTGGCGAGCTCGCCGTCGTTGGTGAGCAGCAGGGCGCCTTCCGCGTCGTAGTCGAGGCGACCGACGGGGTAGATGCGCGCCGCCGACGCCGCCCGCACCAGGTCCATCACCGTGCGACGACCGCGGTCATCCTTGGTGGTGGTCAGGAAGCCCGTGGGCTTGTTGAGGAGGAAGTAGACCTTCTCCTGGGCCTCCGCCGGCATGACCTGCACGACGCGGCCGTCGACCCGCACCTGATCCTTCGCGGGATCAATCTTGGTGCCGAGTTCGCGGACGACGACGTCGTTCACACGGACCCGGCCGTCGACGATCATCTGCTCGGCCGCCCGTCGCGAGGCCACGCCTGCGCGAGCGAGGGCCTTTTGCAGGCGCTCGGTGTTGTCGTCGTTCTTGATGGGGGACTTGGACTTTGATTTCGTCATCGCTCCGACTCCGTCGGTGCTTGGGGGTGTCGTCGACGCTGGGGGCGCCGTGTTTGTCATTCACATATGCACATATCAGATACTTGGCGCATCGCCAAGTATCTGAATAATAAGAACTATTCGACCACTCCGTGGTCGAATACCAACATGCACGCTCAATCACTGCCGGGCTTTTGCTCCTCGTCTGGCACTTCGATGCCAAAAACCAGGGTTGACGCGGTCTTGGCGACCTTCTTGGCCTCGCCAAGGGCCCGCTCGAGGGCGTCGAGGGCATCGGCGCTCTCTTCTTCAGTCTCGTCGGACACAAGGCCCGGACCGTCTTTCTGAAACAAATCCATCACCATGGCTGGTGCGGCGTCGCCGGCGTCGGCGGGGGCCTGGGCCGTGCCGTCGAGCTCCTGGAGCTGCTTGAGGGTCGGCAGGTCGTTGAGGCTCTGCAGATTGAAGAAGTCGAGGAACGTCCTCGATGTGCCGTACAGCAGGGGGCGCCCGACATCTTCGGCCTTGCCCAGGATGCGCACGAGCTTCTTGTCGAGGAGGGCCTTGAGCGCCCCCGAGCAGTCAACGCCGCGGACTTCTTCGATCTGGGGCTTGGTGACCGGCTGCCGGTAGGCCACCACCGCCAGGGTCTCCAGCGCAGCGCGGGACAGCTTCTGGGGCTTGCCCTGCTGCATGCGGCGCACAAAGCGGGCCTGGGTGGACTGGGTCCGGAAGGTCAGGCCGCCGTCGACCTCGAGGAGGCGGAAGCCCTGGCCCAACACGCGGGTCGGGTCGCTCCAGCGCCGCAGCATCTCCTGGAAGATATCCTTCACCTGGGCCGTTGTCGGCGGGCCCATCAGGGCCTTGCCTTCGAGGGAGGGGACCTCGCCGCCGAGGACTTCCTTCACCCGGGCCGGGGTGATGGGGTCGGCAGACACGAAGCACAAGGCCTCGATGGCGCCGTAGACCCATTCCTCGATGACAAACGGCTCACCGGAGGTGACTTCGTCGTCGACCACCAGGGCAACATCGACGGTGGGCCGGTCGCCGGCGGCGGCATCCAGGGCGGCAGCGAAGGCGTCGGCATCGACGGTGGGCGGTTCAACGACGGCGCTGCTGTCGACGGCGCTGCTGTCGACGGCGCCGCTGTCGACGGCGCTGGTCTCAGCAGCGACGACGACGTCTTCGGCCGGGTCGCTGCCGTCGCTGGCGTCGCTCGGGGTGATGGTGTCGTCGGTCATGTCGACTCCGGGGTGGTGGGGGCGTCGCCCTCGAATTCGTCGACGCTCTCGAGCTGGGTCTGCAGGGTCACGTCGTCGGTGTCGTCGCGCAGATTGCCGTGGATGGGCAGCACGCTGATCGTGAGGGTGTCTGGATCCTGGCTCAGACGGATCAGGCGCAGGCGGGCCATCTCCAGGACCGACAAGAAGCAGACGATGACGCCACGCTTGGTGCGGGGCCCAAAGCTGTCGACGATGTCGGCGAACGAGTAGGACAGGCGTTCCCGCTGGCCCACAAAGACGTCGACCAGCTCGTTGATGCGGGCGCCGACGCTGATGCGCTCCACCAGCACTTCGTGGATGACGAGCTTCTTCTGTCGCCGCAGCATGGCGTCGAACAGGCGAATCAAGTCGATGGGATCGACCTCGGCGAGGTTCAGACCGGGATCAACGGGCTCGTCGACGGGGGCGTCGTACAGGGCGGGGGCCAGGGGGCGGGCGTAGACGTCGCGGCCGAGCTGGGGCAGGGCTTCCAGGCGGGCGGCGGCGTCCTTGAAGCGCTGGTACTCGAGGAGGCGGCGGACGAGGTCCACCCGGGGGTCGACGTCGCGGGCGGACTCTTTCGGGCGCTCCTGCTGGGGCAGCAGCATCTTCGACTTGAGGTGGGCCAGATGGGCGGCCATGACGAGGAACTCGCCGGCGACATCCAGGTTCAGGTCCCGCATGTCGTCGATGGCCTTCATGTACTCGGCGACGATGACCTTGATGGGGATGTCGAGGATGTCGAGGGCGTGCTTCTCGATGAGAAACAGCAGCAGATCGAGGGGACCCTCAAAGGTCTCTTCGACGTGGACCCGCAACAGATCAGACTCGGGGGAGGGCAGGTAGCCCTCGGCGTCCTTTGGGGTGAAGGTCCCCCGGGCTTCCACGGAGAAGTCGTCGTTGCCAGCGCGCACCACAGAAAGGCCGTCGTCCCCGGGGGCAACGGCAATGGCAAGCACTGGTGCCGACCCGGTTGGGTCGCGCTCGGACGAATCGGACATGCAGCTCCGGGCCATCGCGGCCTGAGAGGACAGGGACTGATAGATCCGGGGGCCGCCGGGTCAACCGGGGTCAGGCCGGACCGGGCGGAACCTGGACAACATTCGGGCTGGGGCCCACGGGGCGCAACACGGTTGCCGCAGCGCCGACACCTGGCCGTCACCCGGGCGTCACCCGGCCTGATCCCGGCCCCGGTGGCCTTGTCACGGCGCGTCGACAACCCTAGACGGGCGTGAACCACGGGCGCCGCGCGCCCGGTCGACTCGTCCCGGAGCTGCTGCGATGAACCTGCACTTGATCACCGACCTCGTTGTTCGTCTCTCGCGCACCGGCGCCGGGGCCTGGGTGATGTGGTTCATGGTGCTGCTGTCCATCGTGTCGGTCGCCGTCATGATCGAGCGGCTGATCTTCTTCACCACCCACAAGGACAACGTCCGTGGGGTCGCCGCCGAGCTGAACACCCTGTTGCTGGCCGGCGACTACGCCGCCGCCAGGAAGCTCCTTGAGAACGCCAAGGGCTTCGAGACCCGCGTGCTGCTGGCCGCCCTCGACGGCGCCCACCTCGGCAAAAACGGCGTGCAGGAACTGGCCCTGTCGGCCCAGAAGATGGAGCGCCTCCGCTTCGAGCGCGGCCTCGCCTTCCTCGGCACCGTCGGCAACAACGCCCCCTTCATCGGTCTGTTCGGCACCGTGCTCGAAATCGTCGCCGCGCTGTACGAACTCGGCACCCAATCCGGCGGCAACGTCGGCGCCGGCGCGGTGATGTCGACGTTGTCGGCGGCCCTCGCCGCCACCGCCGTCGGCCTCGTCGTCGCCATCCCCGCCGTCGCCGTCTACAACTACTTCAACCGCCGCTTGAAGACCCTGCAGATTGGCGCCGAGGCCCTGGTCCACGTGCTCCTCGCCCACATGAAGGACGCGCCGTCGTCGTCGTCGTCGTCGTCTGCCTCGCACTGAGCCCGTCTTGAACCGAAAGTTGAGGTAGGCCATGGCCGGAAATTCCAGCAGCGCCGACGACGACGTCATCACGGGCATCAACGTGACGCCCCTCGTCGACATCATGCTCTGCTTGCTCGTGATCTTCATGGTGACGACGAGCTACGTTGTCGCCGACTCCCTCAAGGTCGACCTGCCCGAGGCGTCCACCGGCGACGCCACCGAGCCGTCGGTCATCATGCTGACCTTCACCGTCGAGAAGGAGACCGGCGCCCGCCAGCTCTACCTGAACGGCGAGAAGGCCGACGAGGCCGCCCTGCGCGCCCACATCCAGAAGGTCAAAGCCGAGGGCAAGACCGACGTCCAGGCCGTCATCGCCGCTGACAAGGCCGCGTCCCACGGCGAAGTCATCCGCCTCATCGACGTCGTCAAACAAGAGGGCATCGTCAAGTTCGCCCTCAACATCGAGTCCAGCGGCGGCTGAAGCTGCCCCGGCTTGTCGCCGTGGCCGGGTGTTCCCGGTCACCGGTGCCTGGCCTGATCTGACGGGCGTTCCGGCGGCAGGCTGCTTCACTCCCTAAGACCCGACGTCGCCTCCCTTCGTTGCCAGTTCCAGTTGCGTCTCCGGTCTGGTCCCAAGGAATCCTCCCGTGCCCCTGTCCACCCCCGAGCCTGAGCTGGAAACGCCGCCCGAGGGTCGTCCCGGGCCCACGCGGGGTTCCGTCCGGAACGACGGGCCCCTGGTGGCGATGGTGGGCTTCGACAAGGAAGACGCCTTCAACTGGGGCATCTTCCTTCTCGCCTTCTTCATCGCGTTTTCGATTCACGCCGTCGTCGGCGTCGGCGCCAACCGGACCCCCATCAAGAAGCGTGTCGAGCGCATCGAGATGGCCATCTACAAGCCGACGCCACCGCCGCCGCCGGAGCCGCCGCCGCCGCCTCCCCCCGAGGTCGAAAAGCCCAAG
>Ga0247834_1003511_pt1 | contig 21240 bp, 20 predicted proteins | sample LaCruzMarch2015__8_FD_187118 | JGI IMG/M metagenome (GOLD analysis project Ga0247834, IMG submission 187118) | Freshwater microbial communities from meromictic Lake La Cruz, Castile-La Mancha, Spain - LaCruzMarch2015_12m | ecosystem: Environmental > Aquatic > Freshwater > Lake | place: Spain...
TTTTCTTAACTGCACTCGAAAGTTCACAGGGTGAAGTCTCGAGTGGATCAATTCTATTAAAAAAAACATTGATTTTTGGCTGAGAACATTAGGCGCTCAATTTCGACCGACACAAACCAAAACAAAATACGGTAGGATAAAAGGGATGAATGAAGCAAAATGTACATAGTACCTACCGTAGAACACGCGGCTTAAGCTACACGCGGCTTAAGCAATCGCGAGAAAGAAGCGAAGAAATTTTAAGAAAGGCAAAATTTTAATAGGTGAAATCTATATCGTAAATCTTTAAATGCCCACATGAATGGCCCAGGACAGTGCACAGTCATTTAGAAAAGCCGCTTCTTGTCACATTGATATATAACACTCCTGGTGTTGGTTGGGTGTATCATCACTTAACGCAGCCATTTTTGTTGAGAGGTTGGAACGATTAAAAAAATAGGCCCTACTCAATGTTGTTTTTTACGATTGCTTAAGCTGCGTGTTCTACAGTACTATCTATGTGGTATTTTTTTTAGTACCTAGGTATTTCCGCGCCCAAAAAGATCCAAAGGCGGAGCTCCTAGCACGGCGTTGGAGCGCGTCGTTGGTGGTCTTGTGGCTCATAATCATCCGCCCGTAGCTAGTATTAAACAAAAGGAATATGTCTTACGATCCAAATATGCGACAACGAGGAGGAGCCGCAGCATCCTCTGCTGGTTACGGTCAAGGAGGACCCCCTGGCTATGGTGGGGGTGGCTATGGCGGTGCCTCCTCCGGCTATGGTGGTGGTCCATATTCAGCACCTGGCAATAATGGCGGCTATGGAGGAGGTGGAGGGCAGGGATCCGGTTATGGGGGGTATAGTAGTAGTCAAGGTGAAAACTTTGGCTCTGCCGCTTCAATGGATCAGGTAGGTCTTTTGCAATATGAAAAAAGGATGACTGTATATATCTTTTTGCATTCTCTGAAAATATATCCTCACCCTCCCATTCTCATTTCATCGCTAACTAAACAAAAACAAAAGGGTGATAATAGTAAAGGTAACAAGGGTGGCAAAAAAAGTATGGCCCTCCAAGCATTGAATAAGAATGTAATAATGTGGGCTGGATTCTTCACCGTATCACTATTTGTATACTTTGTCATATCCGGTCGTGACTTTTCATTCCTAATGACCTATGGTGCCATGTCGCGTATGTTCGGCTTTGGGATACTCAATCTAAAAACATTTACAAGTCAACGTGCCACGGGGATATCCATTAAGACATTACAGTTATATTGTATAGTCTTCTTCTTTCGATTGACGAGTATCATTAGACATGAGGGATATTTGCCGTATGATAAAAGTGGTGATTGGTTGTATCATTTCATTGAAATTATGTCACTATTATTCACGGCAAGTGCATTATATGGATGTATGGTCCCATTCAAGTCAACCTATCAGGCCGAGCAAGACAAATTTGGTGAAATGAATGTCCCCCCAGGCTATGGAGCCGTGTACCTTGCCATACCCGTATTTATAATAGCAGTATTGATCCACCCAACGTTGAATAATGATTTTATTAGTGATACCGCATGGACCTACTCCATGTATTTAGAAAGTGTTGCTCTGATTCCACAATTATTCATGTTCCAAAAACAAACTTCGGGCGTGGTCGAGTTGTTAACGGCACACTTTGTTGCCGCATTAGGGTTTGGACGTCTACTAGAATTTATGTTTTGGGCATACAGTTATCATGAATTACAGACCAAGGCGGGATCCAAAATGCCAGGGTATCTGGCGTTATTTTCACAGTTTGTTCAGATTGTGCTCATGTTAGATTTCTTTTGGTATTACTATTTGGCTGTGAAGAATGCAACACCGCTTGTTTTGCCATCGCAGAATAACGCCATGGGATTGGTCTAAATGATATGTGTGTGAGAGAGAGGATGACAGAGGCAATAAAAAATGTTATATGACATAATGGGGTTGTGGATGTATTTGTGAGGGAGGGGGATTAGTGGGGCTGGGTGCGGAGATGTTGAATGGGGATATGAGTCAGTTGAGGAATTTGTAGCGTTATGACTTGAATCTGTGGCTCACAGAGGATACTTGGGGAGGGTGGTGAAATGATTGGATAGCGTTGTGGTGGTTGTTCAACAATGATGCTCTGGGATACTACTAATTCTGCCTAATCATGCTGTTTTCCAAACATTCTGATAATTCAATTGCATATTATACGTTATAGCTCAAGAATCAAATAATCACCCAGTAAAATGAGGTGATATATCTTTCTTTCCTTTTTAATCGCAAACAACCCCCTCTCATGACCAATTCATCTGTCTCTCATTATTCTGAAAAGTAAGGATGCTGCAACGCCTGTCTACAAACGAATCTTCTATCAGGATCATACTGTAAGAGACTAGTTAACAAATCAGCCGCACCTTGGCTCCCCAATGCCTCAGCGGGCACAAAGTCAGTAATCGGTCGTTCTTGCCACTTGGGAAATTCTGGATTATAATTCGGTAATCGGTCAACACCATGCCAATTCGTTTGTGGATTAGGCGTGCCACGACGTTGGAATATCTTAATTAGTTGGTCAATGTCCGACCTACCAGGGAATAAAGGCAGGCCCGTGGCCATCTCCGCGAAGATACACCCGACAGACCAAACATCGACTGCGGCCGAGTATCGCTGTGCACCAAGGAGAAGTTCGGGTGCACGATACCATAGAGTAACGACTTCGTAGGTGTACGGACCATTGGGTAGGCCTGAGAGACGTGCTAGGCCAAAGTCGGCAAGCTTTAGGCTGGTACCATCCGCGCTGATTAGGAGCTGTTAGTAGGTTGGGGGGAGGGAGGGAGGGATGTTGATTTAAATGAGCAACATATCTTCCCTCATTTCAATAAATCTTTGTTCCACCCACGTCCTCACAAAAGAATAACGACTACATCATTAACTCACATTGTGTGGCTTCAAATCCCTATGCAATACTCGATGAGTATGACAATAACCCACCCCATTTAATATCTGTCTCATAAAGCTCCGTACCGTGGGCTTCGGCAATCCGATGCGTTCGCGTATATCATCGCTCCGTTGCATTTGATCCATGTACGTTTTTAAATCATGCTGAACGAATTCAAACACCAGATACAGCCCGCCAGGCGTGGCCTGTATAACATCGAGTAATTGCACGACATTCTCGTGCGTTAGTTCGCGCAATAGCGATATTTCACGTATGACATTGCACGGCACGCCCCCCTCGGGCGTGGAGTCGGCGTATGGGATACGCTTAATGGCCACGGTGCGAGAGGTCGAACGCTGCGTACCACGATAGACGGTACCATATGCACCTTGACCGATTAGGTCGGTGCTGTGCATTATAATTAATCGTGGCGAGGGGAGTGTTTGGTGTGGGGGAGGAGAGATGAAATCGTGAGAGATTCACCGGAGACGAAGAGGACCAATAGCGGGATATACTAAAACAAAATCCCCACCCTCGAAACACCACGGTCATATCAACTTGAGTGATAACGAATGGATATCCTCAACAGCAATTCATTTTGACGCACGCAAATTTCAACAACGAGCAACATAAAAAGTGAATCTTCTACGATACTCACCGAGCATAACCCTCGAGTGCAAAATCGTCATCCGGGATGGGTTGTGCAGCACCCGACACGGCGCCAACGCCATTCCCTCCAACCTGACGTCGGCCACCGTTGCCATTACGGACATCTTGAGGATCCTCCTGCATACGCATTTCGTTGACCATGATGAATAGTAGAGGACGTGATGTTGAGGTGGGAGGGGATGACTGAGAGTACCTAGGAAATCTCTAAAGTATGTGATGAGAGCGTTCCCGCACTTCGGTGTTCGTGACGTGAGAGATTTGGAGTCGACGACGCGAGACGAGAGTTCGCTTTGGTACAAAGCCGACGACCAACCTCCTACACGATGACGAACAACCGCATCATTGCAATACTGGCAATGTTCGTGGTGGTGAATGTCACCGGCGCATTTGTCCTTCAACCTATAAGAATAATCGATTCATCGTGTTCATCATCATCATCATCATCCTCGCCATTATCCATGTCCAACAGCGACGACGAGGACTTTCGACGATTCACGAAGCAATCCCGATCCGCCTCGGCGGGCGACAACCTAGTCGAACTACGACGTCCATTGGGCATTGTATTAAATGAGGATGATAACGGAAATGTCTTCGTTGAAACTTTGGCACCCAAGGGCAATGCCGCGCGGAGTGGGCTGGTGAAGGAGGGGGATCTTGTTACCATGTGCAGTGCTACGTTTGGTAATGAAATGTGGAGTTGTCGTGGCGTTGGTTTAACACGCGTCCTGGCTGCTATTAGGGTGAGCGATATTCACTGCATTTTGATCAAATCAAATTTACGACTTGTGAACAACATAGAATATATAATCTTCATCCTTACCCAACCATGTTTTTCTTCGTATTTTTTAGGTCCGGGCAGGACCCACCGTCAGTCTCGTCTTTGAAAGTCAAACCAAAAGTAAAATGAAGGGCGTAGAGGTGGCCAAACAGGCAGCGGCGGCACGAGAGGCGAAGGAGCGTGCACAATTGAAACGAGATGAATTGTTAAAGGAACTGGATTCGGATGAAAAAATCATTAAGAAGGGCAAATTTCTTGGTTTGTTCTAAAAATGAATGAGGTATTGAGCGAAGGGAGTGGCAACACCTGATTGAATTTAATCTATTCTCACAGTGAGAATCACAATATCGCGGTTTGAGAGGGGCATGATGATGCCCAATGGATAGTTTTGTACATTGCAGGTTAAGATCATACAAAGCAAATAAATTTGGTGGAAAACACATCTTGTCTCGTGAAGCAAGAGAATCAGTACATCCTCCTGATACCCAGTTGTCTTTTTCTAAATCAGTCGAAAGCACCAGTTCCATCTGCCAACTCGTCCAATGTTGTTTCCTCCTGTATGTTCACAACGTCATTGACATTACCACTCTCATCCATAGTCCTTGTCATCATAACACGAACGAGTATGTCATTCAGTACTTTATGATCGTCTGGGACCTCGCGTAACAATTCCATCCACTCTAATGCAATCTCACTCCGTAACGTAATGATACGTTCGGCCACACGTAACGGATCCTTCAATCCGGTACGTCCCCCAGTTCCAACAAGAGTTGGCGACGAACGTAACAGTGCATCAATAAAGTCATCACCTCTACCATAATTCTGATCTCCATCAAAGTATAGTGGTCCATTGTCCATATAAAAGTGCTTGAAGAATTGATATGTTATTACATCATCATTAACATTCGACGATGATGCCGATTGGTGAAATTCACGTAATAGTCGATGTGACGCTGTCTGTGTACATAAACTGTACAGTAGGTCAAAATTACCACGACGGAAGGGTGATGATGATGGCATTATACTACCACCATCGTGTGAGTCTGTAAAGTTGTTAAGTATATCTACCGAAACTCGATCAAATAGGTGTGCGGTCGTCGTACCAGCACTACCCGTCGCAGTAGTAGTAGTGGCGGCGGTAAGCTTATGAAAGTATGATTCCATAACCACTGCCCCATCGATCATGTGAACAATTTGTAAATCTCTTTCAAACTCAGCAGCCAACTGGGCCCGAACGGCCAACAACCGTTGGACTAAACTCGCCGGCCGGATATCAATCTCAAATTCAACATATCGTTCTTGTAAGTATGGATTGTTCTTCGACCATCCGCCGTGTCCACGTCCACGACGCTTTGCCGAAACAATAATTTTTGTATTTTCTTGGTCCATCATATCATATAGTACTGCATCCCATGATGGATGACGTGTTATATTAAATGCACCCGTACCATGATAATTTATTAGATTGGGCGTGTCAAGAAAATCCTCAATCCACTTCCCAGAGTGTGGATCACGACATTCCTCGAGTAGATAAATAAAACTTTGTATCGCACGTTGAGTTAGTAGTAGCTTGGGACATAATCGTGCATTGTTATGTGCCACCATTTCTTCATACGACAGCTGAGGCTTCTGCCGCTGCAGTTTTTTCTGCTGCGGTCGTTGCAATTCGACCGACTCATCAACCTCGACGATATCTTCATCTTCGGCAACGTCGTCATTCTTATCGTCGAATGAATCGAAGTAATTATTAACATCGGCTCGATTGAATGCCTTGTATTTTCGCATCGATAGTTTCTTGCTTTCTTCAGTGTTCGATTTGGCATCATGCGTATTGTCATTGTCATTATTATTAGTAGTAAATGATGCAAAATAGTCATTAACTCCATTAGATCCATACATTGCCCATCCTCTCGTACGAACAGGAGCGACGGCGATAAGGCCGGAGCATCCGATGATGATGGACGCGATCAAAAACATCAGCGGCAGCAACCCAAGAGAACCCAAGACAACGTAAATCTTCATTTTGGCGGGACGCACCAACTTGAACCCCCCACTCACGCACTCGAATTCGTGATGACGATGGTTGTTGCGGTGGCCTCCTCCTCCATCGTCCTGCTTTTGCTGGCGTCAAACTCACAATCCTTCACTGCGCTACCATCAGTTGCATCAAGAGGTAGTGGCTCGTATTCGTCGTTAGTAGCATCGTCAAAGTTCGCACTTCAATCGGATCGAATCATCAGAGGCGCAGCAGCAGCAGTGTCCAACGATGAAGATGTTGAACTTACCCGTCGTGTTATCATGTCGCATGTAGCTGCGACGACTACCATGAACGATGATGTCAACGACGACGACGACGACGAGGATGACGACTCTACTACTGCTAATGACAGCGGATATCCGACCAATGACTTAATGATACGTGCTGCACTCGGTCAAACGCCCGTGGAACGTACGCCCGTTTGGTTATTCCGTCAGGCGGGACGACATTTGCCTGAATACCGGGAATACAAAGCAAAAGTACAACGATCATTCCTTGACATGTTAAGTCACCCAGAAGATGTGGCTGAATGCACTCTACAGCCTATACGACGGTACAATGTCGACGCGGCTATATTATTTAGTGATATACTGGTCATTGCCGAGGCAATGAATGTAGAGGTTACAATGCCAGGTGGAGTGGGGATACAAATTCCGTGTCCGCTAGCTGGACCAGCCGATATGAAGGAACGATTGCCCAAACTACTATTACACGGCGCCGCAGTAGAAGAGGAGAATGGAACAACACTAACGACACGGGACTTTGTTCAAAATAAACTTGGACATGTCATGGAGAGTATACGACTAATACGATCTAAAATGTCATCTGAAAGTATTTCTATACCTCTAATTGGATTTTCGGCAGCACCATGGACATTATTATTTTATATGGTGGGTGGTTCATCAAAGAAGAATCAACATATTGGTATGGATTGGTTACATACCTACCCGGTGGCATCACAAAATCTACTTGACATGTTAACCAATATTGTTATTGAATATATGAGTTTACTAATAGAGAATGGGGCACATATGTTACAATTATTTGAGGCGATGGGGATGATGATAAACCCAGCAGAATTTGAACAATATGCTCTTCCGTGCTTACGTACGATAGCAAGTGAATTAAAACGACGACATCCGAATGTACCACTAATGATATTCGCTCGTGGGGCATGCTATATGAATGAACAATTATCAACCATGGGGTACGATGTTGTTACTATTGATGGCAGTGTTGACCGTTCTGAGGCGCGATCTGTCGTGGCTGATCGTGCTGGATTACAGGGTAATTATGATCCAGGTGAACTTATTGTGACCAATGGTAAGACCGTAGAGACGGTACAACAAACGGCACGTGAATTATTAATTAGTTTAGGTCCACAACGATTGATTGCTAATTTGGGTGAAGGTTTGGGTGGGAATGAAAGCCCAGAACTTGTTGCGGCATTCGTAGATGCCATACATGAAGAAAGTGAGAGGTTTATTAGTGCTGGTGGTGGAGGAGAGTAGGATTTGGTATGAGAATGAGGGATGAAGATCTGATAAGCTTTTTACTAATTATCTAAGACAATTTTTGGGCTCGTGCTCGATTAAATAATGAATAGGGATAATTACAGAAGGATCAGCCTGCCAGTACTCTTGCTCCAAAGTTGGTTTACATAAAGACTAATTATGAATGCATGATCCCTTGGCTGTGATTTTTGTCTCACATGTTTCAATACCGAGCTAAAAATGTATCCCACAGTAATTTGATTTGGTCTTGATCTCCAGCTGCAGCACGGATGTCACCATAAAGCTTTTTCAAGCTAACTACAAAGGGTTCATTGGCAATCCTGGCATGAAAATTATCAAGCGCTAATCTGATTCCATCATGGTCTTCTTTTAATACAGCAGGAAATGCATATCGGGACACCCTTACAGCCGAGCGGCAGTCTGTAAAGAACTGATCTAAGCTAGTTACAAACGTTTCGCCAGCAACGACAGCCGCCTTTTCCTCTGTCATAAGACTCTTGAAGCGGTCGCAGAACTCTGAATTGGCAAAAAGTATTTCATATCTAGCATCTCTGCAGGATTTAATTGTAGCATCGTCAGGGTCTTGATGATCACGAAAAAAAGCAATGTGCATCTCATGATGAATGAGCGACATTTCACCCCTCATCATCCCAACAAGCGAACCAAGCACCGATGTATCTTTTTCTTCGGGAACTTTGGCATTCTTGACAACAATCGAATCAACTTGTTCAAGGGTGTACCAAAGGCAATCCCGGGCACCAGGTCTTTTGAAGAATACCTCCCTAGCCGCTACACGGAAGGCATCGGCCATACCTTCATTCGCAAGCTCACATGCCTTTGTATACGCAAACTCAGTGAACCGATCAGCTCCAGAGAGATTGAATTTTCTGAGTGGTTGCTCGTATTCCAATCGATCCCATTCCTCGAAATTATCGTCTGATGTGTACCTTGTGTATACAGACTGCATCATGCTCTCTGCACCCCATACTTTATACGCCTTTTCAGTTGCCTCTGTAACTGCCTCAGAAGATGGATTGCTTGATTCGCCCTCAGGGGGGCAGTAAAAGCACATTGGTAGAACATAAAGAGATCCGACTTCCCCCGCCGATCCTGGAAAGAATTTCATTCTCTCATGAAAGAATGGTTCAAAGATATCTCGCAACTCGTCGTACATATACCCGCCGTCATTGTCAATGATTAACTCCCTCCTGCCGATTTTATCATGAAACTCCAATTCATCATCAATAAGACGTCTGGTGCATTCAACGAGCTTCGTCGCCGTAATGATTTTTATGCGAGTGGGCACGGCAGCAACTAGCTGTGCCACCTCGGCCTCAACAACAGCGATACACTTTTTTTCTGCGCTCGACTTCTCCCAACACCACAGCTTTATGAAATTTACTCGTAGCGCCGAAGCGGACGAGGCTACGCACTCCCAAGTATTGAACAATTGACGGTGCGATGAAGCTGGAGAGCCCAAACGGATCCTTGCTTCCTGGCATAATCGTCGTCTCAGAGCCGCCAATCAAAGTTAGGGTTTCACTCAGCTTTGGTGTTGGCGACGTACCACCATGGACAAATTTGACATTGTTACTATCGTGTCGTCCTCCACTGCTACTACCCGCACGGCTTGGAGGTCGCTGCTGCTCTTCTCCTTGGCGAAAGCTGTCGTTAAAGACAGCTACTGAATCTGGAGATACGGGATCTATGCGTCCTGAAGCACGGCCAATGCTGAGTACACCACCTCCCTCCCCGCCTCCTCGGGTCGGAGTTGAAAAGGAGGAGGAATGGGATGGTATGTTCGCCGTCCTAAATGACCATGTCGTGGATGAGTTAATGGTAGTCTCGACAGCACGTCGTAAGGGGCGTTGGCTGTCTTCTTGATTTCCTCGGTCGCTAAATGACATTGTCTGGAGTGTAATGAAGAAGAAGGAAGATGGTTAGCATGTGTAGGATCATCAATAATAACAAGAAGAGAGAAGTAAGGCACGCCACCGACTGCTTTCACATGGACCAAAAAATGATGTGTGGTCCACGTGGTGTACGCCGAGGCGAGGACAAGATGATGATCGGCATGGGAAGTGAAGAAGAAGGTTTGTTGCCATGCTGATGGTGGTAGTATGTAGTATCGTGTAGTAGATGAATACGTCCTCCGGATGAAATACATCATCATGTCATATCTTCAACGTCGTGTCGATAAATAATTCTAGAATCACTTTGCCGTCCTTTATCAGAGCAAAACCCCCGACGAACGTTAAAGATGATTACAAAGGGTAAGAATGATACACGGGGGTCTTACCTCGTTATGAAGCTAATCAATCGCTGGCGTGGTAGCAATAATGATGAGAGGTCGTAGTAATCTGGAGAGCAAAATTATGTCACGGCATCGCATTGCGCTGTGAAGAGGATTGACACCACCTCAAAAGGACTTGAAAATGAGGGGTTCGGGGTGGGGATTCGCTGACGTCTATTAAGTGTGATTCTACTGCTATCATAGCAATTGACGACTTTAATTTGCTATGAAATCATAGGTATGTGTTTTGACTTATTAGGTGTTAAAAAAAATGATTTGTTGCGATACCAGTAATAAAAGTGTTCTCGTAACCCTTCTATCAGGCCAGGTGCCTTTCTCAAGATGAATCTTCAAGCTCCCGCCACGAATCTTACCGGAAACTATTGGTAGAAACACCCCTTGGTAGAATAGAAACATGAAGCTTCCTGTCTTTGAATAATACTATGGGAGAACTCAACTGCCCACCGATAAAATCAAAAAATCACTCACAAAATCGGCCACCAAAATCTGTTTGGAAGTTGGTAAGCAGAGTACGCCATTGAAAATTTACATTCAGGATTAATAAGAGAGTCATGATGTCTCCGGCTTCAATTCATCATAACTACTAAGCACATGATGGCCGAGAATCATCAACGAATGAGTAGGAGGAGAGGTGGACCGAATAATCAAACGTCATCGCCATGTTCGACCTCGCCCTTCGATGAATCGGCTTGGCGACGACGTGAAACAAGCATTCGGATGTATCCCAAGGCGTCATCGTCGATAACGACTACCGCGTCAATGGATCTAGACTCCACGCCACCATCCCCAAAATCCTCGCAGAGGCAGCTGCAGGTACATTCTCGTCAATCACCTAGGTCCCCTGAGCAGCGACAGGGGTATTCTAGTCGAGTACCAACATCACCAGTATCCCCAATTCAGCGACAACAGCCGATCAACTATACCACTTCGCCAATGTCGGCTGCGACAGAATCATCGTCCATGCCCAGTAATTCTCGACTACCAAGTGGAGGGTCATTTTGGACCAAGGGAAAGAAAGTGATTTACAATTTAGGCAGGAAGGGCGGTAGTCAAACGAGCTACAGCAACTCGATCAAGACTGACAAGTCGAACAGTTTGCGCTCCATTGGCATTTCTAAGAATGGTAAGACTATGGTCTCTCCTCAAATGAAAGCTCTTGCAAAACTGGATCAAATCAAGTTGGAAATATGCCCATCATCACCCGCAGCAGAGACAAAGGTAAGCGAAGAAACGGAACGTTTCGGAGAGTACGTAAACGACAGCTTCATCGAAGACTATCCCGAGAGCTTATACACTGTGTACGAGGACGAATCCATCGATACCAAGACCGAACAACGTTTGGTGATTAAAGATTCATGGGACTTCTTTCGCATGGTATGTTCGCTGCTGCGTGACAAACGCAAGTATGACGAAGTCTTCCGTAAAATGCAGCTCGACCCTGTGCACCCCTACCTAGATAGTATGATGGGACTGAGTGACTCAGTCGACGATGTTTCCAACGGGGAGTCTGCTGGTGCGATCAAATATGTTTCTCAGGTGACGAAGGAGCAGTATTATCATATGTCCAGCAAGGCAATCATTCAGGATCTTGTGCAGCAGGCAGAAATGGCATTACCAAGTCTTGCGGAAATATGCAAGGCACTCGCAGCAAGCCTTGGAATAAGTGAGTATGCAGTGGGCCCGGTTAAAGAAGTAGGATCGGCAATGAGCAAGGCCGAGGTGAAGTACGACGGCGATGTACTCAAGGTCACTGACTTTTGTCGTGCAATGATAATCGTCGATGACATTCCGACGCTGCTTGCGTTGTTAGAGCTGGCAACTGAGTCGTTCAGCCCACTCATCAAGCGTGTTAAGCTATCGACACTGCAGACTTACCGGGCATCAAAGCCAGGAGGCTATCGGGATTGCATAATCAATCTTGAGTTGAAGGGTCACGTCTGTGAGATTGCTGTTCACTTGAAGCAAATGTGGGATATTTGCGGCGTGGACGGATTTATGCATTATCGCAATTCGCTCGAGTATTCAATTGACTCATTTGGATATCCTATTAACGCGCTGGTGGGATTGGACCACTTAACGGTGTCTAATCTCATCAAAACTGCCGAGGAGGCAGTTTCCGGTGTGCCATTGGAAACTCTCGAGTGGCATAATGAGAAGGTCATGTTGGATTACTTCTGCGAGTCTTTGCTTTTCATGCACCATGGGCTTCATGAGCTGGCTGAACGTGGTTTCCGTTCATTGGTCAAATTGCGATGCCAGAATCCCGAAATAGGTCCTGATCATCCTGAGACTGTCATGTTATACCAATATCTCAAGCAAACCTTGCACGAGCAGAAGAAAACTCCCGAGGCTGACGTCGTCGCTGGCTGGATACTTAATAGTGAGCAAAATAGGAGGAACACAGATGTCCCGATTTCGATCTGGGACCAGTTGATGTTGGATCCATTTGAGAGCTTTAATAAGTTGCTTATTGAGCCAATAGAGGAGCTAATCGACCCAAGCTTGAAAGAGCGAGAGCTGGCGGAGAAGTTACAGAAGGAGGTTAGTGCTGGTATGAATGCATGGATGAAAATTCGGGAGCAGAGATTCAAGTTCCTGGATGGCGTGTAGTGGTTGTATCAGGTGGTGTTCGGATAGAGGATTGTTAAAAACATTTTATGGCAAACCATGTGACTAAAGAAGTAATATAACACTCTTCTACAATTCTTACAAAGTTTGGTTTACAATCGGAGCTTAACCAATAACTTGAGTTCAGCTTTATGCAGCTTTCACTGAAGGAGTTGCTCATTCACTTCAGGTTCCATGTGCCAAGAAGTGGTGTAGGGTTAGGGTACTTAAATACTTATGTGTTCCAAGCGAAGGCTCCTTCGGCCTTGATTCGCAAACGAGTGAGCGAGGGCTCTCCTGATCAGCGCGGCCCCGGCATGCAATGGAACACTACGCGTATACGCTTGCCTTTGGTGGACGATCACAAGGCAGATTCAATCTACCTCAGTCTTCCGACCCCTTTATTAGATTCTCATTTTTCATTTGATCAACAGAGCTCGATCAGAGCAAATAATAGTGACGTCCATAAGGGACGTTTGTCTCAACTAGATCATTATCTTGCCTCCATTAAGCCCTTGGCAATATCAGCCCATAAATTGTTGCGCAGTAAGGATGGAGAAACTCGCCAGTTGCATCGTTTGATCACCTATAATAACTCAGGAAGAGTTATTAACGTATTACAGGGAGAAATTGCTCATTGCACATCGTCACAGGCTGACATTTTGGTGAGCGATGATGCCACCACATGCCACATCGTTGCACTCTGGAGTCGGGGACAGGACTCTAATATAGCCACATTGACTCATATTGACGGAACGGGGTATGGACCATGCATCACAAATGCCGTAGTTGAACACATCAAATCCCACTCTAGAGCAAGACAGAATGATACTCAAAGCAATACAATCCATATATCAATACACATAATGGGCGGCTTTAATGATTCAGACAGTAGCTCTATTGGAATTACGAGCAGTATCTTGGATACTTTGGCGGTTATTTCCAGTCAAAACAATGATCGACAGGGGCCACTGGTTTGTATGACATTGGAGACATGCGCTGTCGCCTCTGCAAATGACGACGGAACTGGTTGTCCTATTGGCAGGGGCCTGGCGTTGGATGTTTGTACAGGAAAGGTCTTCTTGGCAGAAGTAGAAAATGTCGCTATCGATGACAATGCGATTTGCAATGATAATGTGTTTAATTCTGCTCAGGGTCCTGCAATTACACTAAGATCGACTAGGCTGTGGGCGGCTGCATATCATTCACACAATTCCGAACGAGAGAGAAGGTTATCCGTCATACATCGACCTGAAAGTGAATTCTTGTGGATAGAACCGTTCTTCTTTGGCTATCACCCTAACGCCGAGGCTCTATTAGAATACACCGATGAAACCCTACTTCAAATAACTTCTACATCGCCAGGGGTAGAAAAATCCAATTTTGTACGAAAGGTTCGGGAATCATTGACCTACATTAATCGAAACAGGAGTCAAATAGTTTTCCAACATGGCTGTCCATTGAAATTTTCACGTGAGGGTGCGAACAATTGGACTGTTAACTATACGTTATCATCGGATGGATAGACATTTCAATTGCTTAATCCGCGACTGTCTTTTGTTGTTTTGGTAAGCAGTGGATCACTTTCGTGGGAATAATGGTCACCAAGAGTTGAAGGAGTTGCGGCCTCTGTTGTCGTAGACGAAGAGGCCCAACGATCACGCAGACTATATCGCAAAGTATCATAGAGAATGCACATTTCTTCGTTTATGGTGGCGGAGGCGAGGGAAGTGGTCATGTTGGTCTCGCTGGCGATGGAAGAAATCATCGTCGAGAATTCAACTGCAATGGCGGCGGCGATGATACCTCTATCTCTTGGAGTAATGAGAAGATGCAGTAGGGACACATGAAAAAGTCGATCGTCAACACAACGCAGCCGGATAGCGTGAAGACTAAAAAGACATGCAGCCACAGGGGATGTACCTTATATGCCAGAAAGGGATAAAATGGCGCAAAGGTGAAACGATGCAGCTTCGAGGGATGTACCAATTAAGTACAGAAGGTAGGCGCAGCGAATCACCATAAACGTTGTAGCTTTGAGGGATGCGCCAGCTATGCACATAAGGGAGGAGTTTGTTGAACCCCATATACAGTAGCAAAAGCAAATTTATTGTATGTCAGACTTATTTCTTTATCAATTCAAATAAGGTACGAGATCGAAATGCATTCACGACCAGAACATAAATTATTTTCCATTACAATGAAATTAATGACAAACAAGATGAGGTTATCATAACATCCCCAACATCAAAATCAATCTTCACATCTCCTAATCTGCCCCGTCCAAGAACTTAAACCGCTCATTCCGTACCTTTCTCCACGCCTTCTTACTCGCCCGTATCTCCTTCTTTATCTTCTCCTCCTCTTCCCTATCCTTCTTATTCGGGTCAATGATGGACTCAAATGGTTCCATAATCCACGCATTCCACAATGTTTTCTCGGCCTCAATTTTTTCAATCTTAATTTGCTTTCTGTGTGCATATATTTTCTTTGCCACATCCTCAGCCTCGTCAGTCTTCTTCAATGCCCGTAATGCTCGTTCGAGGTAGCGGTACAGCGTCATCGTCTCGTGATGGTCAGGTCCAATGTCCGGCGACTGACATCGCAGCTTGATCAACGTACGTAATGTCGTTTCTGCCCATTCATGAAGACCGTGATGTAAGAACAGCCCAACCTCAGCGAAGTAGTCGAGTATGAACTTCTCGTGGTACCATTCAAGTGTCTCCAGCGGCATGTCTGCCACAGCCTCCTCGGCCATGACAATCAATTCGGCCATTGTCTTGCGATCGAGTCCAACTAGTGCTTCGTATGGGTCACCGAAGGTATCCGTCGAGTACTCGAGACAGTGACGATAGTGTCGGAATCCGTCGACGCCACAAACCACCCACATCGGCCACAAGTGAATACTAATCTCGCAGATATGGTCTTTTAGCTCAAGATTGATGATGCAATCTCGGTATCCTCCTGGCTTTGACGTTCGATCAGTCTTGAGTGTTGAAAGCTTGACACGCCGGATGAGTGGACCAAAAGAATCACGTGCGAGTTCCAGCAATGCCAACAAAGTTGGGAAGTCCTTGACAACGAGTAATGAGCGGCAGTAGTCAGTCACCTTGAGGACATCCCCCTCATACTTCTTCTCGGCCTTGCGCATTGCCGATCCTACCTCTTTCACGGGACCGACACCCACCTCTTCCATGCCAAGACTGCCAGCCAATGCCTTGCATATCTCCACAAGACTTGGCAGGGCCAACTCTGCCCTCTGAACGAGGTCTCTTGCAATTGCCGACTGAGACATCTCATCATACTCGGGCCTATGTGTCTGACTTAGTGGTTTGTCAGCACCCACATTCCCACCCATAGCAATATCATCACCCGGATCATTCAGTCCTGTCATACTATTGAGATAGGGGTATACTGGGTCAAGCTGCATCTTACGGAAGACCTCATCATATTTGCGTCGATCACGTAGAAGAGAGCAGACCATACGAAAGAAGTCCCATGAGTCCTTGATAACGGCACGACGTTTGGCAATACTCTCAAGTGTTTCATCGTCATATCCCTCACCATCCTCACGAACTTGGGTGACCGTGTAGTATATCCCCCCCGCCCCACCAGAAACACTCAAGGATTTGTTAGTTGACTGCTTAGTTCCCTTAGCACTAGCACCACCACCACCAGGAAGAGCACCTGCTCGGATAAGATTGTTCGAATATGCAGCCAAATTCACATAGCGTTCTTCAATCTCTTCTCTCTCTGTTCGACTCAACTTCGATTCAGCACCCATGGCCCATGCCGATTTCGGTCCACCAGGACTGCCACTACCAATAGGATTCCACCCCCCACCTGTCGTGGCAAGCATCATATCAATACTCTCAAGCCATGCAATAGCAGTCCGTTGTTCACATGCTACAAGTGTAACACGTTCACCATTGGCACCAGTAATTAATATCCCACGTCGTGTCCTGTCCCCCCCCGCCGGACGTGCATGCACGACATCAATTTTACGTACTAACGTGTCAATGTCAGTATTACTACTTGGACCACTAACCAATGTAATAGTCTGCTCAGACGTATCAAGTCGATAAACGAGTATCCCCTCGGGTACACGTCTCATCTTCTCGGCAGCACGGCGTTCTCTCCTCCTACGTTTCTTCTTATCAAGTATGCGCTTATGTCGTACCTCCCGTCGACGTGCCTTCTCTGCCTTATTGTTGGCACGTGCTGCCGTGAAGTCACGTTGACGTGCCGCGGCTTCATGATCGGTAACCGGATTGCCATCCTCATCCACACGTACTTCCGTTTCGGCATACACCTCCTCCACGACATTGCGTTTGCAGCAGAATTTACCTTTCGTACGGGTTACGTGTTCGACACCCGCAACCTTCTTCGCACGGAATTTGGGACGTGTGAACATACTACTACTCCCTCCACCCTCATCGTCCGAGCTCATCATGCTTGGACTTAGTGATACCTCCTCATCATCAATATTATCTGCAAAGTTGGGATCATTCGGATCGGCATGACGCATAAGCGCCGTTGAGGCTTGTAATTCAATAGCATTTTTACCCTGTCCATCGGCCGGTGGCCAGGAGTATGCTGGATCTACAAATGCTGCCTCTAACATGGTCCCTGCCACCTTCCGTCCAGTTGAGGAGATGGAGGGACTACGACCAGACGAGAAAGCATTGTTATTATTTTGCGGCGACACCTCACGCCGTTGAGGTGACGGGTAGTCGTTACCACGGTAGTTGCGTGACGCTTGAGCATCCTGCGGAGATTCACCGTACATCATTGCGCCTGCTGAAAGGTATGGCTGTTGTGACGTCGCTAATGAAGGTGGTGACGGAGCGGTTGAATCGTTTGATCGGCAGCTTTGTTTGGTCTTGTGTTGAGTTTTTGGTTGAGAGAAGTGATGCGAAATTTTTTAGTCGTTTAGGAGTGAAGTAAGTAAGTAAAACTTAAATACTAAAAGAGGTGTGTGTGTGTGTGGTTATTGATAAAATACACATAGTAGTTGGATTATGTGAAAGTTGTAGATCTACGTTAAGAGAAGGTGGGGCGGTAGAGTACCTAGTTATGATTGAAGGGTAAGGTGCAAGGAACGGTCTGGTTATTTGAACTTCCAAAGCTCTTGCAATTTTTGTAGTATATATACAACAAATATTTTGCATCATAAACATTTCTCAACTCAACATTCCCCTAACTTGAACATATTCTGGCCTCCCCCTCATCAACTCCCACATAAAAGCATCACAGCCAACCGGTTTCTTACTTGCCTCTTGCAACGCTGTTTGTCCCTCCACATTCTTACCATTTTTATCCGCACCTTTCGCTAGTAGAATAGGTACCCCATCAGTGTTACCACAACCGGCTGCAATATGAATGGGCCTGCGACCATTATCATCAAACTGCTCCATGCTCATCCCATATTCGTCGACAAGGAGGTCAAATAAATCTTGTTCCCTGTACCAGGCAGCAGCATGATGCAATATGCAATGCATCGATGCCATTAAGGTTGGCACCATCATCTACCAGAATCCAAATTTTTGACTTGACTTCACTGGTCAATTTACTCGCCTCATCGCCGCCAAAGTCGGTAAGACCTTGACTTGTTGTTGAAGACAGACCCAAAGATTGGCGCATCTGATGAAGCTGCGTAGCGATTTGACGATATGTAGCCCTCTCGGCTGTGGACATAGGAAGTTCGTCGGACTTTAATGATCAATTAGACGTTGTAATTCGTTGTCCTTTTCAGTCAAGTGTATTTATTCTTCTTCTCCTCCGCCGCCTTTCGCTTCTTCGTTTTTGGTTCTGTCTTCGTCATCGTCGTCCCCCGGTACCACTAATAACAATCCTATTCTACCGAGCATGTCCTCTCTTCCTTGTCAACAACTGACAACTAACCCTTTGTCTACCGTGGCAAGTTTTTGGCAAGTTTTTTTCAGCACCGAGCCTACGTAGGAACTAGTTGCCCTTCAAGAATCTTAAATAGGGTCGATATCGAGAATAGATAAATGTCATAAAAAACGGCCGTCATATATTAAACTATTAATATCTATGGATAGACGACTATCCGAGCTTCCTAATCGCATTTCTACCCAGGACCAACTCATCGTAGTAGGGGCAAAGTCCATCGCCCAAAATTTAGCGGGAAAAAACAGCTAAATTGTCTACGTAAAGTACGTCCGGTAATTCTTGCGCGCATGACGCAAAACCTAGGTAATATTTAATTGAGCAAAATTTTGAGGGAGAAAAATGAGGCCCCTTGCGACAATGGGGCATGGGATTTCGAGTGCGGAAGGAGTCGTTCGATCACTAAAGGGTTCCTTCCAACCATAAAATTAGTGAATTTATCTACTCTATGGTCATGCTGAATTTGCCTGCAAATTGCGCATCGCATATTGACCCCAAACGTACTGTAGCTGTGACCCTCAGTTTGGTAAACTCCAAAAGTTTACAAAAACCTGGTACATAGTTTATAAACCCAAGTTAGGGTAAACTAGCTGCGACAGAGCGGAGGCTAAGTAGATAGGAGTTTTGCCTCAGTGTGAACATTGATATATGGAAAGTATGTATCATATGGTTGTTTATTCATTGTTGCAGCAGCTTTCATGATAATATGGTTGTTCATTCATTTTTTCATGTTAGCATTATCCAAGGTTCAAAATGAAAGCGAGGAAGACACCCTGGTTGGTGTAATGACAGTGAAAATATCTCTTCATTAAAAAATATCAGGTCATTCTCAAATGCTAGTATCCGAAGGCGGAACATGATCAAAACATGATTCTGCGGCGAGTCCAGTTCGAGCATCCCATCCCAGCTTTGTGAGTGGATGTGTCACCTTGTATACATAACCATCAACAACTATCGTGCCATCGCCACGTTCGTGATACTGCTTAACTAAGTCTTTCACATCTGGGAGTTTTGCTATACATCGTACCTCTTCAGAGCTTGGCGTCTCTAAGATGTCCTTTGGTGGAAGAATTGTGGACAAAAGACACTGTACGACATGCCGGCCTATACCAAGACTAGCCGTCAGTCCGGTACTGCGTATACCACCAACGGTAATAAAATTGGAACGATGATAAAGGTGTATTTGATAATCACGTTTGTTCGTCCCAGGTCTAATTCCAACATATTCTCCCACTAGTTTGTAATCGTCATCAAAGTGATTCGAACGCATAATTCGTGACGCGTGAGCTGTAAGTTCCTTTCTAACACGTGCTTCAGGCACGTCATCAGTCCGCGAAGATTGATCTTTTGCTGTTGGGCCGATTACAAGTTGGTCGTACAGAGTGGAGTAGACAAAGATGCCCTTTGTAAATTGCGATGGAATCGGTTGGATTGGACGCGTCGGGATGGGCACGTGCACAGCGCTTAACTTTCCATAGTTGTTAGTTGAGGTTTTGCAAGGAGAAAAGACAGCATATTGACCTCTTCGCGGTAGCGCTGAAAACTTTGGACTCGGTAGTGTGCCAATGTGTGAGGAGCCAATTGATTGAAGCAAATCCGAATCGATGCCAGCGGCATTGATCAGACATGATGCTTCGAAGTAAAAATTCTCGTCGCTACCAACAATTTCCAATTTCCACAGTCCATGTTCACCGCCATTCTTATCAAAACATGACCATGTTGATTGCAAAACAGCCACTCGTCCAGTTTGAATCACCTCCTTGTTCCTACCGGAATACTTCCCGATTGCTCTACAGTGCGTCGCCAGCGCAAGCGCAAACAGCCATGGATCTACCACAATTTCACCAGGGATGTGCACTGCACCTTTGCATTTTGTGGAAATAGATGATTCGATATCGTTAACTTCTCTCGGGGACAGGAGTTTCACATCGCTATCACCTGCCATTTGTGACTCGTGTAATACTTCATTCAATTTTGTCTCATCATTGTCATCCCATGGCCAAAGACAGATCAGCGACCCGCATTCTCTCATAGGGACATTATGTTCCTTGCAGAAATGTCTAATCTGTGATATCGAATCTCGAATGAGTGCTCGTTCGAGCGATCCTAACGGAGCATCAACGCCGGTACAGAGTATTCCAGAATTCCGTCCTGATGCACCGTCACATAAATCAGGGTTGCGTTCAAGAAGTACTGCGTCGTACCCAGCAATGAGAGCGGAGTGAAGGATGGATAGACCCACGATACCTCCCCCGATAATTGCCACGTCGTACTGATTGGACATTTAATCTGCTTGAGGAAACTCGGGTGGGTCGGCGCACTTGGGAGCTCAATTTGGCGGGTTCACACGATGGTTTGGAGTCTTGCTCAAGCCTGCCCATTTTAGCGCATGGCGTTTGTGGAGACTGGAGATCATGATGAAAAAATAGTACGATAAGCAATGAATACCGACAAGATATGCATGCCACCAGAGGTATGCGGTCCAA
>Ga0247834_1003516_pt1 | contig 21220 bp, 18 predicted proteins | sample LaCruzMarch2015__8_FD_187118 | JGI IMG/M metagenome (GOLD analysis project Ga0247834, IMG submission 187118) | Freshwater microbial communities from meromictic Lake La Cruz, Castile-La Mancha, Spain - LaCruzMarch2015_12m | ecosystem: Environmental > Aquatic > Freshwater > Lake | place: Spain...
CACGTTCGGCAGCGGAAAGTCGATGACGGTGATGTCTTTTTCCAGTTCGGCGGGAAGCGTCAGGACCGGTCCGCTGAGGATGAGCGTCTTGCTTGAGGCCCGCAGACGGCCGGCAACATCCCGCAGAAGCCGCACGACGCGGTAGTCCTTCAGGTAAGGATGGAAGTCCCGGAGCAAGAAAACGGTGTTATCGTCGGCTTCCAAGACCCGGGCGAGGGCTTCGATTTCCGGCGAGAGCTTGCTCCCGGCGTTTTCCAGCGGCGGCAGGAAGCCCTGGGTGACGGTCCAAGTCCGGAGAGTCCGCGACAGCGTTTTACACACCGAAGCGACGGCCTCTTCGACGCGCCGTTCTTCCCACGAAACGAGGTAGATGATCGGATACTTCGCCCGAATCAGGACTTCGATTTCACGGCTCGCAGGCATGGGCCTAGGGTACCGGAGACCCCTATCCTTCGCAGGGGAATTCGTGGTGCGGTGGCACAGCCACCGCACCACGAGTCACACCGATCAGATCAGGTGTTAGCTTTGCCGCCGGGGACGCCGCTGAGGTCGCACGGAAGCGTATAGGTCTGGCAATCGTTGCGATCCGGGTAGAAATCGCAGTCCGAGGTAGAGCGACCCGGAAGCGAGCCGTTTCCGCGAATCCACTTTGCGTGGCCGTCGCCGAAGTTCACCGTGATGCCGTCGTTGCCCTTGAAGTTGCCGTGGAAGTTCATCCACTCAAATGCGCCGGCACGAGCCCGGTTGTACATCTGGTTGCAGTACGTTCCCGTCTGGTAGAACTCCGTTTTCGGCGGGGTGGCCGGAGCGGTGAAGTCGTAATACTTCGAGTGGAAGAAAACCGTGGTGCCAGCAATGTCCTGCATGTCGCCCTGGTTGAAAACGCCGTCGCAAAGCGAACCGACGCCCGGGTCCTGGAAGACCGCGAAGTTGGGGCCGAAGCTCGAGTACCGGTAGGCACCGGTCGACCGAACCGAGAGACCGAGTGGTCCAAGCCGAGCGAGCATCGCATTCCAGTCTTCGCCGGGCGCGTCGACTTTGCTCTGAAGGATCTCAACGTTCTTCATGTACGGCACAAGCGCATCGTAAAGGGTGAAGATCGGCTGATTGGCCATGCTGCCGAGAACGTAAACCTGGCAGCTCGGGCTGGCCAAGATTCCGGCGGTTGCATAAAGGCTCTGCGGATAGTTGTCGTCGCTGTCGCCGAGGTACAGCATGGTTGCCGTGCCGAGCTGGCGGGTGTTGCTAAGGTCGACGGCTTTCTTGCCGGCAAGCTTCGCCTGGGCGAAAACCGGGAACAAGATGGCCGCGAGAATGGCGATGATCGCAATGACCACCAAGAGTTCGATAAGCGTAAAAGCGCGTTTCATTGTTTCTCCCAAGGACATCGCAGTCTATAGAGCACAAGGTTAAGAGATCATTAACGCTTTGTTAAGATTTTGCGAATGCTTGCGGATTTCGGCGTGCGGTAGCTCTGCCACCGATCGCCCACGCCGACTCACCGCTTTCCGGATCACTCGAGACGATTGAGACTGACAACCAGGGTCGATCTCGTTTATGCTAGATCGCATGACCGACCTTGAACTTATGATCCGATTCCTCCTGCAGGCATTCATCCTGCTCGGGGCGTGCAAGATCGTCGGTTGGATCGGTGTGAAGTTTCTCGGCCAAACCCAGGTCGTCATGGAAATGGTGACCGGCGTCCTGCTAGGCCCTTCTCTGTTCGGCTGGCTCGCACCGCAGATTCAGAACGAGCTCTTCCCAAAGACGATCCAGTACGTGATTGACGGCCAAGTAACCACGGCCAAACACCCGTCGATGTTCATCCTGTATGTCGTCGCGCAGATTGGCCTCGTGTTCTACATGTTCCTTGTCGGGCTGGAATTCGACATGAAGCTCATTTCGGACCGGATCGGCGGCGCGGTCAGCGTGTCCTTGGCGGGAATCGTCGCGCCGTTCATCCTGGGTGGAATCATCGCCGCGACCGTCATGCAGGGCCACAACGATTTCTTCGGACCGAACATCACGCTTCCAAACCAGGTGCTCTACCTTGGTGCGGCCATGTGCATTACCGCCTTTCCGATGCTTGCCCGCATTATCTATGAGCGCGGGATCTCCGGAACGGCCCTCGGCACCCTCTCGCTGGGCGCAGGGGCCGTGGACGACGCCGTGGCATGGTCCCTTCTGGCCGTGGTCTTGGCTTCCTCAAAAGGCGACCCGAACATCGCTATCCTCGCCATCGGCGGCGGAACGCTTTTCGCCATCCTGGTTCTCACGGTGGGCAAAAAGCTCATGGCCCGATTCAGCGAGTCGGTGGAAGCCACCGGCAAGGTCTCGAACGCCCTGTTCACCGCAGTCCTTTTGAGCGTGGTCGCCGGTGCTTACATCACGGACGCCATCGGCATCTACGCCGTGTTCGGAGCCTTTCTCACCGGTGCCGCCATGCCCCGTGGCAAGTTCGCTGAGATCATCCGCGAGAAGCTAGAGTTTTTCACCGTCGGATTCTTTCTGCCGTTCTTCTTCGTTTACAGTGGCCTGAACACCCAGCTGGGCCTCATCAATTCGGCGTATCTCTGGGAGATCGCGCTTCTGGTTTTGACAGCGGCAATCGTCGGGAAAGGGGTGGCTTGCGCACTTGCGGCTCGAATCAGCGGGGAGCCGTGGACCGATAGCTGGGCGATTGGCACGCTAATGAATGCGCGAGGACTCATGGAGCTGATCATCCTCAACATCGCCTTGCAGCAGAAGATCATCACGCCCACGCTCTTCTCGATCATGGTGATCATGGCCATCGTCACCACGCTCATGGCGTCGCCAATCTTTGCGCTGATCTACCCGAAGACGCAGGCCTTCCGGCTAGCCCGGAAGAACGGCTAGCCCGTGAACTTGTAGCCCACGCCCCGCACGGTTTGCAGCCGGATGGGGGCTTGGGCATCCAGTTCGATGCGAGTTCGTAGCCAGCGGATGTGCACGTCGACGGTACGAGCGGAGACGAAGGCGTCGCGACCCCAAACCCGGTCGAGAAGCGTTTCGCGGGAGAACACCTGGCCGATGTTGCGGGCAAGGAAGTAGAGCAGCGCGAATTCCTTCGGCGAAAGCTCCAGCGGGTCGCCGTTCATCCAGGCTTCGTGGCTCCGGGGGTCTACGCGCAGATTGCCGCGCTCGATGACCTCGCGGATCGGCTCACCGGTCGATCGCCGCAGAATCGCTTTGACGCGGGCAGCAAGCTCGCCCAAGTTAAACGGCTTAACTACATAATCGTCGGCACCAAGTTCCAGACCACGCACCCGGTCGGACTCATCGGCGCGGGCCGAGACAAAGATGATCGGCGTTCCGCTGTCTTTGCGGATGGCTTTGCAGAAATCAAAGCCGGACCGCTGCGGAAGCATGATGTCGAGGATCACGAGGTCGGGCTTCACCCGCCGGAAGAGGCGCATCCCTTCCTCCGCCGAATCGGCGGTAAAGGTCGTGAAACCTTCCTTACGCATCTTAGTCTCGACAGTCTCTACGATCGACGGCTCGTCATCCACGATGAGCAGCTTCATGAAGTTGCCCCCTTGCTCGACTTGAATTGTATCCGCATCTACCATCTTTCCGTGACGCCGGGAATTTTATTGCCCGCTTCCCAGCAAGATTAAGGTCTATCCAGGTTAAGGGAGTGTAAAGAAGCCCTAGGCCGAGGCAGTAATTTCGACATTCGCTCGCGGCACGGTCACTTCGCGACCGTCGGCTAACTTGGCCGTAAGTACCCGGACCTCGGTCCCGCTCTCCAAAACTTGGAGGGTGGAGGGCAATCCGGTCACCGTTCCCAGCGCGCCGAAATACGGCTCGCGGATCACTCGGATGGCCGCGCCGGGCTTCAGTTCAAAGATGTCTTGCGCGCGCGATTCGCTCACCGTGTCGGCGGCGATGGGAGCGAGAATCTCGGGACGAATAACGCCCGCGCGAATCTGGGTCGCTCCGTTTAGGCTGCATTCTCGGCCCTCTAGGGACTTGAGAAGCGCGAAGGTTCGGTCGGCCATCCCGAGGTAGCCAAAACCTTCCGTCACCAAAAGGGTGATGCCGATCTGCTCGGAACCGGTGATGGCGACCCCGATGTCGTAGCCGAGGAAGGCGATCAGGTCCTCATCTCGGATGCCTCCGGCGATGATGCCGGCAGCTCCCACTTCGACGGCGCGGCGAATGGCTCCGGCACTCATCCCGGACCCGCCTACCAAAACTTTTCCGGCGTCGGTGGCCAAAATGTCGGACGGCTCCAAAACCTGGTTGGCGTCTTTAACCGCAAGCCGAATCACGCCGGTGCGCTCTCCGCCGACGCCAAAAATTCCTTGAATCATGGCGCAACGCGTTTCGATGATCGCGCCTTCGTTCGGCATGGTCTCGACGACGTGACCCTGAACGTAGGCAGTGATTCCGATGGGAATTCCCGGTTCGCGGATGTACATGCTGCCCGAGACTTCGTTGATCGAGTCGACCGTTCCGGAAAAATCGGACGTAACCGAACTCTTGAACATGCCGAAGAGCCCTTTCGTCTCGGCGATCATCTGGCCCTTCTCGATCTTCTCGCCCGGCTTCAGCTTCGACATTGCCGTAACGTCGCGCGGCTCGACGCCCAGCTTTTCGGAGAGCTTAATCGTTTGCAGCACTCCCGGAAGCACCGCCTCGGCGATGGTTTGGTCTGGACCTACGGCGTCGCCGACCTTCACCAGGACGTCACCTTCGATGGGTAGGCGTCGGGTGCGACGAACGACGATGTCGCCGCTAACGGTTAAGCCGGGGGTGTATGCGCTTGCCAATGTTGAATCCTTTGAAGCTAAATTTTAACACTTCCCGGCACCGGTTCACTTGTCGCGGTCGGAAGAATGCCCGGGATAGAGCTTGGCCGTTGGGTCGAGCCGCGTTTTCGCGAAACAAACGGCGGTGGCGGCCTCGCCGACGCCGGTCGCAATGAGCTTCAACTTCTCTTGGAAGTTGCAGACGTCGCCCACGGCGAAGATGCCCGGCAGGTTGGTTTCGTACTTCGAGTCGACTTGGATCTGGTTCTTGCTGATATCCAGCCCCCAGTCCATAAGCGGGCCGAGCGACGACTTGAAGCCGATGTTCACGACAACCGCATCGGTAGGATGATAGTGCGTCTCCTTCGTGGCGGTGTTCTCAAGAGTGATTCCTTCCAGCTTTTCCCACCCGTGAAGCTCTTTCACCGTGTAGAACAGCTTGAAGTCGACGCGGCTTCCCCGAACCTTTTCCACCGAATCCTCGTGCGCTTTGAAGACGTCACGGCGGTGGACGAGCGTCATCGGCCCGGCGACGTCTTCCAGGTTCATCGCCCAGTCGAACGCGCTGTCCCCGCCGCCAACGATGGTCACGGCTTTGCCGGTGAACTCAGCCTTGCTCTTGACACCGTAGAAAATGCCCTTACCGACGAGATCTTCTTCGCGGGCGACGCCGATTCGGGTCGGGGTGAAGGCGCCAATTCCGGCGGAGATAATGATCGTCTTGGTCGGAAGCTCCTTTCCGCTCGCCGTTATGATTACGTAGCCGTCGTCGGTCTTGACGAGCGTCTCGGCGGTTTCCTCTAGGATGACTTCCGGGTTGAACTGAAGCGCTTGCTCGGCGAGGTTGTTCGCGAGGTCCTTGGCCAGCACCTTCGGGAAACCGGGCATGTCGTAGACGTACTTTTCGGGATAAAGCGCCATCAGCTGGCCGCCGAGCTCGGGCAGCGAGTCGATCAGCCGGACCGACATCCCGCGCAAGCCCGCATAGAACACCGCGAAAAGGCCACACGGCCCGCCGCCAATCACCGTCACGTCAACTTGATTCATTGCTTCGTTCTACGTTTCGGCTTCGTTGCCCGGCGAGTAGCCCATCGTTTGGTCTGGGCCGCGCCGCCTCAGATCGGACATGCATTGTATCCTCTCCGCATGATCTCCCCCTCGGTTGCCGATTTGATCTTGGAACGACTTTCTGTGACTTCCCTCGGTGGTTTTGCCTTTCGCGAGGCGGCCATGGCCGAACTGGCTGCGCTGCCGGGCTACAACTGGAGCGGAATCTATCGCCTGGAGGGTTCCGTTTTGCACCTCGACGCCTTCGTCGGCGAGCCGACGGAGCACACCGAGATTCCGGTTGGACGGGGCGTCTGCGGCACCGCGGTGGCGGAGCGAGCGAACCAGGTGATCTCAGATGTCCGCGAGATTTCGAACTATCTGGCGTGTTCGACGACGACGCGCAGCGAAATCGTCGTGCTGATTTTTGATGCGGCTGGTGATATCTGGGGCCAGATCGACATCGACGGCCATACGGTTGGCGCTTTCGACGAGTCCGATGAGCGTTACTTGGCCGAGGTTGCGAGGCTGATTGCGACTCGGTTGGAGTAACAGACTAGAAACGCTCTCCACCCCCAGCCCCTCCTCTCATTGAGAAATGAAAGGAGGGGAGTGATGCGGTCAGACGAAGACTTCGCTCTTTCGCTCGGAGACGCGGCGCTCGCTGTGGTCTAGGACCTTCTTGCGGAAGCGCAACTGCTTCGGCGTGACCTCGAGCAACTCGTCGTCGCGCAGCCACGAGAGCGCCTGCTCAAGCGAAAACTCCTTGTGGGAGTCCAAAACGCTGGTGGCTTCGCTGTTCGCGCTCCGGATGTTGTTCGCTGCCTTCTCTTTCGTGGCGTTAACGATCATGTCTTCGTCTCGGCTACAAGCACCAACGATCATGCCGCCGTAGAGCTCCGTTCCGATGGGATAGAACAACGTGCCGCGCTCCTGAACGTCTTCGTAGGCGTAGCGCGTCAGCTTGCCCGGATCCTTCGAGATGAGCGAGCCCTGAGTTCGGCTTTCGATTTCGCCGCCGTACGGACGGTAGCCATCGAACAGCGAGCCCATGATGCCGAGGCCGCGCGTCAGAGTGAGGTAGCTCGACCGGAAACCGATCAAGCCGCGCGTTGGGATCATGTACTGCAGCGTCGTCGTGCCCGAGTCGTTCTTGCGCATGTCGACCAACTCGCCCTTTCGTCGTGCGAGGTCTTCCATAACGCCACCGACCGACTCTTCCGGCAGCTCAAGCGTCGCAAGCTCGAACGGCTCCTCGATCTGGTTCTTTTCGCCGCGCTGGTAGATAACCTGCGGACGCGCGATCTGCATTTCGTAGCCTTCGCGTCGCATGGTTTCGATGAGGATGGCAAGCTGGAGTTCGCCGCGAGCCTGCACCTTCACGGTGTCGGCCGGTGCCTCGGGGTCAACCTTAACCGAAACGCTAACCGCCTGCTCTTTCTCAACGCGCTCGCGGATCTTGTGGATGGTGAGGAACTTTCCGCCGTCTCGACCGGCAAGCGGCGAGTTGTTGGCAAAGAAGCTCATGGACAGCGTGCTGGGCTCGACCTTAATAGCCGGGAGTGCCTCGCTGGTGTCCACGTGGCAAATCGTGTCCGAGATGAGAACGTTGTCCAAGCCGGCAAGCATGGCGATCTCACCTGCGGAAACCGCTTCAACTTCCTTCAGCTGGATGCCTTCGTAGGTCCAGAGCTTGGTGACGTTGAACGCTGCCTTCTTGACGACATCCTCGCGGAGCATCTCAACGCGGTCGCCGACCCTCACCGTTCCGCGAAGAACCTTTCCGCCAAACATGCGGCCCAGGTACTCGGAATAGTCGAGGTTGTTGACCTGAAGTCGGAACGCACCGTCCACCTCGACCTTCGGCGAAGGAACGGAGTTCACGATGGTCTCGAGCAGGAGACGCATGTCCATCTCGGTGCCTTCCGGCGTTAATCGGGCAAAACCGCTGGCTCCGCTCGTGTAAAGGTGGGGGAAGAACAGGTCCTCTTCGCTGGCGCCAAGGTCGATGAAAAGGTCGATCGTCTTGTCGTAGGCGTGGTGCGGCTGAGCGTTCTCGCGGTCGATTTTGTTGATGCAGACAACCGGCTTAAGGCCGTTCTCGAAGGCCTTCTTCAGCACGAAGCGCGTCTGCGGCATCGGGCCCTCGTTCGCGTCCACGATGAGAAGAACGCCGTCAACCATGCTGAGCACGCGCTCCACCTCTCCGCCAAAGTCAGCGTGACCCGGGGTGTCGACGATGTTGATTTTGTAATCCTTAAAGCGGATGCTGGCGACCTTAGAAAGAATCGTGATGCCCTTCTCGCGCTCCAGATCGTTGGAGTCCATGACGCGGTCCCCCATGTGCTGGTTCTCGCGGAAGGTGCCGGCTTGCTTAAAGATCGCGTCCACGAGGGTGGTCTTTCCGTGGTCAACGTGCGCAATAATGCCGACGTTTCGAATTTTCAAAGGCATTCAGTCAGTTTACCGGCTTGAGGGGGACAGTTCGTTACGCCTTTTGGGTGATTCGTGTCAAGGGGTTGTTAAGAAAATTCCGACGGAAAGTGCGAGAAGGGTCTAACCGCCTAGCAAAACGCGCTCGGCCAGGATGTAGGCCACGTAGTCATCCACCGGCACCGGCGGTACCTGCAACGTCGCCGGCAGAAATCGTCGCCAGCCCTTTCGCGGGTTGAACTCCCAGTAGCGTTCGCGGGCCTGCAGCGAGGTGTCCTGCTCATCCACGACCAAAATTCCAAGCGAAGGCATTGCCTCACGAACCGTGTGCACCACCGGGCCGGAGTTTGTGCCGCCGCCAATGATGATGGTTTCGAAGGGCTGAATCGCGAAGGTCTCAAACAGCGTGTACACGAGCTCGTCAGGCGAAACGATGTCGTGCCAAAGGAGTTTCAGCCCAGACTCTTGCGAACGAAAAACAAGCGCGACGCCGCATTTCACGCGTCCTGGGTCGATTGCTAGTACCGTTTTATCCATGCCCGCTCGCCGCATGATTCTACTGTCCTAACGCCGTTAGCGCACATCCAATCGGATGCGAAGCGGACCTACCGCGCGCGTGTCCTTCACTACGATTGCGCGAACGAATGCCTTTCGGTTCAGGCGGCGCGCCTTGATTACCGCTTCCAGAATCTCGTCGGTGGAAACAGACCCGAAGGGCCCTTCTTCGCCTACTTTTGGAATGAGCTTGTCGGATCGCACCTTTTCGCTCAGCTTTGTCGCCAGGAACTCGGAGATCTGCCGGTAGACCACCGAAGCTTCTCGTTGACCCTCGACCATCGTTTGGCTCAGAATTTCGCCATCTCGGTAAATCACCGGGTTCGGAAACAGGCCAAGTTCCAGGCTGACCGGCTCGCCGGCAAACGCGTTCAGCGTGCTGTATCCCACCAAGGCGAGGTCGGTCTTGCTGTCGGTTAGCTGCCGAACCGCGGCCACACGGATCTGCGCCGGCGTGACTTCGGTCGAGAGCACCCCGCCGGTCTTGCCCATGATGTCGGCGGCCATGAACGGCCCGTTCGGTTTTGCCCCGCGCGCGGAAGCGGCTACACGGCAGGTGGCCAGGAATCGGTCGAACGCTTCCGCAGCTTCGGCTTCCTTAGCTCCGGCAGGAACTTCCAACCGACCCACTTCATCGCCCCGCCGAAAGATCATCGGGTTCAGCCGGGTCTTTTCGAAGGTGGAACTGATTGTCTGCGAGAACGCCTGGCTGAGCTGAAAGTCGTTTTGAACTTTGCTCAATTCGGCCGTAAGCTTGTCCAGTTCGTATTGAACGGCGTTGATCTCTTTCTCAGATTCGGCCAGTTCCTTGGCCGCCGCTTCTTTCTGCTTCACGAGGGTTTCGGTATCGGTGTTCAGGGTGGCAAGCGTCTTGTTCAGCCCGGCAATGCGTCGCTCTAACGCGCTGTTATCCGACTCCAGCTTGATGTTCTTTAAGTTGACTTCGTTGGCGTCCTTAACCGCCACGTTCCGCGTTTCGTTCGCCTTGCGCGTTTCGGCCTGAACCCGGCTCAACTGACCCTTTGCCAGATTCAGTTGCTGCTGAGCCGCCTGAAGCTGTGACTGGTTCTTTTGCAACTCGGCCGCGTTCCTCTTTAATTGCGCGTCGAGTTGATCGATTCGGCGCTGCGACGACGCGACCGATGCCTGAAGCCGCCCGACTTCCTGCTTTCGCTTTACGATCTCCGCCTTTTGCGCGTCCAGTAGTTTCTGCTGCTCTTTCGCCTTCTGCTCCCGCTCCTTGTTGGTTATCGTCAGCAGTTTGTTTTGGAGCTCCAAGTTGCTCGACTGCGCCTTCAATTCGCCGAGTTGGACAGTGACAACGCTCAGCTCTTGAATCGCGCGTCGGCCGTAAAGTAGCCAGCGACGAACGTCGGCACTGAAAACTCCCACCAAGCCGATGGTGAGCATCGACACGATCACCCCAGAAAGAAACACGCCCAGGTTTGCCACGTGGCGCGGCCGCATTAGGCCAATGCTCAGCCGCTTCTTGCCCAGCTTTCGGCCCAAATTGTCGGCGAAAACGGCGATGCCGCCGCTAACGAGGACAATGAGAAGCAGAAAACCAGTGGTGAGAAAGTCCAATTACTGGTTCCTTTGGTGCACCAAAAAGCCGGCGCAAACGGCCCCGATGACGATCGGGCCGAAGGCCGCTGCCCACGGCGGAATCGCACCGTTTTGAGACCAAACCGCCATGAAGTTTGCCAGCATGTAGTATCCAAAAATGATCGCGACCGCCAAGGCGAACCCAGCGGCGGTGCCGGTGCGATGGTTCCGAATGCCAAGAACGGCCCCTAAAACGCCGAACACGACGGCGGCCAGAGGAATGGAAAGTTTATTCCAATAACCGTACTCATAGTTCGCAATTTGGGCGGAAGTTCGCGTTCCGTTTGCGCGGTGGTTCCGAATTACGGTCGCAAGCTCGGACATCGACATCGAGTCGAAGTCATCGTCGCGCTCTTTCAGCAAGTCGGTGAAGCTCCCGCGCGGCTGCGCGATTCCTTCCGGCCAAACATCACCGTCCAGCGTCGTCCGAAACCGAAAGTCCGGCGTGAACAACACCGCGCCGCCGCGCACCCGCCAGTTATCCAGGCTGGTAAACGTTACGGTTTTCGCAAGCATGATCAGGCTTTCCTTTCCGGCATCATCGTACTGAACGACAGTCACACCTTCTAGACTCCCGTCGGCCGCGTTTGCGTTCTTGGCCAAGATGCCAAGCCGGAGCTTTCCGTTCTCGATCTGCGTTTTCGATACCGGCATGGCGGCGGTGACTTTTTTCGCCTGCACGATGCGGACGCCAAGCGCCAGCGACGCCCGGGCCGACGACGGAACGATCGTCTCGTTGAACACAAAAGTAAGAAGCGCAACCGCGATGGCAAACAGGCCGGCGGGGGCAACAATCCGGTAGACGCTCGCTCCACCGGCCTTCATCGCGACAATCTCGCTGTCCGAGCTGAGGCGACCAAAGCTGAGCAGCGCCGCCAGCAACACCGCCATCGAGAACGTTTTGGTCAGCATGCTGGGCAGCAAAAGCATGAAAAGCTCCGCGATTTGACCAAACGGAACGCCGTCCACCACATAGCCGGTGAGTCGGCCAAGGAAGGTGGCCGCCATGAGAAGGGCGGTGAACATGCCCACACCAAAGGTCCACGGGCCGACGATCTCCTTAAAGATCAGCCGATCAGTCTGCCGCATTCTCTTCCCTCAGCCGGATAGCTTCAAACGGGTCGGTGTTGAACTGCTCGCCCAAGTAGAACTTCCGCACCATCGGGTCGGCGGCGATGTCCGCGCCTTTGCCTTCCGCGATGATTTTGCCGTCGATGAGGATGTAGTTTCGGTCCGTGATCCGAAGCGTCGCGGCCACGTTATGATCCGTGATGAGGATGCCGATGCCCCGGGCCTTCAATCGGAAAATAATGGCCTGAATCTCTTCGATGGTCACCGGGTCGATCCCGGTGAACGGCTCGTCCAGGAGGATGAACTTCGGATCGGTGGCAAGCGCCCGGGCGATCTCCACACGCCGACGCTCGCCGCCCGAAAGCACGTTTCCGTGGCTCTGCAGAATTCGACCAATGTGCAATTCCTCGGCCAATTCTTCGACCTTGGCGCGGATCTCCTTGCGGCTCTTTTTGGCCAGTTCCATCACGAGGCGCAAGTTGTCCTCGACGGTCAGCTTTCGAAAAACGCTGGCCTCTTGCGGCAAGTAGCCGACACCGGCTCGCGCGCGGCGGTGCATGGGCCAGCGCGTCACGACTTCCGTGTCGAACTTCACCCGACCGGCGTTTGGCTTCACCAAGCCAACCGTCATGTAAAAGGTCGTCGTCTTACCGGCTCCGTTCGGCCCGAGAAGGCCCACGATTTCGCCCTGCGAAATTTCGTACGAAACCCCGTTGACTACCTTTCGCCCGCGGTACGACTTCTGCAGGTCCTCGGCCCGAATCGTCAAAGCTTCGCGGTACCGCCTTTCTTCTTTTTCGGCACCAGTTTGAGGGTGGTGCTGACCGGTTCGCCACTGGCAGCGATCGACACCGCCTCCTGCTTTTCGTTAATCTGGATGACCACGCGGGTGATGCCGGTGGTCTCGCCCTGGTCCGCCTCGGCAGTCCCGGTGAGCTTGATGGTTCCGGTGAGCACGGCTTCTGCGCCGGTTCCTTTCAGTCGGTACTCCAGGCGGTCTCCCGTCGCGGTGTAGGTCTCGGTTCCCTCTGGCTTACCCGGCGGCCGCTTCTGGTTCACCTTGAGCGAAACCTTGCCTTCCAGAATCGCGGTTCGAACCGGGTCCTTTTCCTTCTCAGCGGTCGAAACGGTCAGCCGAAGCGAATCTCCCGTGGCCAAGCTGGCCTGATTCCCGTCGGCGGTTGCGTTCTTCAGGGTCACGGGTCCGGCCATGACGACGTCGCCGGTCTCGCCCTTGTCGGTGTACGTCGTCTTCTGGCCAGTCGCCTCGACGCGTCCTTTCAGGTCTTCCTTCGCGAAGAAGGTAGCCCCGGTCGCGGTTGCGACTTGAACCTTTTGCTTCTTCGGGTTCTCTTTTCGCGGGACCAACGTCGTGTCGATCTGGCGGGTTGCGGTAAGTCGGAAGCCCTCGACGCTCGCGGTGATGCTGGCCGGCTTAGCCGCGACTCCATCAAACCGAAGCCGGGTGCTTTCGTTGACCACCTGGGTGAACAGGACGTTAAAGCCTTCCAGCACCAGCGTCCCCTCGTTTCGAACGGCCTTGAACGGTCGGTCAGTCTGAGCCGGAGCGCGCGCTTCACCCGTCAGAACCAATGCCATTGGCACCAACAAAGCGAGCGGCAGGGCGGCAAGGCGAAGGTCAAGTTTCATAACAGATCGACAAAAGCTATTTTGGCCGGAAGAAGGTCTCCGGAGTTCCGATGCGGGTTAGGTCTGGCGTCGCCACTATCTCTTCGCCCAATTCGATTCGCCCGTCGGGAAAGGTGACGACCACGTTTCCAACCGCCCGAAGCTCCTTTTTCACCCCGTCGTACGTTGCCGAACGGCACGTCAGAACCGCTTTGAACGGGATCGACGTGACCGAGACGTTTCCCGAGAGGTACAGTTTCGACGCCTCCTGCTCTGCCCGGCCAGAATCGGCTTTGTAGGTCCCTTGGACCGCGTCGCCCCGGAAAAACTCGCCGTTCACGACTTCAAGATCGGTGACGGACTTCTTCGTCTCTACTCCCCGTATTTCGGCTTGTTCCCAACGAACGTTCCACATGCGCTCTTTTTTGTCCGGGGCGAACGCCACCGTCTCACCCGAGTTTGATTTCAGGATCGTGGTTGGCTTTTCTACCGGCTTCGGCTTCGCGGGCTTGGCGGCAGGCGGAGCGGCGCAGCCGGCAAGCACCACCAAGAATACGAGCAAGTACCGCATCGGACAAAGGTTTAACGTGCCACCGGCAGGTCGGCAACGGACGCCCGGTTCATGATCCGCCCGGTGTGTTGCCCGGCAAGCTGGCCACAGGCCGCAGCAATGTCGTGGCCGCGCTCCATGCGCTCCGAGACGTTAACGCCCGCCTGCTCCAGAATTTGCCGGAATTGGCGGACGGCCTGCCGGGTCGGCCGGGCAAAGCCTTGCTCCGTATCCACGTAGTTGAACGGGATCAAATTGACGACGTTGGGAACACCTCGAATGAGCTTGGCCAAGGCTTTGGCTTGGTCCGGCGTGTCCGTAACGTCGCGAATCAGCAAATACTCCAGCGTGATCTTCCGGCCGGTCGCTTGTTGGTACTCGCGCATCGCGTTGAAGACCTCCTGCACCGGCCACCGGTGATTGACCGGCATCAGGCGATCGCGAACTTCGTCTAGCGGCGAGTGGAGCGAAAGTGCCAGGTGGATCGGAAGCTTTTCCTCCGCGAGTTTTTCGATTTGGGGAACGATGCCGACGGTAGAGACCGTGATGTGCCGGTAGCTGAGGCCCACCTCGTCATGCAGAATTCGCATCGCCTTGATGAGGTTCGGAAGGTTGAGAAGCGGTTCGCCCATCCCCATGAACACGACATGCGAGATGCGCCTCTCGCTGAGTTGCTGAAGCATGAGGTACTGACCCACGATCTCCGAAACGTCCAGGTTTCGCTGGAAGCCGCCCAGGCCGGTCGCGCAGAACTTACAGCCCATCGGGCAACCAACTTGGCTACTCAAACAACACGAAACTCGGTCTTCATACGGAAGCAACACACACTCGAAAACCTGATTGTCGCCGCGATGGACGAGTAATTTGTCCACGCCGTCGGTCGACTGCTTGCGAACGGCGGTCTCCAATGGGTGGGTTCGGAAGCACAGTTCCAGTTCGTCGCGAAGAGCTTGCGGAAGGTCGCCCATTGCCTGCAGGTTCGTCTCGTGCCGGCGGTAGAGGTGCCAGGCAAGCTGTTTCGACCTCATGCTGGCGTCGCTTCGCTCGCCAAGAACCGCCTGGATTTCCTTCTGACTAAGCCCGATTAGACAGGGAAGTTTCTCTTGGTTTTCCCCAATCTTCATTGGCTAGAGTTTACCGGGACGGGGGAGGCGGGCCCCGCCATCGACCTCTCGGGCCAAGTTTTTGACCGAGTTTTGTTAGCATTTCTTAACGGAAAAGGGGGTCCCAGGTTCAAGCTTAGGGAACCCAGCAAAAAGACGTGTTGTTCTGCCCGTCGCTGGCATGCTAGACATGCAATGATGCTTGCGTTAACTGCGGCTATGATGATGGTTGTCGGCACCCCGACCCCCTTGTCAAATGCTAATTCGATTCCTGATCTAAACGCCTTTGTGGAAAACAAAGGCCAGTGGGATCCGCAGGCGCGATTTCTTGCTAAGACCGGTGGCCTAAACTTTTGGGTTACCGAGACTGGCTTCACGCTCGACCTCAAAAAGGCCGTTGCGGGAGAAAGTGGATCGCGTCATATCGGACACGTAGTGAAAGTCCAGGTTGTCGGCTCTAGGGGTGCGGCCGATACGTCTGGAGTTCGACAGGTTCAAGGAAATCTCAACTTTCTGAAAGGAGAAGCTTCTGGGTGGGTGACGGATGTGCCGCGCTTCCAAGAAGCAAAAGCCCAAAACCTCATTTCGGGCGTCGACGCTCGATACTATTCGGAGAACGGCCGACCGCGATACGACTTGATCGTCCGCGCCGGAACGGACCCGAGCACGGTGAAGCTGAATTACGACGGCGCTGAGAACCTCCGAATCGGAGCCAACGGCGTGTTGAAGTTCGACACCACCGTCGGAACGGTCGAAGAGAAGGGTCTCTTCGTCTACCAGAACATCAACGGAACCGTTAAGCCGGTTGCCGCTGGCCACGTTATCAACCCGGACGGCACCGTGTCGTTCAAGCTCGGCAGCTACGACAAGTCGAAGCCGGTTGTCATCGACCCGATCATCTGGTCCAGCTTCGTTGGTGGCACTGCCGATGAGTCGTTCAACAAGGTAACTCAGAACGCAGCCGGCCAGGTCTTCGCGGTTGGCACGGCGTTCTCGACCGACCTTCCGACCACGGCTGGCGCCTACGACGAGTCGGCAAACGGCGGAACGGACGTTTATGTTGCGGGAATCGCCGCAGACGGCATGTCGCTCTTGTTCGGCACCTACCTTGGTGGTAGCTCGGCCGATATGGGTAACGACATCGCGTTCACCTCGACCGGATCCCTCGCCATCACCGGTGCAACGACCTCGGTTAACTACACCGCCGTCGGTGCCAGGCTTCCCCGAGACCTCGGAACCACGACGATCTCGCAAGACGCGTTCGTCACCAGCCTTTCCGCGAACGGAGCCAGCGTGCTCTGGTCCTCGCGAATCGGTGGTGCTTCCACGGACTTCGCAACCGGCCTTTCGGCCATCGGTTCGCAGGTCTACGTCGTTGGCGGCACCACGTCGTCCAACTTCCCCGCGATCGCCAACCCGGCGTTCAGCGAGCGACCGTTCCAGTTCCGAAAGGGCGCTGGACAGGATGCATGGCTGGCCCGAGTCAACGTGACCGGCGCCATCGTCTTCTCGACGTTCCTTGGCGGAGCGGGCGACGAAGTTGCAACCGACGTTGCAACGCAGGTATTCGACCCGGTAGTCACCGGTTGGACGACGTCTTCGGACTTCGCTAGCACGACGGCTTACCCGACGGCATTCGACACGACCTACAACGGCGGCCGAGACGGCTTCGTCATCGGTATCACCGGCGGCGGAAACGCGCTTCGCTACAAGAGCTACCTCGGTGGCGCAGGATTCGACGACGCAAGAACGATTGCGGTCAAGCCGAACGGAGACTTCACGGTTGCTGGAAACACGCAATCGACCGATTTCCCGCTCCTGAAGCCATTCCAGCTCACGACCACCGCGCCGAACGCGTTCGTGACGCAGTTCGTGGCCAATGCCACGGCCATCAACTTCAGCAGCTACCACGGTAGCCGACAGGCTGCTGCCGGCGACGGCGGCACGACGGCCAGCGATATCACCCACGACCGCTTCGGCGGCCCGGTTCTCGTTGGTTCCACCAGCGCTACCCGAATTGCCCTCCGCGGTAAGGGTGCCCAGCAGACGCTCGTCGGCCAGAGCGATGGATACATCGTTCGACTGAGCCCGACCGGCGGCTACGCCTACGGTTCGTTCATCGGCGGCGTCGCAAACGACAACGCCAACGGACTTGCCTTCTCGACCACCGGTATCGCTACCGTGGTTGGCCAGGCAAACGCCGGCTTCCCGACCACGGTTGGTTCGGTTGACGAAACCAACAATGGCGGCAGTGACAGCTTCGCGCTGAAGATGGACCTTCCGGTCTCGCTTCGCTCGACCTACCACCGCGGCCTCATGTACCCTTACCAGCTTCCGGTTTACGTTCAGCTGGACGGTATTCCGTTCAGCGACGTAACGGTTTCGGTTATGTCCGACAACCCGATTGTCACCATCCCGTCGACCATGACGGTTCCTGCCGGTCTCAGCTACGCATTCGCGAAGTCGCCGGTTAGCCCGCTCTGGATGGACGAAATGGGAACTATCACCGCAATGTGGGATGGCACGACCCGGACAGCTCCGTTCATGCTCGCAGCGCCGATGATCTCTTCGATCACCACGGCAAGCAACATGGTTGCCGGCGGCCGAACTCTCGGTGGCACGGTTAACCTCGACTCGCGATTCCTTCTCACGCCGCTTGCACTGACTTTGGTTGATGCAACGACGGGAGACGCCATCCCGAGCACGGTCGCAACGATCGCTCCGGCAACGGCTCGAGTCGATTCGACCACGGCTGCCTTCACCATCTCCACCAGGTCCGTTCCGATGGACATGATGGTTAAGGTTAAGGGCGCCAAGAACGTGATGAGCGATGCCTTCACGATCAAGGCTCCGGTTCCGACGACCTTGCAGCTCAGCAGAAGCAGCGTCCTCGGCGGCCTCGGTACTTCGATGACCGGCACGGTTTACCTCGACGTTAACGCTCCGGTTGGCGGACTCACGGTTGCCGTGAACTCCACCGACAGCGCCATCATGGTTCCCGCAACCATGACGGTTCCCGCCGGTACGAAGATCGGCACGTTCACGTTCATGGCCGGATCGGTCATGGCGAACACCGTCGGTGCGGTTGAAGTCAACGCAAACGGCGTCGCCGTTTCGAAGGCGTTCACCGTTTTCGCTCCGCAGCCGGTCTCGGTTACGGTTTCCCCGACCAGCGTCGTTCGCGGCAACTCGGTCTCGGGTACGGCTACGATCAGCGCTCCGGCACCGATCGGCGGCCTGAACCTCGTTCTGGAGCTCACGAGCCCGCTCACCGGAATCACGGTTCCGGCGTTCGCATTCGTGCCAGAGGGCGCAACCACGTCGAATCCGTTCATGATCGACACCACCGCGTCGGCTCCGGTCGGCGCCGTTCTGTTCAAGGTCATCTACAACGGTAAGACCATCAACGGAACCTTCCGCGTCCGAGCCTAACGGCTCATCGCAATCGAAGGCCGGAAGTCGAAAGACTTCCGGCCTTTTTTGTGCCTCCTTTGGCCTACCGGTGCCGTGGGATGCGATAAATTAGAGTTTCATGGCCAAAAACGGTGTTGCGATGCTTTTCGGTTTGGTGGTGGCCGCCGGAGCGGGTGCGTTCGGCGCATTTCAGGTTTCCAAGTTCCTGGACCAAAGCCGTCCGGCAGCGGACAATCGAGCTGCCGAACAGTTGTTACAGCCCGTCCGCTATGAGCCCAGCGCGCCGCTACCCGCCGGGAGCGTGGACTTTCGCTCCGCCGCCCGGCGCGTCACCCCGTCGGTCGTCAGCGTCGACCGCTACGAGCGGCAGATGAACTTTTTCGGCGAGCCAGGGGCCGAAGCCGAGACCGGAACGGGATCCGGCGTCGTCATCTCGGCGGATGGAATCATCGTCACCAACAACCACGTGGTAGCCGATGCCGACCGCGTGAGGGTCCGCTTTGGCGACGGAAAGATGGTCGACGCGAAGGTCGTCGGAACCGATCCGACTTCCGATCTTGCGGTCCTGCGGGTCGAGTCTAAGAATCTCTCGCCGATCCAGTTTGCGGCCTCAAAGGATGTCGAGATCGGCCAATGGGTCATGGCAGTCGGCAACCCGCTTGGCTTCGATAACACGGTCAGCGTGGGCGTCGTTAGCTCGCTTAAGCGCAGCCTGCCCACCGACCGGCAGGGCAACGGGCTGGTCGATGCGATTCAGACCGACGCGGCGATCAATCCGGGCAATTCGGGCGGTGCCCTATGTGACGCGGAGGGACGGCTCATCGGGATCAATTCGGCTATCGCCAGCAGCACCGGCCAAAGCATTGGCATCGGCTTCGCGGTGCCGGTAGACCGCGTGCGGTCGGTCGCCAGCGACATCCTGAAGTTTGGCTATGCGCGGTACGCAAGCCTGGGAATCCTCACCCGACGCCGCCTCGACGGTGCCCTTGCCTATACGAACGTGCGCCGCGAGTTGGCCGGCCTGGCCCAGCAGGAGGACGCGAGCAAGGTGCCGATGCGCGGCATCATCGTCGTGGACGCCTCGCCCGAAACCAAGCGGGCCGGCATCGACCGATGGGACATCATTACCGCGATTGACGGCGTTGCGACCGACGGAACGTTCGATCTGAATCGTGCCTTGGTCCCCAAAAAACCGGGAGACCAGGTGGAGGTTTCGGTTTGGTCGCGCGGCCAGGCGAAGAAGGTCCGGTTTAAGCTGCAAGAAGCCCGGCGTCGGTAGTACGCGGGTGTTGGGTCACGCTTTTTCGTGACCCGTAGGTGCGTGATCGAAAGAGTATTCTCCTAATGCGGTGTACGTCAGAGTGTGAGGCGAAGGGGTAGCCGCGACGTCATCTCAACCGGCATTACCTCACCCGGTTACCGATCCTGCGATAATTCATGAAAAACCACCTTCTTGTCATCTCGGTGGCGTCCGCGATCGGGTTTTCCGCCACCGGCCACGCCGCGCTAATTCACCTTGAACACACCGAGTTCATCGTGAAGTACGACCCGGCGTATTCGCTAGTTTCCTGGTCCGTCCCAATCGCTGGATCAGTTACGCTTGACCATGAAACGGACATCGCCATACCGTCCGCTTACGAGTTAGTCGGCGAAGAACCCCAACCGTGGGATCTTGACAGAGGAATCCTCTACTTTAACGCTGCGAACCGTCCCAACTTTATCGGTGAGGGCACGCACAAGTTTTATCGATGGAATGGGACGACCAGACTTGAATTCAACTCCCTATCGCAACCATTGGCAGGCGATATACGACAGTACCGACTTTATGCGGGTGTGAACCCGCCACTAGATGAGGGAAATCCGGCCGACTATCTGCAGAGTCCCTATGTGGACATCACGCTGCACTTCGTGCCCGTGCCGGAGCCGGCGAGCATGGCCGTCCTTGGCCTCGGCGCCCTTGCCCTGCTTCGACGAAAGAAGAAAGCCTGAACCGCCTCTGAACCCCTCTCCAATCCGTTGGAGAGGGGCAGGGGTGAGGCAAAAGAAGGAATGCTGTCTAAAGAAACCATTGACTCGTTGATTTCCAACGGCGTGGACGCTCGCATAGTGGACGTACCAAAGGGCACGAGCCTCGATCTCATCTCCACAACTACTACATCTCCCGATTCTTTGATCCTGCGATAACTCATGAACACCTCCTTAACGATTTTCTCGATCGCCGCCCTCGGCTGCATGGCTGCCAGTAGCCAGGCAGCTATGATCCATCTCAACCAGACCGAATTTTCGATCCTGGTACACCCAGAAAATGTCGGGTACAACCGTACGGTATCCTTTAACATTTCTGGCTCCATCACCGTCGAAGCCGGGGACGAGTGGGTATCACCCGTCGCTTTTCCGTTGATTGACAACAACGGAAATGTGCGTCCAAATTTTGACGATGAAAGCATGTACATGATACTTCCGAACGGACGGCTGACCGGCGAAGGAACATTTAACTTCGGTAAAAATGTTCCTGGATTCGCGCTCGCGTATAGCACCTGGTTCTTACCGTCACCAGGGGCGACGGGGCGATATCGTCTCTACACCGGAGTCCAGGCAGACCCAAACTCCAGCTGGCAGGACGGCATGCAAAGCTACGAGAACACTATTTTGTTCCCGGACCGGGAGGATTACGTGGACATTACGCTTCACTTTGTACCCGTGCCGGAGCCAGCGAGCATGGCCGTCCTCGGCCTCGGCGCCATCGCGCTGCTACGGCGAAAGAAGAAAGCCTGAACCACCTCTGAACCCCTCTCCAATCTGTTTGAGAGGGGCAGGGGTGAGGCAAAAGGCGATGAGGCGCAGTAGCGTCCTTCGGATTGGAAAGCAACCCTTTCGTAACGCGTATTGGCGCAGCGTCACCTATGGGTACTTTGAGCCTCATCCCTGCCCTTCTCCCCAGGGAGAAGGGTTCAGACTGAACTGAGCCCTTGTGTGTAGACACCTCATGTCTTCGATGGTTGATGTTTGTCATTGTTTTCCTGTCTGTAGGTGCTGGG
>Ga0247834_1003517_pt1 | contig 21215 bp, 17 predicted proteins | sample LaCruzMarch2015__8_FD_187118 | JGI IMG/M metagenome (GOLD analysis project Ga0247834, IMG submission 187118) | Freshwater microbial communities from meromictic Lake La Cruz, Castile-La Mancha, Spain - LaCruzMarch2015_12m | ecosystem: Environmental > Aquatic > Freshwater > Lake | place: Spain...
GACCCTCACACCCTATTCCACCTGCCCTCTACTCTGTAAACCTCACCAGAAAATCTCCATTTTCCTCAAAAAACCCTCCAAACTGCGAAACTTAGGCTAGCGGCGAATCCAACCGCTAGTGTGTTCGCATTTCAGTTCAAAAATTTGAGCGACGAAACTCACGCAGCCGAGATTGCCATGCGGCGCTCAAACATGAGCGTCTACTCTCCAGATCAAGCACTGATAAACGGAGTCGCGGCACCTTGGCGTCCTGGCAATCCGCCCACACGAGATTGGCATTCCGTCCGCGATAGCTACTGGTCAAACGGCAGCGAAGGAAATCCCGGGCGCTTTGAACTCGGCCGCTATGACTGCCTCGCACGCTTCTTCGCATCCTCTGGGTCAACTCAGTATACCCCGGAACCGCCAGCTGAAGCGGTGAATGAGGAGCCGACTCCCGCATGATGACTCAACCAACACTTTTGGGTCACGTTGGAGCGGTGTCCGGAGCCAAGATCAGTGTGAGACAATCGCCAGCCGTTTCATCGGGTATTTCGATCATCGGTGGCAAGAGCTACAAAATTGGACAAGTGGGAAGCTTTGTTAGGATTCCGCAAGGTTACCACGATCTCTACGGCCTAGTTTCCGAAGCTGGAGCCAACGCTACCCCCGATGCATTAGTCGGCGCAGCTGGTGGTGGGAGTGAGCGGTGGATTACAGTTCAATTGGTCGGCGAAATCATGGGGACATCCTTCGAGCGCGGGATAAGCCAGTATCCAAACGTTAATGATGAGGTTCATCTCGTCACCGAAAGCGATCTTGCTGCGATATATGGAGTCGAGGAACAAGGGCAGGTCATCGTCGGGCGACTCGCGAGCGCGGATGGTATCCCCGTTAAGCTCGATTTGGATAAGCTCGTTACCCGTCATAGTGCGGTTCTTGGTTCAACGGGTTCAGGGAAATCGACCACTGTTGCGAGCCTGCTTAGATCCATAGCGTCCGGACCGGAAGGAGCTCATGCTGGCTTTCCAAGTTCCCGCATTCTTCTCCTCGATATTCACGGTGAGTATTCACACGCCTTGGCTGACGTTGCCAAAGTCTTTAGAACCAATCCAGAATCGAACCAAACGCAGCTCCATATACCGTTCTGGGCGCTCGATCCAAACGACTTGCTCGGCTTCCTGATGGGGCGTCTCGATGACAAACCGCTGACGGCCATTCTTGATAAAGTCTACGAATACAAGCTGTCACAAGCCGGAGCGCACGCAAGGGCCGGACTAAACGTCTCGTCTATGACGTCCGATACTCCCGTGCCGTTCAGCCTCAAAAAGCTGTGGTTAGAGTTGTTGGAGCCAGAGGTTAAGACGTGGGAGGACGTTGCTCGCTCGCAACCGGCTCTATTGCAGGCGGGAAACGCCGATACCCTCACGCCGCCCAAATACAAGCCACATGGAGCGGGCGCCACTCCACCGTTCATAAACCAGATTGGAGTCTTGGGTATTCGGCGTCCGCTGGATCAGTTGAGGTCAAGACTACTCGACAAAAAATATGACTTTTTACTTCACCCCGGAGATTGGGAGCCTGCCCAAAATGGGGATGTTGCAAAGGATCTTGATGCTCTACTGGCCGACTGGTTGGGCCACGACAAAGCAATCACCATTTTGGATCTATCCGGAGTCCCGAGTCTTGTCTTGGAACAGCTAATTGGCGCGATCCTTCGAATTCTTTACGAAGCCCTGTTTTGGGGGAGGGACCGATCTGAAGGTGGCATTGCCCGCCCCCTGCTCGTCGTGATGGAAGAAGCGCACCGCTATCTTTCAAAAGACGCGAATGGGCCGTCTCGCTCAATGGTTCAGCGCATCGTTAAAGAAGGGCGGAAATTTGGAGTTGGCGCGATGATCGTCAGCCAAAGACCGACTGAGGTCGACGAAACGATTCTCTCCCAATGCGGCACTTTTATTGCCATGAGGCAGACAAATTCCTCCGACCGCAGTAAGGTGCAGGCTTCTCTGCCGGATAACCTAGCTGCAATTGTGGACAGTCTGCCTGTTCTCCGAACAGGGGAAGCTATCATTACAGGCGAGGCATCGCGGCTTCCTGTGCGGTGCCGAATTTCACTTCCTCCGGAGGGATCAAGGCCGAACAGCGAAGATCCAGAAGTGGCCAAGGCTTGGGTGGCTGGTCGCAGGCCGGAGGATTATGACCGCCTCGCCGCCTCTTGGCGCGCTCAGAACCCACGTTGGGCCGCAATCAGAATTCCCCGAACACCAATCCCTAAAAACCAAATTGAAGCCATGGAGAGAGAGCCTGTTACATCATCAAACGTAGTGTCAGTGGGATACGATGCCCCGACAGAGACACTTGAAGTCGAGTTCAAAAACGGAACCTACCAATACTATAACGTCCCTCAACCGATCTACGATCAAATGATGGTAGCAGAGTCCATCGGCACGTTTCTGAACGTCTATATCAAGCCGGTTTATCCGTGCGCCAAAGTGTAATTTGTCTGCTTCATGCCCACACCCGGAGAACACAAAACCGTTCAAACCCGGATCCTCGCCTACGCCGAGGCCATCGGTTGGACGATTGTGTGCCGCGAGGAAGCCGAGCGGCGGCGCGGATTTGACCCTCCTGAGGCGGGCAGGTCCGAGGTGCCGCCGGCCGAACGCGCCAGGAACCGCTCGCTCTTCTTCGACGGCCTGCTCGACGCCAAAGTTCGCGAATTCAACCCGCGCTACGCCGAGGCCGAGGGCGCGTTGCTCGGGCGCTTCCGCCATCTCCACACCGACATCTACGGCAACCGGGAATTCGTCGAGCACCTGCGCAACCGGGGCAAGTTCTTCGACCACCAGGAGAAGCGCGAGCGTGACCTGATTCTGATCGATTACGAGGACCCAAACGCCACTCCGGCTCGGAGGCGGAACGTTTACGAAGTCACCGAGGAATGGGCCTTTCACAACGGCCACTACGGCACGCGGGAGGATGTGGTCTTTCTCATCAACGGCATCCCGGTGCTGGTAATCGAGTGCAAGAACGCCAACAAGGACGAGGCGATTGCCCTGGGGGTGGACCAGATCCGCCGTTACCACCGCGAGACGCCCGAGCTGTTCGTGTCGCAGCAGCTTTTCACCGCCACCGACGCCATCGGCTTTTCCTACGGGGTGACCTGGAACACGGTGCGGCGGAATATTTTCAACTGGAAGGATGAGGAGGTCGGCAAGCTAGAGGCCAAGGTGAAGAGCTTCTGCGCCATCCCGCAGGTGCTCGCCTTCCTGAAGGACTACATCGTCTTTGCCGAGAAGGACGAGGAGCTGAACAAATATATCCTGCGCCAGCACCAGACCGGCGCGGTGGAGGCGACCGTGAGCCGCGCCCTCGATCCCCAGCGCACCCGCGGCCTCGTCTGGCACACCCAGGGCAGCGGCAAGACCTTCACGATGATCAAGACGGCGGAGCGGCTCTTCCGCGCGCCCGAGGCGGACAAGCCGACTGTCCTCCTGATGATCGACCGCAACGAGCTGGAAGACCAAATGCTCAAGAACCTCGCCGCGCTCGGGCTGGGCAATCTGGAACACGCCAGCAGCATCGCCCGGCTCAACCAACTCCTGCGCGACGACTACCGCGGCATCATCGTGACGATGATCCACAAGTTCCGCGACATGCCGGCGAACCTGAACCCGCGGAAGAACATCTACGTGCTCATCGACGAAGCCCACCGCACGACCGGCGGCGATCTGGGCAACTTCCTCATGGCCGGCCTGCCGAACGCGACCTTCCTCGGCTTCACCGGCACGCCCGTTGACAAGACCGTTTACGGCAAGGGCACCTTCAAGACCTTCGGTTGCGAGGACGACCAGGGCTACCTGCACAAGTATTCCATCGCCGACAGCATCGAGGACGGCACCACGCTGCCGCTCTACTACCAGCTCGCGCCAAATGAAATGCTGGTCCCGCACGAGACGCTGGATAAGGAATTCCTCTCCCTCGCCGAAGCCGAGGGCGTGGCCGACATCGAGGAGCTGAACAAAATCCTCGAGCGAGCGGTGAACCTGAAAAACTTCCTCAAGGGCAAGGAGCGCATTCAGAAGGTGGCGAAGTTCGTCGCCGAGCATTACCGCGAGAACGTCGAGCCGCTCGGCTACAAGGCCTTCCTCGTCGGTGTGGACCGCGAAGCCTGCGCCCACTACAAGCACGCCCTCGATCAGTTCCTCCCGCCCGAGTATTCCGAGGTCGTTTATACCGGCAGCAACAACGACTCCGCGCTGCTCAAGGAATTCCACCTCGACCCGAAGAAAGAACGTCAGATCCGCAAGAGCTTCGGCAAGCTCGATCAGATGCCGAAGATCCTGATCGTCACCGAGAAACTGCTCACCGGCTTCGATGCGCCCGTGCTCTACGCCATGTATCTCGACAAGCCGATGCGCGATCACACTCTGCTGCAGGCCATCGCCCGGGTGAACCGCCCCTACGAGAACGAAACGCAGGAGATGGTGAAGCCCCACGGCTTCGTCCTCGATTTCGTCGGCATCTTCGACAAGTTGGAGAAGGCACTCGCGTTCGACAGCGACGAGATCAACGCCATCGTCAAGGACCTCAAACTCCTGAAGGTGCTCTTCAAAAACAAGATGGAGAGCAAGGCGCCGGAGTATCTCGGACTCATCGAGCGCAACTTCAACGACAAGGACGTCGATACCCTCATCGAACACTTCCGCGACCCCGAGCGGCGGAAGGAGTTCTTCAAGGAATATAAGGAGATCGAGATGCTCTACGAGATCATCTCTCCCGATGCCTTCCTGCGGCCTTTCATCGAAGATTATGCCACGCTGTCGAACATCTATCTGGTGGTGCGCAACGCCTACACGCGGCGGGTGTATGTGGATCGGGATTTCCAGAAGAAGACCAACGCGCTGGTGCAAAAGCACATCGGGACAACGATGGCCGAGCCAGTGACTGAGTATGTGGTGATCGACCGCAGCACCATCGAGACGATCAAAGCCAAGGACGAAGGCAAGGCCACCAAGGTGATCAACCTGATCAAGGCCATCCAGAAGGAAGCCGAGGAAAAGAGCGACGATCCGTTTCTGCTCGCCATGGCCGACCGGGCGCGTGCCGTGCAGGAAGCCTTTGAATCGCGGCAGGACAGCACCGAGAAGGCGCTGGAGGATCTGCTCTCGGCGATCGACAAAAACGAGGCACGCAAAAAAGACCAGGCAGCCAGGGGATTGGACAGCTTCACCTACTTCATGGTGTCAAAGTTCACCGATGAAGGCATCCCGAACCCCGAGAAGCTGGCGGGGAAAGTGAGAGAAGCCTTCGAGAAGCACCCGAACTGGAAGACCAGCGAAGCCGAACTGCGGGAAGCCCGCAAGCAGGTGACCTTCGCGATCTTCTCCGAAGAGGATGACCTGAACAAGGTGACCGCCACGGTGGACGCACTATTCACGCTGCTGCAGAGGAGCTACAAGGCATGAAGCGCTGGCGCGACCGGGAGCAGTTCAAAGCCCGCGTGCTTGAATGGGCCGCGAAGCTCGAGGTGAAAGCGCACTCGATCTACGTCCGACCCATGCGCCGCAAGTGGGCTTCCTGCTCCACGGCGGGCACGCTGAGCTTCAATGACGAACTGCTCGGTATGAACACGGAGCTTGGCGACTACGTCATCGTCCACGAACTCCTGCACTTCTCCGTCCCCAACCACGGGAAACTTTGGAAGAGTCTCATGCGCGCCCACCTGGGGCCGTATGAAAATTTTGAGGCCGACCTCCGCGCCATTAGCTCAGCCTCACTTCACATGTAGTCAGCTCCACGCACCCTTTCCCTTGAAAACGGTGCGTCCGATGAATTCCGGACAATTCTACCGAAGCCGAATCGTTCACGTCTCCTCCCGAGAAATCTGGTACTCGCACATCCCCGACCATAGCCGGGAATACACCGTGAGTTACCCCCTCTGGTCGGCTTTGTCGTGGATGCGGTTTTTGAAGTTCGAGTAGTCGATGGATGTCGCTAGAGCGGCCATCTCCTGCTGATCGACGACAATCCTCCACGCATAATCGCCGGCGTGCCGCAGTTGACCGTGTGGCCCATCTTCTACAGTTACGGTTCTTCTTGATGGCAAGGATCAAGTGTTTATGCGGGTCTCCGGGCGAAATGGTTTTTAAAAGTTCAAAATGTAGTGCAACTTTTAATGGAGAAAGCATCATTTCTATTGCATGAATCAATGAAATGCGCAGGGATGTGTGGAGTCCAACGCATCTGTCATGTTTTTCCGAGTCAAACCCGCCAAAGGATACCGATACCTCCAAATCGCCCGCAGTGTGCGTCAGGGCAAGACGGTGCGTCAGGAAATCATTGCCACACTGGGTCGTTTGGATGTTTTGCAGGAGAGCGGGCAACTCGACAGTCTTCTACGAAGTGGCTTGCGCTTTGCCCGCAAGGTCAAAGTCTTGGATGCCCATGCTGCGGGGGAGACTCCCCCTGTTTCCATAAGGAGGATCGGGCCGGATCTTGTGTTCGGGCGACTTTGGAAAAGCATGGGATTCCAAGAGATCATTGGTGGTCTGGCCGCAAAACGCCGGCATGAGTTTGATTTGGAACGAGCCGTTTACCTCACCGTGCTGCATCGACTGTTTGCCAGTGGGAGCGACCGGGCCGCCGAAGCATGGAAGGAAAACTATCGCATCCCTGGGACAGAGGAACTCTGGTTGCACCAACTCTATCGGGCCATGGGCTGGCTTGGAGAGGAGATCGGCCCCGGACTCATGGGCAATCCCCGCTGCACAAAAGACGTGATTGAAGAAAACCTCTTTGACCGCGGACGGGATCTCTTCAGCGAAGTGGGATTGGTTTTTTTCGATACGACGTCCATCTATTTTGAAGGCCAGGGCGGGGAGAACCTTGGTCGCCATGGACACAGCAAGGACCATCGCCCCGATTTACACCAAATGATCGTCGGGATCGCGCTCGATGTGGAAGGCCGTCCGATCTGCTGTGAAATGTGGCCGGGCAACACAACCGATGTCAAAAGCCTGGTTCCTGTGGTTGAGCGCATGAGGGCGAAGTTCCGGGTACGGGAAATCTGTGTGGTGGCCGACCGGGGCTTTGTCAGTGAGGCGACGCTCGAAGCCCTCGGGAAAATGGATCCCCCGGTGCATTATGTCATTGGAGTGAGGATGCGCCGGACCAAAGAAGTCGGAGACGTTGTTTTGAAAAGCCGCAAGCCATGGAAAGAAGTCACTCCCGAGAGAGTTCGAGCAAAAGATCCAGCCCCACTCAAAGTCAAAGAGGTCGAGGTGGAAGGACGCCGCTATGTGGTCTGCCTCAATGAAGAGGAGAAGCGCAAGGATGCCCACGATCGCGCCGCCATCGTGGAGTCGCTTCGCAAAGCCCTCACAAGCGGAGACAAGAGTCTGGTTGGCAATAAAGGCTTCCGCCGGTTCCTAAAATCAGGAGGTGGCAGCCACTTTGCCGTTGATGAAAAGCAAATCACCCAAGACGAGCGCTATGACGGGCTCTTTGTGCTGCGCACCGACACGGACCACGATGCAGAAACCGTGGCCAATATTTACAAGACACTTTGGATGGTTGAGGACACGTTCCGCACGGCCAAGAGCATCCTGGAGACGCGGCCAATTTATCATAAATGCGATGCGACAATCCGGGGCCATGTGTTTTGTTCCTTCCTGGCCTTGTGTTTGAAGCGGGAGCTTGAAATCCGTCTGGAAGAAAAAGGTTTGGAGGCAGAGTGGGCGGAAATCATTAGCGGGCTGGATCACCTCCAACAGGTTGAGATTTTGCTTCAAGGCAGCCGCTTCCTTCTGCGCAGCGAGACCAAGGGACACTCCTCCCAAGCCATCCGCGCCGCCTGCGTGGCTTTACCCCCGGTTATTCAGGAAGTTCCGTGAGAGTGGCGGGAGTCAAAAATGTAGTGCCAACGATTTTTTAATCGTCGTAACCCGTTGATTATGAGCGTCCGATTTTTCGTAACTGTAGAAGATGGGTGTGGCCAAAGAGCGCGCCATAGATCATCGGAGGTTACTCGGCCGGGTGCAAGGGAGCTGAGACAACGTTTCAGGCGCCAGCGGAACGGCGGGATTTTTTTGGTTTTTCTTTCCTGACGATCAGAGGCAGTCCAAGGCGCTTGTTCTCAGCCGCTACCTGACGTGCCGCACGCAACATTGCCGCATCGACTTTTTCGATGAATTCGCTCGAAAACTTGCGGCTGCGGCTAGGAGTGGCGGATGGAGTCATATTCGGTCTGCCAGTGGATGGTAGGTTGACCCTCCAGCCACTCTGCCACAAGGCTCGGGCGATGCCAAGTTGCGTCATAGAGCGCCGCGTGGTCAGCGAGGGAAAGATAGAGGTTGAAGAAGCCCCTCCGGCTCGGACCAAAACGCCGTCTCAGGGTCAGCCACCTTAACGTCGTGCCCTCCCTTTTTCACACGTTCGCGCACGCGCCGGATGGAATACTGGACCGATGGAAGGGCGAGGTAGCAGATGTGAAGGCGGTATCCGGCAGTCCTGGCTTCACGGATCATCGTGGCATACCCCGCTCGTAGCTCACCTCGGTCTTCACCTGCCCAAAAACTCCGAACTCGTGCAAAATGTAGTGGAGAAAATTGCCCGAAAAATCCCGTAAGTTCCTGCACATCGATAGGCCGTCTTATCTAACTGCGGAACTTCGGTTAGTAAAGTGTGGCCTTACGGCTTCGGGTCGGTTAGTAAGATGGCTCTCGAGCCCCTTTTGCCGCGTCCGGATAAACGCTCCTTAATCGCGGGATTTATGGTTCTTCCGAGAAGATCATGCCTAGGACCGCAGATTTTCGCCGATGCTCGCAGATTTTATGAAAAAGGACCTAACCTACGCCGTGCTCGGTGCCGCGACGGAAGGGCATCGCGAACTTTGCGGCCTCCTCGTTGGCATACAAGAGCCTGGTTTTGAGCCGGGAGAAAATCTGCGCAAATCCTGGGAATCAGCGGTTATCGAACCCGTCCCCGGAACCACGCTTGACTCATCAGTAGTGAAGATCTTTGGGCAATGACATTGACTTCATTAGCCTTTACGGTCTTCCAACAGCCCCAGTTGAGAAAGTCAGGCTAATGTCCATTGCGCCTCCGGCGCACAAAGCCTCGCAAAAGTCGGAAGCCACAGCATAAGCATGAACTTTCTGGATGATCCGGATTTCTTCCGAATGTCCCAATGTCCACCGCTGGCAGTCAATAGAAGGGCCAAGTTCGCGCAGGTTGCCCAAGGCTTTCCTGTTCGAAATCGCCTTTGTCGTCGGCGTCTCGAAATCTTTCCAAAGCTGCCTTTTCCCCGGCGGTGATGAACTCCGAAGCAAGCAGTCTGTTGATTGTCTTTCGATCTTCGGCATCAAGGGGGGATCCAGACGCGCCTGCCGGGCGGAAGTCCATGTGCAATGAACGGATTTCCCGGCCGCTGCGCTCCCGTAGATCCCTCAGAATGTCGAAGCCCTTTGGGTCCGAATCTCCAAAGTGCCAGAGTTCCATGCACACCGGCAGTGCTTTTAGAAAGGCGATCACGGCGGAGTTTGCAAAGCCGCCTTCGCTGCCACTACTTGCGAGTATTGTCCCACTGCCCAGTTTTGCCAACTCGTACAGCATGGCAGCGTTCTCGACGGTAAGGCATCGCGTTGCGGGAGTTTCGATTTTTGCCCGGCGAATGTCCGTCGTGCTCAAGCGCGCAGGAGTTTCCAAGAGACCAATCTGTAGATCCCCACCTTCAAAGCGAAGAGTTACCGGGCCGCTGACCAGGAAACTCCTCTCGTTCTCGCTGATTCCGAAATCTGCCAGGGTATTTCCCGTGCCTCCGGTGATTCGGGCAAGGCACGCCTCGACCCGCGGACGAACCCCCTCGAGGAACTTGGAGTCGTGGAAAAGCAACGCGCTCGCGAAGCGGAGCAGCGACTCCCCCTCCCACGCGAGGATTGCCGGGAGCGCATTCATGATCTGGCTCGTCTGATCGGGTCTTGAGCGGTCGAAGGGTTGCACGGAGGCGCCTCTGACCGCCGCTTCGGCCAACGATGAACAGAAACCAACCCATCCGGCTTGAAACTTCGCGGGCACGGTCGACCCTTGCGCCTGCCGGAAAATTGCTGAGAGTTGCGAGCGTTCTATCTCAGGACCCGGGATCCCGAGGTGGGAAAAAAGTGCGGCGCCGTTTTGAAGCGGAAGCCGGACTTTCAGAATGGCAGAATGGTCGCGCCGATGCCGTTCCAAAACGAGCAGCCCGTTGCTCTCCAACTTTTCCAATTCGTCAATGGCCTCGTGTCGCCCGGGACCATGCAGACAGTTCGCGGCTTTGAGCAATTCGTTGAACGGGAAAAGCAGGTCTCGTTTTGCCGTGTCCGTGCGCCCGGCCGAACTCGCCCGATACCGCTCGGCCATGATTTCGACGACTCGACTCATCCCCACTCCTCGGAACGGGCCAGCGCCTCCTTCCGATCGAGAAGCGCGGCAATGTTCCGGATGGATTTTTTCCCATCGGAAAAACCCTCGCGCTGGTGAACGGCCAGGACTTGGTCGCATTCGCCGATGGCGTAAGGCCAGTTGCCGCTGGACATGGAAAGGATCCCTTGAAGGTCGGTGTCGCGCAGGGCGCGGATGGCGTCGGTGATGCGTTCGCCCGACATTTTCGAGAAGGCTTCGTCGATAGGTACCAATCCAATCGATGGCTCGGTGTACCGCTGCGGGAGATGGCGTTTGTAGGCCCGCAGGTAGCAGGCAAGAATGGAGATGTAGAACGGGGTCTGCTTTTCCCCGCCGCTGAATTTGTCGGCATGACGATTCAGGCTCTTGGGCGGGAGCTCGGGGCGCTTTGGATCACTAACCTCCATGTCGTAGCGGAAATAGCTTCGGTAATCGAGGAACGCCTGAGCCAGTTTTCCCTCCGGTTCGTCGACCAGTGCTTTGAATACACGTTCAACTCCTTCCCGGGCATCTGCTGCCAGGGAGGCGAAAATGGAATCCCCGTCCTGGGTGATGGCACACGCCTCCAGAACCCGGCGATACTCCTGAAACTCGCGGGCCGGATTGTCATCCACCCGAATGTGATACTGGCTGTCTCCGATGGGTTTCTTCAGTTGCAGATTGAGATCGCCTATTGTCTTTCGCACATCACGAATCGCGATGGAGAGACGGGCCGCCACCGTTGTTCGGAAGAGATTTTGCCAGCGCTGTTCCTCATCGCGTGCCTGCTGTTGGCGGGCGGGCATATCTTCGACCCTGATGCGGTCGAGGAGCTTTTGATAGGATGGGTTCCAATCTGTTTGCGGATCGAAATCCGGTTCGGCGCGCAAATCAGGATGCTGGTCCACTAAACCCTGACGGAGCAACAGAAGGCGGGTTTCAATATCGGGGAGCCGCGATTCCAATTCCCGGTGCCGGTGACCGGCCTGCACGGCCCGGGAATCATGGGTTGGAAACTGCTCGGTGAAGTCCGTCCGCAAGGTCTCACATCTCGCCACGTCCAGCGACGAGGCAACCTTCTCCACCGTCTCGTTGTAAGCGAATTCCGCCCGATCCGCCCTTTGCCTCGCTCCATCAAGCCGTTGGGAGGTCTCGCTCCGTTCCTTGGACTGAAGCTTGCCGTGCAATTCAAGCCGCGTTTGATCCAAAGCTTTCGTTTCCTGATCCAACGCCGAAATCGCTTTCATGCGGTCCGTCAACTCCGGCGTCGATGCAGCGGAATTCCGCGTGATGAGACGATCCCGCTCCGATTCCAATTCCTTCAATTGCGCGGCGGCGTTGATGTCCCCCTCAATGTCCTCGGAGTCCAGTTTCTGCTCGGAGACCATCCGCTGGATTTGCTCCGCTCTCGCGAGCAAGGGTTCGATGGCGCGCAGCGTGGCCCCGCATTGCTCGGCCTTTGCCGTAAGGTGCGCCTTGAGGCGTTCAATTCCCTTTGCCCCAATACAGGGACGTAGATCGTAGCGCCTCGGACGTTCGGCAAACAGGCCGCGCTGGCGGAATCCATCCGGCATGATCGCATCGGCATGATGCCGGAGTTCATCAAGGGTCGTGACACAAACGACCCCGCCAAATAGTTCGTCCAATACCGCACGAGCTACCGGGTGTTCAGAGGTGATCTTGTCCGCCAGGGAGTGTTCCTGAACTTTGGACTTTCGTGCCAGGGCACGTTCGGGATCGACCAACGACTCGTGCTGACTGTCATGCGGGAAATCTTTGTAAATGCGAAGAGCCTCCGGGTAATCCTCAGGACTCACCACGACCGCGAATTTTCGGGAGAACGCCAGTTCCAAAGCCGGACGCCACTCCTCATCCGTCACCTCACACAACTCCCGTAACTGGCGCGCCGCGTTTTCCCGCCCGCGACGTGGCAATTGTTTGTTTAACTCGTCCAGCAGTGGCGAGGACACCACTCGATTGAATTCCAGGTTCCTAATCTGGGATTGCAGAGCGTCCAACTCGCCCTTCGTTTTTTGAAACTGCTCGCTCTCCGGCTGAATCGAGGCCCTTACCCGGGATTGAACGCCACGCACGGCCTGTGCGATCTGACGCAGGGTGGCCCTCAATTCTTCTGGTCGTGATTCATGGAGAAACGCAATGCTGTGCGTCAGCTCCGCGGCGGATCCCGCATTGCGTTCGACCAGAAAATCGGTGGCTTTTTTTGCAAAATCCGCCGTTAACCGAACCCTTCTGCCTTTTTCCTCCTCGACGGTCTTTCCGATTTCCCGGAGCCGCTCGATCTTCTGAACCGTCGTGCGTATCCGCTCCTCAAGTTCAAGTAGAACGCCGCCGCCCTCGTCGCGGAAAAGGTTTTTCAATGATTCGAGGTCCTGCCTTTTCGATTCCAGCGCACGGCAGACTTCCTCGAATTCCATTTGCTGCTGCGCATGACGCCGGTCGATTTCGGCCAGTTTTGCGGTGAGTTCGGATACTTCGATTCGTGACGCCTCACGCTGAAATTCGGCCTCCAGCAGTCGGCAGGCGTCGGCATCCTTGTGCGCACTCTCCCATTCTCTCCTCGTGGCAACGGTCTGTTCGAGCCGGTGGGCCTTGTCCTGAAGGTGGTCGAGTTCTTCGCGGATGCGCAGGTAGCTGCGGTAGCTCTGCTGCACGGGCTCAATCTTTATCTCCTCGGCCTGCAAAATGTAGCGACGGCAAAATTCGTCGAACCGTGGCAGGAAGGCGAACGACATTGCCGACGGCATGAGGAAATCCACCGTCTCACGATGGAAGTTCAAGTGCTCGCCAAGACGCTTCCGATACTCGGTGACATTGCGGAAGGTCTCGCCGTCCTTCTTCCGAATCAGAAGGCGGAAACCGTCGAGACTGAGCGCGAATCCGTCGCTCGTGACAAAGTCCGAACGCTCCAATCGTTCCGGAATCCGGAAAAACTCCTCCTCCGGAGACTGCGTTTCAGTGTGGGGATAATCGATCCGCATGCCCCACGTTTCGACGTGCGTCCCGTCGGGCCACGTGAATTCCAGCGCGATGTAGGTGGTGCCTCCGTCGCGCGCATACTGCGGCACGCCATTGATGTCTTCCTGCGTGTCGCACAGGCAGTAGCTTTTTTTGTCTCGGCCGGAAGGGTGTCCCCGTCCGTCCGAAGCGGCATTGTATTTTGACCTCTGGTCGCCGATGAGCACGAGTTGGATCAGATCCATCAACACGGACTTCCCCGCGCCCGTGCGTCCTGCAATCAGGAGGTTCCCGTGAATATCAAACGTGTCGCAGTATCCGAACCACTGGATGGCGTGGATACGGGTGAGGCGAATGCAGCGGCTAGCCATGGTCCACCCCCTCGTCCGGAGTTCCTCCCGCCATCAAGTCCTCCAACGCATCGGAGACTTTTTCCAATTCTCCGAATGGGAGCACAAACCGAATGGTGGGGAGGACCTCAATTTTCGAGCGATGAAAGTCATCTTCATAATCCATTCGTACCAGCTTGCGAGTCGCAAAAAACCGCAGAATTTCCTTCAGGGTGGTCGGCGGCGGCTGCCGGTCGCCCAACTTAGTTTTGAGGGATTCATTGAAAGTCTCCACAGCGAAGATCACGGGCGCACCCTCCGCCCGCAATTGCACGTCGTAATCATACCAAAGACTCAGCAACACCAGCGTCCACTCGGTGCGCAGCTTGCGAAGCGTCGCACGCTCCCCGGGCAATGCATGGATCAATTGGTCATCCTCATTCAAAATCACCTCAAAGCCGATGAGGCGACAGATTTCCCGAACCCACGAAAAACGCAGGCGCGCCCAATCGTAAAGTTCCCGGTCGCCGGGAAGATCCCGCAGGATGGCCTGCCGGTGAAACAGCTCGCTCACTGCGGCCTGCAAATTCTCCCGGTCGGAATCCGACAGATCCGGCAGAAGCGTCGCGCTGTTGGCTAATGGGGCAAATTCCTCACTCATGATTGGGCCGCAGATTGACGCCAATTCGCATAAGTCTCCGGATTTCCGTCCCCTTTGTTTTCTGATAAATCTGTGTTCATCTGCGAAAATCTGCGGATTACTTCCTTTCCACCTCAAACCTCTCGATCTCGAAATCCCCCTTGGAATCCATGATCACCTCCGAGGCAGGCTGCAGTTCCCGCAGGGTGTGCAGGCGATAATTTGCGCCGCCAGCGGGGGCGAAGACTAGGCACGAGATGACATCAAGGATGTCGTCCTCCCCATGAATTCTCATCTCATTCGAAGTCACGGATTCGCCGGATTTGAGTTCCAGCCGATCCACGAAACGATTCGCCCGGTCGAGCCGCAGCGCGTTGCGCATATTCTTTCCCATTTCCCTCAGGCTCTCCTCCCGCTCCTGATCACTCAGGGCCAGCGCCACCGGACGCCGGGCCGCCGCATCGGCGGATTTCCGACTCTTGGCGAGGGATTGTTCCCCGATGAGTCCCACGTCTGCCAGCCGCACCGGGGGCAGGGAAAGTTTGTCCTCCAAGTCTGCGAACCTTACCTCGCCAAGATGTTCTCTGACATAGTCAAAGATGGTTTTCACCTGCTGACGCCGGGACGATCCGACGTCCTGAATGTAACGGATGCGGGCTCGCGACCGGCGGGCAAAATCCGCCGCGCTGGTATCGACACGATCTGCTGTCGGCTCCACATCTCCCAGAGCGAGCGAGAGTTCCTCGATGGTGCGGAGAATTTCCGGCATCGCTCCCGAGGCGTCTGGGTTGGTTCGGAGGAAATCTTCGCGCAACCGCTGCAACGCGAGGTCGTCCTGTTCCAATTCCGTCAGACCCTCCATTGCCTCACGCAACCGCTCGGGCAACCGGGCGTGAATCAACTCGCGATAGCACTGTTGGGTGATCAGCGTGGAAAACTCATTGTAAATAATGTCGAGCGCCGCCGCGATGGTGTCCGTTTTGAGCTGGCGCTGGGCATAACGATCCACTTGCTTGCGAATCATCCGCAACTCCCGGAGCCCGGACCGAACCTGCGCCAGGCAGTTCTTTAATTCCTCCCAGATCAGCTCAATCCGGGAGTGCGGAAAACGCAGAGCCGACAACCGGTCGCAAACCAGCCGGAGCTTGCCGGTGAACGATGCGATCGTTTGGCTGACCATGGTACGCAGCGCTTCGAGCAGAGTTTGCGCGGCTGGTTCCAAAAAGAGAATGCGCCGGTAGTCCGAGCGCTTTTCTTCCTCGATCCATCCGGCCGCAATCAGGCGGCGGAGCACCTGACTGGACGGCTGATCCGCTTCTGCGTCGACTGCCGCCTCTTCCGCCTCGGCCTGCAGCAAAGCGCCGGAGGCCAGCACCCGGTCAATAATCTCCAATGCCTCTGCCCGCTCCATCGCATCCCCGCGTGACGGCATTTCGTGTTCGATGGCATCCAGAACATCCAGATACACCCGGGCATTCGGTCCCGTCAGGATGCCGAAGAACTTCGGGGTGAGTTCGGAGAAAAGACTGGTACCGAGAGATGGCATCAGGGCATGCCCCACGCTTCCCAAGTGAGATGGCCCGTCAATCCCAGTTTCAGCTCACTTTTACGTGCGTTAGTTCCGATTGTGAGAAACCCGAAATTGTTCTGCGACATGGCAAGATCTGACAGGCCTGCGACTGATAATGTGTCAGAGTGGAGCTTTGAGGCTCACGTTTCAATCCATAACCCTAAATCCCGCAGTTCAAACCCAAGAAATGGTCAGATTCACCATGAAGTTCATGAAGGACATGAAGGGACAGAGGAATAGACGGCTCAGAAAATTGGCCCGCAACTTCACCCAAAAGGGGAAGACCCGTGGAGCCCGGGAACATGCCTCATTCATTCCTCTTCATGATCTTCAAGTGCTTCATGGTAATTCAAGCTGCGGTTTATAGGATAACCGGTTGGGTTGGCACACGGTTGACCTGACATTCCAATAGGTTGACGTTTTCATTTCGACCCCGTTGGCTCACTCGGGCGCATTCCGCGATCCCACGCCGCCTTCCAGAACAGCGTGCGCCGCGTGCGATCGGTGCCGAAATCGAACCGGTGGGGACCGGCTGTTGGGACGGTGAGGGTAGACTCCACGGCGCCCTTGCGAACGATCACGTATTCACCCGGCAACGGGATTTCCACCGTCTGCACCCAGCGACCCTCTTCGTATTCCGGCTTCAGGAGGGCCCCAGCCGCTCGCATTCGCGCGCCCTCCGCCGGGGTGTAATAGTCTCCGACCGCCTCCCGCATGTCGCGAGGCAACCCGGTCAGCCTCGCCGCAGCGAAGGCCGTGTTTTGGGAAAAGAGGTCGGAAGGTTGCGGGGTCTCCGCGGTCCAGCGTCCCTCCCGAATTGCGCGGTTGATGATACCCACGTAAGCAAGAAAAACCGGGCGTTCGCGAAACACCGTCTCGCCCTTGACGTCAAACACGGTCTCCTCCGGCCGGGTGAACCGGATCACGTCCGACAAAAGTTCGCGCTGGGCCCGAAGCCCGTCGTCCTGGATCGGGTGCGCCACCAGCGTGACCACCAGGCCGACCAGGCAGCCCGTCGCGCCAATCGTGGGGAGCGCCCGAGGGTTGCGGCGCAGAACTTTCCAGCCCGCGAGCAGATGCCACCCGGTGGCGATCAGCATGGGGTACGCAATGAGGAATGTCTGCTTCGCCGCCGCCTCCTTCTGCGTAAATGCGACGATGAAGAGGGCGTAGATGGCGGTAGTCAGGAAGAGAGCGGATTGGATGCCTCCCTGGGCGTGACTGCGTTGGATCAATCGCACCGCCAACCCGACGGCCACGGCGAAGCCCAAGCAAAAAAGCCACGCAAGGGACCAGGAGATCGGCTCACGGTTGATCGTGTAAACGCAGGTCAACATGCTGGACAGGGCTCCTTGCGAAGCGAACCAGCCGATCATCAACGCGGGAACGAGCACCGATCCCGTGAGGCCTGCCGCACCGCAAAGAAAAACGCGCCGGATGGGAAAACGTTCGCGCAGCCCGGCGGCGAGTCCCCACGCGAGCAGGACGCTAACCGTGAGCGCTAAGCCGAAGACCAACGTTTTTACCGAGGTCATGAGCGCCGCACCGATCAGGATTCCCGCAACGAAGAACCGCCAGACGGAAACCGGTCGCGTGGCCTGACCCGGCGGTGCCTGCGCAATGGCGTCCGCGATCAACCACATCGCGCCGAAGATGAGGGCGGCCCACAGGATGTCAGGCCGGTACTCCAGCGACTTCAGCGACCAGTCCGGGAAGGCCAGCAGCAGGGCAGTCGACCACATCGCCGTCCGTGAGCCAAACAGCTTGCGAGCAAGCAGGAACGCCAGCGCGAGCGCCGCGAGGCCGATCGGCAAAACGGCAAGCCGCGCCCAAAGAACGATGTCCAGCGACTCGCCCGCCGCTCGCGCGAGCGGAATCGAGACGAGATGCAGAAGCGGCGTGTGATTGTCGAATCGGTCAAGGTACGGAACCTTCCCTTCCGCCCAACCGTACACGACATGTAGATTCTGCGGTTCGTCCGAATTCACCTCCAACCGGAAAACGTACGCGAAGCGCAACAGCAGGAGGAAGACGACGAACCACTTGGCCACGTCTCGGGTTAGCCTAAAAACGGGAATGGAACCACAGATTTACAGGATTTACACAGATAAACCACTGGACTGGAGGAACTTCGCTTAGGGAAGTCGACGAGGATGTGTTCACCAAATAGGTGGCTGGCGTTTTGAGTGTAACATCCTCACCCTGAGTAACCTAACTCCGAAAAACAGTTCTTATTTTCCCATTTAGGGTTACGCGTTCCTCATCCCGGCGGCAAGTCCGCGACGGCACCAACCAGAAAAGCAAGGCGCATCAGACCGGAGAAACCCGCGGCCTATCCGGTCAGATCACGCGTGATCGCTCCGTTTGCCGAAAGTTCCGGACTCGGGCGACGATGCCTCCAAAGGCCGCCAAGATGAGCATCACCGCAACAGAAGGTTCAGGAATGGCGATCGCAAACACCGTGCCGTAGTAAAGGTTTCCTGCGGTGTCATAGCCGCCACCGTTTTGAGTCAGCCCGTACAGCATCGTGCCACTCGCGTTCGCGGTAAGGAAATCCTCCGGAAGCCCCCCGGTCGTTGCAGTGTCGAATGAAGCAAGCAACGAATAGCCGGAGCCGTCCGTCTGAATCGAAAAAATGGTGCCAACACCGTTCGCTCCGCCCCGCGAGGTGGTACCGTAAAACGTGTTGTTGAGCAAAGTGAGCGATCCGTAGGGCTCCTCCCCATCGCTTCCATCACCAAAACTGTGCAAAAGCGAAAAATCCTCCCCGGCTTCGGTCATGGAAAACAGGACTCCCTCCCCGTACGCACCTCCTCCACTCGTCAGCCCAAATACCGTTTGGTTAATGCGCGTCAGAAATCCATGGTCATTCGTGGCTCCGTTCGTGGCAACCGATTCGAACTCGTGAAGCACCGAGTACGAGTCGGTAACGGGGTCGAAATCAAAAATGACACCGACGTCATTCGCTCCACCCTTGCGGGTCATTCCAAGAAGTTTGCTGCCGGTGCTGTCCGCGATCACCATGCCGTGCGGCTCCTTACCGGTGGACGCCTGAAAGTTCTTTTCGACCACGTATGTTCCCGCCGGATCCGAGAGCGCAAAGGAATATAAGCTGCCATCGTTGTTTGCGCCGCCATTCGAGGTCATGCCATATGCGGTTGAACCAATGAGCGTGAACGGACTGTGCGCCAGAGCTCCGTCGGCGGTCGGGCCATTAAACGCGTGGAGCACCGTGTACCCGGTCCCGTCGGTCTGGATCGAAAATGCCGTCCCGTTCCCTTCCTTCGGATAGCTCGGCGGCGGCGTCGGCCCAGGCGAGGATGCCGGCTGCGGGTTGTTTTCGTTTCCCCCGTACAGCGCAGCTCCGTAAAGCGTGCTGCCAACCAGCGTCATCGCGTTGTGATGCGGCATGTTGCCGGTCCCATTCGATCCCCCGTCGGAGAAGGAGTACAAACTCGCAAAGCCGGTGCCGTCCGTTCCAATGGAAAAAATGGTCCCGCGATTGGCAACGCCTCCCAGTGAGGTGCGTCCGTAAAGCGTGCTTCCTCCGAGAGTCAGCGATCCCCTCGACCACGCCCCGTCCGCTCCATTGAAAGCGTGGAGTACTTGCAGGTCCGCAGCGAGCGCCGGCGAAGTCATCAGAAACCCGATGAAAAATGCCGTCTGCACCAGTTTCAGCACGTTGTCCATAAACACCCCTCCACCGCCTATCGGTACCCGCCCGGATGGAAAGCAGAATTGTGTAAAAAAGTCGTTGGTTTTCGCGGGCCTCCGGTCGAATCCTCGTTTAGCGAAAGAGGCTCTCAGGCGAGCTTCGATCGAAACTCCGCTCTTCCGGCGACCGGCAATTCCTTCACCAAAAACAAATCAGCCGCACGCGCAGGATCGTCACTGGAGGCGGCGGATGTCAGCGCGAGGTCGCGCAGTTCCGGCCCGCAGAACGCCGGAGCGGTCGTGCACTTCGCCCCCGTGCGAATGCGATGCGTCACCGTGCCATCCGGCGTCAATACGAGAAGCCCAAACTCCCGCGCGCCCCACCTCGCCACGAGCAGATTTCCCGCAGCGTCTACGGTCATCCCGTCTGGCACACCGTCCCCTTCCTCGTTCTCAAACAGCACGCGGGGGGCTCCAAGCTCTCCAGAACCCGCATCATACGGATACGCAAAAATCCGACGCCGCGTGGAACATGTCCAGTAAAACGTGCGGAGATCCGGCGAGAATCCCATGCCGTTGGAACACCCCGTCCCCCCCGCCACGCGTTCCATGCCGCCGTCCAAGTCGAAACGATACAGCCCGCCGGATTCCGAGGTCTCCCCGATGGTCCCGGCAAACACGCGACCCGCAGGGTCCGCGATGACATCGTTGAAACGCTTGTTCCCAGGTTCGTTGAAGGTTCGAACCAAACTGGCCGATCCGTCACGCTCCAAACGGGTGACGTCCCGCTCGCGAAACAAAAGCAACGCCCCGTCGTCCTCGAAAGTAAAACCGCCCACGATCCCCCCCTCATAAACAAGGCGAGCCCCGGAATCCTCCCACCCCTTTGCATAGACCCGCCCGCGCGGAATATCGCACCAGTACAAAGTCTGAGTCCGTTCGTCCCAAAGCGGATTCTCGCAAAGCTCGCCCTCCACCGAAATCCAAGGCTCAACGACGGGAAATAGGGGGCTAGCCGACATGCGTCGCACCTTGCGACGGAGCGCATCCTGCATTCAACCTAAATCCCGCGCTTCGACCAAGGAACAGCTTTTCTCACCATGAAGAGCACGAAGAGCATGAAGGAAATGGCGTCACGCAATCGGTTCAATTAAAATCGGTTTTCGATTTTTACGTTGTCTTGGAGTTGATGGGTCCGCATAGTCCGCACATGTCGATTCAGCGAATTGTTTCAGCGGATAAAGTCTTGGGCGGGAAGTTGGCCGCTGCTCGTGGGGCCGAGTTGATTCGCTCCGCCGTGACCCGGCAGGGTTTTGCCAACGTGATCGTTGCCACGGGAGCGTCGCAGTTCGAGATGCTCCAGGAATTGACCGAGGAAACCGTGCCGTGGGAGAGAGTGACGTTTTTCCACCTCGACGAGTACGTCGGCGTCCCGGTCACCCATCCGGCCTCCTTCCGGAAGTATCTTTGGGAGCGCTTTCAGAGTCGGTTGCCGACCCCCGTTCGGAGCTTTGTGTATGTCGACGGGGAGGGGGACGTGATGGCGGAATGCCGTCGGCTCGGGGAATGGATCAGCCGCTACCCCATCGACGTCTGCTTCGCCGGAATCGGGGAGAACGGACATCTCGCGTTTAACGATCCACCG
>Ga0247834_1003522_pt1 | contig 21192 bp, 15 predicted proteins | sample LaCruzMarch2015__8_FD_187118 | JGI IMG/M metagenome (GOLD analysis project Ga0247834, IMG submission 187118) | Freshwater microbial communities from meromictic Lake La Cruz, Castile-La Mancha, Spain - LaCruzMarch2015_12m | ecosystem: Environmental > Aquatic > Freshwater > Lake | place: Spain...
ATACTCAAGCAATGATACCGAAATCAACAAGTAATTTAAGAAGAAGTTCACACACTACGAAGATGTCGCTTAATCCCCAAGACTGAATTCCAACTCGCAAATGTGCCAAATAACATAAGCAAAACACCACCCAACACTTCTGGTTGATTAAAAATAATGGCATTGACCGAAACAGATGACGAGCTTAACAATAGGAACGCTAACATGATCATTCCACCCACGCCTAAACACCCCAATCCAAGTATACCGCTAAGAGTAGCAAAGAAGGGATGATGACGAAAGTAATCTTTGTCTTTGACCGTGGAGGAAGCAGTAGTAACGGTATTTAGTACATTCGTTACTCCAGCAAATAATGTTAAACGAGCAAGGGTGGCAACTTGAAGTGAAAGTAGTCGTGCATTGCTAACAATGGTGGTAGTCGAAGATTCAATCCCTGCTACTGCTACTGATGAAAGTAACCCCATAGTCAATGCAATAATGTCTTTGCCTACCACTAAACACCTCACGCAAGCTGTAACTGTGCCTAAACGAAAGAGGAATGGTGTCCACTCCAACCTGGACCTATGAGCAATATTTCTTCTTCCATCCTTGCTACTACTCTTAAATAATTGTCGTATATTCCAAGTAGTAGTCCCACCACCACCTTGCTTTACTTCTTTCATCAACGCACTAATACATGTTAGAACATTATGTATATTAACTGCTGCGGCACTTAAACCAAGGAAGGGTGCATGATTGGAGAAGTAATACCCCATGGATTGACCAGTTAGACAAAGTAAACCAAAAATTGTTAAATGTAACAAGAGTCGAATACGCATCCTCCTGGCAACAGTCTCCTCCTCCTCTTTGTTGATGGATGATACAATATCTGATGATGACAGCGATAGGAACGAATCACCACTGCTTTCAATTCGATTCTCCATATCTCTCCATAGTAAGAATGCAACCCCGACTGCTAATGCAAATCCAGATGACAATTGTGCCGTGGCTACTAATGTTGTGGTTTTTGTTGTTGTTGTTGTTGTTGTTGTTGTAGAGGACAGTATTTTTGGGAATAGTACTGACCGCTTTGACTTGTTTAATATTGTATCAAAAACGAGTGAGGACCATAATGCCACGACTAGACCAAAGTTATTACTGCTTGATGATGTTGCTGCATTGTCAGGAGTAGTACTACCACCACTAATGCTGTTTTCCATTCTCTCGTCAATGACAACAACTTCATTCTCATTCGTATCTTCGACGTCAGTTTCGTCATTGTCGGACGCATCATTATAATCGTATTCATCATCGCTCTTTTCTTCGTTTTCGCCACCACCGCCACCACGAGCCACGTCCATTATCTTAGTCCTCCACCTTGCATTGTTGCTATTGACCCCCATTGAGGTAATACTACACAGCTTCGTAGAACTGCTCGCTGCATTATCATCCCAGCATTGCTGTTTTACAACAAAATTCTGTCGTGGAAATGCAACAGTAGCAAGTAGTGGAGGACGAGGATGATGTGCCGTGAGTCCGTGGACATTGACGAAGTATGACGCGAGCAGTAGTAGTAGTATCGACAACAACAACATCGATCGGGGTGTACTTAATTTATGATCTACGTAAATAAAGTACATTTAGCTCCCGCTTTTTCCCCTCTCCCCTGGCCAAGATTGATAGGACGGCTTCCCCAAACAACCCTACATATTACTTGGCGTCATGGAGGACGTCGACGACGCGAGAGATTGCAATCTTGAGGAAAAGAGTGCAAAGAAGCATAGGAAGAAGAAGAGTAGACGGCATAGTAGCAGCGATCATCATGATCGTGGTCGCTCGTCCTCTGGCGATGATGACGATGACGCTGCTCGTGAGGTAAAGACAAAGTCGAAGAAGAAGGATAAGAAGAAACGGAAACATCGTAGTGTCGAAATGGAAGATGATAACAACAGCAATGATGATGATGCATCAAAGAAGGATTTGAGGAAGCAAATGAAACGTGAGAAACGACGAATAAAACGTCAGAAGAAGGAGGAGGAGGAGATGGATGAAAAGATTGTTGCATCATCCGCTATTGAATATTATCCCGATGATTTGCGACGGCATTATGCACAACAATCATCATCATCACCAACAAAGAAGGAGAAGGGGATGAAGGAGAAGGAATCATCAATCGTTTCATCATCCACGGATGATGCAACAGTTGACAATGAAAATTGTGTCGAGAGTAGCGGCGCAACTACTGACGCTCCGATGAAGACGAAAGAGGGCGATGAACAAACAACAACAACAACAACAACAACAACGAACAATAGTAATAATAACAATGTGACACTCTTACTCTTTTATCAATACGTCGAACCACCATGGGATGAAAGTCAGTATAAATATGCATACAACTATGCAACCGACGAAGCCAATAGTCGTAATATTACAGGACGGATGCGTATAGCAAAAGAAGGGATGAATTGTACACTTACCGGATCATATACTAGTATACGTGAATGGTGCTCTATCATGCGATCATTTGATGGTGGTCGACCATCCCTTGATCCAATGACGAATACAGTAATGACTGAATTTGCAAATACAGAATTTAAACTTACCGATGACCTACCATTCAAACAACGTTTTCCAAAATTACATGCCTTTGAGGTACCTGAACTTGTCAATTATGGTCTAGCCGGAAATCGTGCACCACCCTTGTCCAAATACGGTGGGATACATTTAGAACCTAATGACTATCATGCTAAAATGTTAGAATCCAATACTGTGATTATTGATGTACGGAATCATTATGAAAACAGGATTGGACATTTTGACCCGCCGTCGGGAGGTGCAATACTGATTGATCCAAAAATGCGAAAGAGCACGGAATTCCCACTATGGTTAGATAAACAAGAAACAAAAGAACTGTTACGTGACAAACAGGTATTAATGTACTGTACAGGCGGAGTACGATGTGAACGAGCATCGGCATTGCTGAAACAAAAAATTGATGAAGATGAGGATATGAATAAGTTAGGTATTAAAGGTGTGTTCCAATTACAGGGTGGTGTGGATAAATATTTCAAAGAGTATCCAACAGGGGGGATGTGGAAGGGTAAGAATTATGTCTTTGATAAGCGCTTTGCTCATGCTCCTCCGGCAGTTGAGGCTGTTAAGAGGACTAAGCAGGTATTGGGTGACGAATTGTTAGTTGATAGAAAGGTCAAATGTGATACTATGTCAACCGCTACTACTTCTGATGCACTTGATGAAATTATGGGCAAATGTGAAGCATGTTCCAAACCGTGGGATATGTATCGAGGAAAACGTCGTTGTCCGACCTGTGGTGTCCCCTCGCTGATATGTCGTGAATGTTTTGATGCCGACAAATCAGGAACGAAGAAACTCGGGAAACAGATACGATGTGATTTATGTGTGGCCGAAAACATACGTAGTAATACAGAAATGCGTCGTCGTGAGGAACGTGAGTTGATGGAATACGAATCCAAACTACTAGAAAAGATTATATCTTCTCGTAAACCAAAACCCAATCCAGATTGTATTACACGATTGTTTATAAAGAATATGTGTGCTAAGCAAATGGATGAGAAGACGTTACTTGACACGTTATATCCAGCAATAGTCACACACATCCAATGGCTTACTGATCGTAATACAGGCAAATTTTATGGTTCAGCTTTTATTGAAGTACAAAGCGCCGAGGATGCCGGGTCTGTCTTGTCCTTGGATGGAGTGATGGTGCTGGGTCGGAAGATTGCAGTGAAATATCAACGGGCCGACGAAAAGGATATTTGGCCGATCCCAAATACGGAAGTCAAACGACAGGCTAAGCACAAACTGTGAGGGGTTGGTCACGAGGGAAACCTTTCTCAAATTTTGGGAGTTGCTGTTCTGTGAAGTAGATGGATGTCGTGTTGAGGTTGGTGAACTATTTTATTTAGGGATGTTGATCTTGGAACAGTCATGCTTCGTAAAGAATCAATTATTGTTTACATGATGCATTCCATGGTGTGCACGAGTGTTGTTGACATGGTAAGTCCATTCACCATCATATGGACTCCTCATCACTATAATCATTTGCCTCCACCTTAGCATCACCAGTCCCTCCACGCCCCTCCTCCTCATCATGTCAACGTGCTTCTACTTCTATATAACAGTATGTCGAGATTATCAGACGACAAGCATGGAGACTTGACTAAAGGTTTGGATGGTGACGGACCCTCAGCGGTAGCATCGTCGTTCTCGTTCAAACTCTTAATGGAGGGAGCTCTTTGCAATGTCCTAATCATTTTTGGCGTCGCTAACCTAATAATGCTTGAACGCCTTTGATCATGTCTTTCTTTGGCTCGATCATTGTAGTCGTTGTTGCTGCTGCTGTGGACGATGCTGTTGTCTAAGGCGACAATGGGTAGTGACTTCTGTGGCAAAGTAGCTGCAGGCGGCTCTACCGCCCCCGCACTATCAAGAGGAAAGATCTTTGGGTGTTTTCGCCGCACGAACCTGTGTTGCTTTGGCTCTTCTAGACCTGATTGAAGAAGCTGTTTAATCTTTGCAATCCCATTAGCTCCGCCCCGCGTAGAATCGAGTACGGCTTTAAGACGATCCTTCTTCAATTTCGCATCGGCGGATGCTTTGCGTCTAAGACGCATCATATCCTGCTTAGATTTCTTAAGCTCCTCACATCGTTTGTTGTGTTCCTCAGTTCGACGTACTGTCTCTTTTAGAAGATCGTCCTGCTTCTGCTTGAGTTTAATCAGAGTCTCAGCTTTCGTTCGTCGCTCTCTTTCCCTCAGCGCCTTGATCTCCAATTGTTCTTTGATACGAGCCTCGGCCAACATTCGAACACGAGCTTCCTGTTGCTCAATCTTTGACAAAACTTTTAGTGCCTGCTTCTCCTCCTTTTCCTTTGCTTGCTGTGAATGCCGTATCCTCGTAAGACCGATGATTGAGTCGCGTCTCTTGCGAATAACGGTTTCATCCTGCCTCTGCTTTGTTATTCCTTCAACAATATTCTCGTGTTGTTGATGCTTTTGTGATAATGCCAAGCGCTTGGCTTCCTCAACCATAAAAGCCTTCTCCTTGTTCCTGCGAAGAATCTCAGCAGCATCTCTCTTCTTCTGCTCAGCTATTTGTTGCGACACGAGTTTTTTCAGTTCAATCTTTGCCAAGCGATCACGATCTCTGGCTTCAAGCTCTTTTTTTCGTTTCTCGTTCTCTAATTGCTGCTCGTCGTGCTTCCTCTTAGTTTCTGCTTTGAGCATCTCTCTTTTTTGTTGACGCTCTTGCTCCTGCCGGTGTGCTGCCATCTTCCTCTCACTAGCTTCCACTGCCTTCTTTTCTCGTATCGCCTCTTCACGCTTGTAGTCCTCTTGCACTGCCAATCGTGCATGTTGTGCTTCCATGTCCTCTTGTGCCTTCCTACGAAGTATACGTAGACGAGCATCGTCGGCAGCTTGCTTATCGCTGGCTCGTTTTTCCTTCCTCCTTTGCTCTTCCTTCCTCACATTTTCTTCAACTCTGGCACGAGCAGCATCGTTTATGATCTTCTGTTTCGACTCAAATTCCAATACACGCATCAACTCTTTCTCCTGAGTCTGTGCTATTTTCACCAATTGCCGCGTCTCCTTTTCAACCATAGCAGCGATTTCTCGTTCATTCTTTACAACTAACGATCTGGCGTTCTTGGGGTTGGCCATGCTGATCTCAGAGGGACAAAAAGAAAGCACTCTTTTAATAAAAATCGAGCGATATTTTTCCTTTTGCGTAGAATATGTCTTTGATTGCGTAGCCCTTGAATTGCATTTACTCACGTCGAACAAGCCAAATTTGGGACTGCCATGTTAAGGTCCTTGGACACATTTCTGAAGAAAATAATCCACCGTTAAAGCGTCGAAAGGAACATCCTTTTCTCTTCACCACAAGGAAACCTGTGTAACATGAGTACGTCCACCAAGTACCGTCTTGTCGCCAAAAAGGGTGAGGGGACCTTCAGCGAGGTTATAAAGGCGCAGAATATCAAGACGGGGACGTATCATGCCATAAAATGTATGAAGAGCACATATAAAAGTGCAAGCCAGGTGAATAGCCTTCGAGAAATCCAGGCGATCAAACGGCTGAGTCCGCATCCAAACATCATCACACTTGAGGAAGCACTCTTCGATCCTCCGACTGGACGACTGGCACTCGTATTCGAATTACTCGAGGGCAATCTATACGACTTGATGAAAGATCGCCGTCAGCATTTTGCCGAATCTACAGTCAAGTCGTTCATGCGACAAATCTTCACTGCCTTGGACCATATGCACTCGAATGGAGTGTTCCATCGAGACATCAAGCCAGAAAACATACTTGTGGACAAGCATGGCAAGCATTTGAAGCTTGCCGACTTTGGATCAGTGAGAGGGATCAATAGCAAGCCACCATTCACCGAATACATCTCGACTAGATGGTATCGCCCTCCAGAATGTCTGCTGACATGTGGAATGTATGGCAAAGAAATGGATATATGGGGCGCTGGTTGCATCTTTTTCGAATTGACGGCATTGTATCCACTATTTCCCGGATCTGACGAAGCGGACCAAATTCATCGAATACACAGCGTCCTTGGCACACCGAGTGCGAGCGTCGTGGCAAAGCTACAGAAACACGCCCCACCGCACGCTAGCTTTTCATTCCCTCCTCAAGACGGTGTACACCTGTCGACGCTACTGCCACATGCCTCTGATGCCTACATAGATTTGTTGAGCCGATCGATATCATACAGTGCAGCCGATCGAATTACAGCTGAGCAGGCTCTTATACATTCATATTTCGTTGGTGATGATACATCTACAAGATCTCGTTTCAAAAGCTTAACGACGAATCCAACTAAGATTGTACCTGTGTCAAAAATAGCTCCGGAACCTGTTGTTAAACAAACCGTGGCTGAAACACCTACGACAACCAAGCATTCCATATCCATGGTGTCGATGTTAATGGCCAGGAATAAGGTGAAGAAAATAGTCAAGGATTCAAAAGGCTCTGTCAACCGCATAAAAGGTGGAGACCGAACTAATCGACATAGCTCGCTGCCGCTGCATCCAGAGAGACAATCTCTTCCCAAGATAAAGTCGGATGGACGCAAAAGTATTGACAGCCCAAGCTCCAAGAAGCCAACAAAGTTCTCACATATCAAATCGTCGGGTTACGGGGGAGTGAACCTCCCGCCTTTGCATGATAAGCATGGTGTCCAAAATTATAGCATTGACCAACAAGGCTTCACCACGTTACAGAAAACAAAGCTACCATCTTTGGGTCGATCGTTTAGATGATAAGACAATAATATCCTCTTTAGTACTGTACTGTATAATTAATGAAATACATTTCTATTAAACTCACGCAGCAGCAGAGGGACAACCACACCACTCATCTTTTACAACATAATGAATCATAAATACATTTTCGTTCCAAACAACCAAATAATATGCATACATATAAAATGTACAAATTTCACTTCATTCAGTGGGGACCTGATTGAGAGTAAGGAACATTGTAAGGTGGAGGAGGCGGGGGGGGATGATTCTGTCGACGTGAATCTTGAAGGTAATCCAATAATGAAGTGTCCATATTACTACCGTCCATTTGTTGCCCACCTGGTCCTCCGGGAGTAGATGGATTATTCCGTAAAGCACTCAACTGTTGTGCCACATCCCCGATATCCGCACCACCACCAGGAGGAGGTCCTTGAGGGGGGAGATACCCACCCATGGAGGAATGATACCGTAGAAGATTCGGGGGGTACTGATTCGTTAATGCCATTGATTGATGATACTGCTGTGCTTGATCGATCGAGGCAGGATTCGGTGCACCACCACCACCACCACCCGCGCCTGAATAGTATTGTGGAGGTAAGACAGGTGGTAACCTCCCAGCAGCAAGTGTAGATAGGTAGTCGAGACCGGGTGGAGTCGAGCCATAGGCGGATGGAGGCATGCCACCGGCTGACATGTCACCAGGTGGCATATGCTGACCAGCATGCGGGTGAACAGCGGGGGGAAGGGGCATCATACCACCTTTACCAGGTTGTTGTTGTTGTCCAGGCTGTGTCTCAGACGGGATTTGGTAATTCGTATAGTCTGGTGGCTGATTCTTCGACGTTGGGGCAGTCTGCTTGGGGTTCTTCACGGGTACACGCTTGATAAGCTTAATCAACTCCGGCTTGTCCCGGATGAAGTGCTTATGATACCATACCCCCCGACCTGCGGGGCCTGTTTCGAGACGCGAGAATCCCTATCGAAGATGATACAAGTCAAAATAACGAAATGATGGGGATGTGAGAAATTGATGGAGATTAATAAAAGGGATGATGACATTGCGAAGGTGATGCGAGTAGTATAATCTTACCCAGATACTGAGTTGGCGGTGGAAGGAACGAAGACGACTCTGCTTATCGAAGAAGCGAGGAGCTATGTCAACCATGAAGACATCCGGATCGTGAATGGCGAAGGCGTGGCCCTCAGATACCCTTGACGGTTATTGAGAATAACAAAAATAATAGATGAGCATAAGTATTCTGGATGGTTTATGATGACGTGATCCGAAGACCGATCGGCCCCATACTTTCACACGGCGGCACTTACCAGGAAGACCCATTGCTCAGCCCCATTCCTTCGACTTGATCAAGCATGGCACGGAGCTTGCTTGGGAAGAACTTGTTGTCGTCGGTCTTGGTCATGATAACTAGGAATACCGAGCGAAGATTCTAGGTGATTGTCGTGCGGCGAAGGCGAAGAGTGTGAAGTTCTTTTGTGGCCCTTTCGCACTTTTCTTCGCTAAGAATTCCTGCAACGGATTGGCACACAACATTCACACACACACACACACACATACACAAAAGGAGGAATAAAAGGAAGGATTAATAAATCCAGTTGGAGAAAGACCAACACTGGGTGTTGACAACTACCTAGGTAGAAGACCAACACGGCAGGAGACCACACGCATCTTCATGAGAAACAAAAAATGGTTCAGAATCATGCCATAGTGTGGCCGTCTTTGCCTCTTCGCGGAGAAGGAAGCAAACCTCTTTTGATTGTAAGTCTGGGGGTACAAAGGGGTATCAGCAAGGAAAGGTATGTGATCTCCTTTATCTAAACTTAAATACATTCTTTCAGGCGTAGTGACAACAACTTCAAATCAGGTTGAATGTCAATGTCATCCAATCCTTCGTCATTTGTCTCGGTATTATCATTGTTCCAAAATAGTTGCAGTGTTCGTCTCGAAGAAACATGTCGTTCACCCTCTTCATCTCTGTTTTCCAGGCTTAACAAAACATCTCCATGGATAACTTCACATGGTAAATCCAATCGAATCACCTTAAACTCTCCTTGATCTCCGCTTTGTGTTTCTTTGTCACAAACACCAATGGTGCTGCTGCCAACAGTGAACTCAACCATGAGCGTCACAGTAACTTCAATCAAATCAGTCTTTACAGTAACTGGGCAATCCAATGGAAGAACCAGTCCCAGCGATATTGCTTCTGTATATCCAAAGTGAACGAGATCGTACGCATAATCAAACACATACGAACGAGTTTTGACCCGTTTCTTACTGCTTCCATTAGTAGTACTTGATCCCTCGAAGACTGCATACTCCTCTCCCACTAATGCACAGCACACGCGATGACAAGGAATGATACCAGTCCCTTTACTACATTCATCACCCTCGCAAATTGGGAATTGCACACGTAGCCCCAACCTCGTACCCGGTACCAACGAACCTTGTCCTATCCCTATCAATGTCATCGATGCACAATAACAGCCTTCACCATCTTGTATTCGATGTGTACTCGTTCGCTGCTCCGCTGTACGACGTGATACGATATCACATGCTGGAGAATTGGACACGATATTCAATTGAGGAGGACTAGCGTCTGAGACTTCAGTAGAAGAGATGAAAGTAGGCAGAGCAACCGAGTGAGCAATCGCGTGTAGATCTCCAATATGAACGCGGGTTGGCGAGGTCTCATGTGCCAGTTGCAAGTTGGACGTGAGTACTGTAAATTGACAATGGCCAATGAGGAGCTATAAAAACGTGTTATGGATGAGAAGGCACATATAGAGAGTAAAGAAGAATGAAGAGATGAATGGAACGACATACCTCCCCGTTTGCAGTAGTGACAACCAGCACTGCCGAATAAAAGTATTTAACACACTCAGTAGACATTGTGGGCGGTGCGTCCGACGGAAGGTCAGTACGAAAGGTCACTACCAATTGAACGTGCTCCAACGATGGGTCGTCATCTTTCGAAGATTCTTTTATAGGATTTGCAGACGCTACTATTTGTTCCCACGCAGTCTGTGGTGACAATGCAGTATTTTGTTCGCGACGGTTCATCATACTCAAAGTTTTCTTATTCTCTCCTTTGATCTTTCCCCTATCCTCGATTTCATGCCAAACATCTCGCAGTACAATCGAATCTGGTAGTTGCAATGGACGGTACGGGTCCATGTCACCATAATATTTCCCTCGATCAGGTCGTAGTTTGCAGTTATTGTCACAATTTCGATCTAAATGTCTTTCTGGTACGTCTAACAGCTCAAGTACATTTGTCATCCAAAAGCAAATGACATTGCTATCGTGCGGAGATGGTAAATTGGAGTAATCGTTGCCACCTGACAAACTCTTCTGCATATTGGAATCATTGCTCACGTTACTGTTTCCGTCTTGCATTGTCATTGTAGGCGACAAATTGTGGCGCAAACATGAATACACCGCCAATCTCTCTGCCTGCTCGACGTGGGACAATGACGGTGATGGCGTCTTCTTTCGAAATGTCGCATTCGCGGATTTACTATTGCGTTTGGAACTCGAAGCCTTCTCGATGCCGATGCTCCCATGTTGTTCATCGTTCGTCCCTCCTCGTCCTCCTCCTCCGTTCTTCCATGCACCATTCCAATTACATCGCTCATCGTCCACGGCCATGGTCAAACAAGCATGATGGTCGCCATACATATTCTTCAGTTGGTTGATCTCCTGCATCGATCTCCATCGACTTACTTTACCCGCACCGCCACCGATATATGCCCTACCAGATAGGTAAACACGTGCGGATACGATTTCTTCACGAATTGGTCGTTCTGAGGATTGGGAGTGATCATCATTGTATGCCGACGCGACCCCCCCAGATGATTTAGGATGGTCGCGGTGTATCCGAGCCGTGCCGACAACGGGAGTACCGGCTCGATAGCATGGTCGAGAGAGATGTAAATCGGCTTTCATCGCGGGGGGGCGGATACGTAGGTAGGTAGGTAAGTAAAGGCGTTCAAAATAAATACGAATCGTGAAATCGTGAAGAGTGATGAGACATCAAAACCATGAGCCTCCTCCCATGTGCATGAGACCGTCGTGGATGTTCACTACACAATAAAACGAGATGCTACGAAGACTCCATTACTGCTTGTTGGCACTCTTTCTGCTGCTCGTCGCAACTGTGCGAGCAGCGGAGGTTACAACTTTTATAGACGTCGGTCCTGATGTTCCAGCGCTCGAAGCTGGAGATTGCAACATCTTTCTTAACCAACTATTCTCATCCGACGTCGATTCGTCAAATGGTGTCTCAGAATCGGAGTATCACTCGTTCCTAGTGAGCATCGAGGACCCGACACACGTGGCCCAATACTTTGCGGACTATCCAAGCTTTGGATCCCTCCCTTGGGTGTTCCGTGTCGTTCACAAGTCACTCGCGTGTCACTGTCAGCAATTGGGTTTGGGTGATGATTGCTGCAAGGGCAAAGATGCAGAAATATCACTCTTGGGGTTAGACGATGATGTCACTGGGGATGCAGCACAGATATCGGAATTAGAGGAATACAGAGTCTTGGTCTGTCAACAGATTGCGTTTGTATTGGCGAAGTCGGTTCCCAATCCTATGAATACAACAACGTCCGATGCTTCCGCGAATACGACCACGTCGACGACCACGACGACGACAGCAGAAGATGCCGTGGGATCACAGGCTCAAGTGCCAAATCCAAATCCCGCTGATATGGCACCTTCGACTGTGACATCAACCTCTAATGGCGATACAGAAAATGGGAGTATCCTGAATACGACCACGTCGACGACGACGACGACGACAGCAGAAGATCCCGTGGGATCACAGGCCCAAGTGCCAAATCCAAATCCCACTGATATGGCACCTTCTATTGTGACATCAACCTCTAATGGCGATACAGATATCGATGAGAGTATCGTGGGCGAACAGGCAAATGACACGGGATCAGTAAGCAGTGGCATCGGTGCAGGGGGGATAATAGGTATCATCCTCGCTGTACTGCTTTGTTGCATTGTCTGCTGTCTAGTATCACGCAATCGGGAAAGATTTGTAAGAAAGTCTCCCGCAACAAAAGATGTGGAAACTCCTCCTCCACTGGCCGTAGAAGAGCATGATCCGAAACCACAACCAAAAGTGATGAATGACGACGAAGATTCTGTAGTGTCGGAGTTCGTGGATGATATAGACGACGAAAAATTCGTTGAGGAGAGTGAAGATGGTAAGAGAGCAAGTGCTGGTTCTGCTTTGGCTGCAATAGGTGCAGCATCCAATGTTGCTATAAATTTGATTGCTCCTCCTCCTGCTAAGGGGGTGAAGGTATGAAGCAATTTTGCATTATTTATGAAAGGTATTTTGTGGCGTTGCGGTTGTATATGTGTTGCTCCATTTGAGAGATTTGTATTTCTTATCTAGCATCGAATATACATAAATTACAATTGCAAGGTGTCAGCAAGCATTCGTCATTTGAACACCTCCTAAAAAATAGACATACATTGGGTAACACCAATATCAACAGTGTACGTCCACAAGAATACGCAGATTATCTCATTTGAAAGATGACATCCTTCAATCTTTTCTTGATCGTGGTAATTGTAGACAAAAGAAAAGAGGCAAAGCCGCCAACACTACTCTAGATCTTCACACTCTCTCGTCAGAAGAAAGGGCAGTAGATTTGTATCGTTCCCGCTCAATCAGTACCAAGTTCTCGTATGTAGGCAGTACATGAAATCTCAACAATTTTGGCGTCGGGAACCACCTCTGAAGGCGGGGGATACAGAAAATTTAGGCCACATCGTCAAGAGGCTCGTCAACAAATCTGTCAACATCTTCGAGTATCTATTGGTTCGTTGGTTAACCACTCTTGCTCATAAGTCTCCGGAAGCAGCATTCCATTGATCTGAAAGCAAGTGATCAAAGTATCTGGGAAGGACCCAAATATCTCCGCTTATCTTACTTGGTCGAATAAAAACAACCTTGAATCATGAAGCTCCTTGCAGCACTCGTTGTCCTATCGGCCCAAGCTATACAATGTCGAGTCCTACAGCCGGCGCTTACTGTGCCTGACTACACCGCCGAAGAATGTGAGGGGTGGATTCTAGGAGGGGCTGCCTTCGACAGCGACGCCTCCGGAGGACTGAATAATAACGAATATGCCGCGGCACTTGCATCTTTCGGAGTGACCACAGCAACGTCGGCTGCTGGATTGAACTTCGAACAAAAAACTGCCTTCGTTTCCATGGCGTGCTTGTGCGTCGATTTGGGTATGGAACCAAGTTGTTGCGTGGGGGATGCAGCTCAAATTCCAATCGCGGCCCTTGAGAATGCCGAATTTACCGTACAATATGATTTGTGTAATCTCCTAGCGACTGTGCTTGTGAGTGATGAGACGGTTGCAACCACGTCAGCCCCCGTTTCATCGACAGTAACGACGTCTGCACCCGTAGCTGTACCCATTACTGAAACATATGCGCCCAGCGTGGAGATGAGCATGTCCATGAGCATGAGCCATAGCATGAGCGTTCCTCCAATGCCTGAGGAGAAGACTATCATCTTTGATATTCCTGCTATTGTTGATGGGTTCAACGCCGAAGCTATCTTGGCAAATACGGACGGGAACGACGTCTTGGGGCAAATGATCAAGGCCTTTGGAATCGTGTCGAACAATGTTCTAGCTGAGCCAGTGAGGAGGAAACTTCGTGCAGTGGTCCGCAAGTTGCAATCGATATATCCTGTTGAGGTGACTGATATTCGTAAGTTGATTAATTTGAGAATGATCCTTCTTCTTGCCTTGCATGTACTTTTGCTGACCGTCCTCCGTTCGTCCGTTCTTGTTCTCCAGCGTGCCCTGCCGGCTTATCATATGCCGAGGAGGGTGATGCTTGTGTAAACTTTAAGTTTACGGTCGACCCTGGTGAGATGAGCGATGATGCCGCTTCAAGCTATGAAGAACGGATGACGACTAAAATTAACGAGGGAGAACTCTATGATGTCATCGAAGAGACCTATCCCGAAACTTTCATCAGTGGTGCTGGTGGTGTGGCTGCGCCAGCCCCTGCCCCTACCCCTGGTGTGACTGAGGCTCCGGTTACAGGCACTGCACCAGCCCCCACAGACCCTGCGGTTGAGCCGCCAGTTGAGCCGCCGACTGAGCCACCAGCACCAGAAAGGGAGGGTATAAGCACCCTCGCTATCGTGCTCATCGCTGTAGGAGTGCTTGTCGTAATCCTCGCACTCGGTGCATGTTTGACAAAAAAGAAGCCTGAGGAAGCAGTACCAGGACCCAAAGCGAGTACGACTACAGGAGGTGTCGGAGGTGGTCCAAGTGACAAGGCTGCGATCGAGGCAGAGGTTAGACGCCTAGTGAAGGAGACAAAGTCGCCTAAGACCGCTGAGGAACTGTTGGCCACATATGCTGGCCGCGAGACCGTATTACTTACCAACTTGAGAAAGATGAAGGACATTCAAGATAAGATACCAACCGACCCAGCTGAAATTGAGGCTGAGTTAAGAGCCCTAGTAGATGAGACTAAGTCACCAAAAACTGCCGAGGAATTGTTAGCATTATACGCTGGTCGCGAGGCTATATTGATTAAGAATTTGAGGAAGATGAAGGCCAACCAAGAGGCGACTGCATCCATCCGTGCCGAAGTGACAGAGCTCTGTGAGAAAGTCAACTCTCCTAAGTCTCCCGATGAATTGTTAATGTCGTACCAGGGTCGTGAGGAAGAGCTATTGAAAAATCTCAGAAAGCTTGCATTCAAGCAACAGGTAAGTCTTCGTTGATTTTCTTTTCGTTAATTACACATCACAACATTTCTAATACATTTTATTCTCTCACAGTCTGCTGAGGACAAGAAGGCAATGAAACTTGAGATTATCGGCCTCATAGAGGAATTGGAGCTTCCCAAGAATCCAGATGAGTTACTGGCTACTTACGACGGAAGAGAAGATGAATTGCTGAAGAATCTCAATGTAATGAAGGCCAAGAAGGAGAGAGAAGCTAAAACCGTCGAATTGATTCGCACGCTTGTCGATGAGCTGGACCTACCCAAGACTGCCGATGAAATGCTCGCTAGCTACACAGGACGTGAAGAAGAATTGCTGAATAACCTACGAAAGATGAAATCCAAGAAAGATAAGGATGCAGTGATCAAGGCGGACATCATAGCTCTTGTTGAAGAGTTAGATGCCCCCAAGAGTGCGGACGAGATGTTGGCTAGTTATGTCGGTCGCGAGGAGGTATTGTTGGCAAATCTCATGAAACTGAAGGCAAACAAAGAAGCGGCCGCAGCTGCAGTAGCTAAGAAAGAGGCCACTATTGCTGAGATAACAAGTCTTTGTGATGCGCTAACGCTTCCCAAGAGCGCCGAGGATATGTTGGTATCTTATGAAGGCCGAGAGGAGGAATTGCTCAAGAATCTCCAGAAAATGAAGGCAAAGGAAGATGCTGCCGCAGCCGAAGTGGCCAAGAAGGCAGCTACAATCGCCGCAATTACAAGTTTGGTCACAGTTCTCAGTCTTCCCAAGAGCGCTGAGGATATGTTAGCTAGTTACGAAGGTCGAGAGGAGGAACTGTTAAAGAATCTCACAAAGATGGAAACCAAGCAGCTCAAAGAGAAGGCTACAATTGCTGAGATTACAGGGCTTGTCACCGTCCTCAGTCTTCCTAAGAGTGCTGATGAGATGTTGGCAAGTTATAAAGGACGAGAGGAGGACCTTTTGAAGAATCTCAAGAAGATGGAAGCCAAGCAGGCAACCAAGGCTGCTACAATCGCTGAGATTACAGGGCTTGTTACTGTCCTCAGTCTTCCCAAGAGTGCAGACGAGATGCTGGCAAGTTACGAAGGTCGGGAGGAGGAGCTTTTGAAGAATCTTAAGAAGATGGAAGCCAAGCAGGCAACCAAGGCTGCTACGGTCGCTGAGATTAGAAGTACGATGGCAGTCCTCACTCTTCCTAAGAGCGCTGATGAGATGTTGGCAAGTTACGAAGGTCGGGAGGAGGAGCTTTTGAAGAATCTCAAGAAGATGGCAACCAAGGAGGGAGTTGCTACATCGGTTTTAGTGAGTGTGGCTACCATCGCTGAGATTAGAAAGCTGGTTAGTGAACTCAGTCTTCCCAAGAGCGCTGATGAGATGCTGGCTGCGTACAAGGGTCGTGAGGAGGATTTGTTGAAGAATCTTAAGATGATGAAAGCCAAGCAGGTAGTTGGGACTGTTGACCCAGCTGTAATTGCTGAGATTACGAGGCTGGTCACAGTTCTTGGTCTTTCGAAGAGCGCGGATGAGTTGCTGGCTTCATATAAGGGTCGCGAGGAGGATTTGTTGAAGAATCTCCGAAAGATGAAGAACAAGCAGGCAGGCGATTCGGCTACCATCACTGAGATCAGAACTCTAGTCGGTCAACTCAGTCTTCCCAAGAGCGCTGATGAGATGCTGGCTGCGTATGCAGGTCGGGAAGAGGATTTGTTGAAGAACCTCAAGATGATGAAAGCCAAGCAGGGGGTTGGAACTGTTGACCCAGCTACTATTGCTGAGATTACAAGGCTGGTCACAGTTCTCCACCTTCCAAAGAGTGCCGAAGAGATGATGGAGAGTTACAGCGGTCGCGAGGATGTCTTGCTCAAGAATCTCAAGATGATGCAAGCTAAACAGGCTGGTGATTTAACTACCATCACTGAGATCAGAACTCTTGTCGGTCAACTGAGTCTTCCCAAGAGTGCTGATGAGATGTTGGCCGCATACAAGGGTCGTGAGGAGGATTTATTGAAGAACCTCAAGATGATGAAAGCCAAACAGGCTGTTGGAACTGTTGATCCGGCTACCATTGCTGAGATAACAAGGTTGGTCACAGTTCTCCACCTTCCCAAGAGCGCCGACGAGATGCTGGAGAGTTACAGCGGTCGCGAGGATGTCCTGCTTAAGAATCTCAAGATGATGGAAGCCAAGCAGGCTTCAAGCTCAGTTACCATTGCTGAGATTAGAGATCTAGTCACTGTACTCGAGCTTCCCAAGAGTGCTGACGAGATGTTGGCTGCGTATGTAGGTCGGGAGGAGGATCTTTTGAGGAATCTCAAGAAGATGAAATCCGATAAAGGAGGTGCTGATTACATCGCTGAGGTAAAGAGCCTATGCGACGAGCTTAAACCTGGAAAGACCGCCGAAGAGTTGTTGGCGGCCTATAAAGGACGAGAACAAGAATTGCTAATCCATTTGAAGAAGCTGAAGAGTTCGAAGAAATAGAGTCTATGTATTGTGCAGTCGTATAATGCCTTCGTTTAATATTTGTGATGTGTCATTACTTATGGCGGTTCATGTGTAGAGGTCGGTGTTTCAAACAAAGTAGTAGATCTGTAAAGAAATTAACGTAATTTGTAAAGAATGAGTATTCTTCTGCACCAAAGGAGGGTGAGGAGTTGGCTACACACATCCAATAATGTACGTAGTACGTACTCCTACCTAGTTATCTATGTAGTACGTAGGAGTACAAAGTCGGATCAATTATGATATGTTTTGTATCTTCTACATATGCTGGCTGGCATTTTGTTGCAAGTCAATCCCATGATGGACGATGAGATGGTGCAGCCACTCGTTCCTCACAACGAACGATCAACATCCTGTGGTGCGTCATCATCCCAACGAATTCTCGATCGGGATGGTGCCTTCTCGCAGTCTCGAGGTCGATGGCACGTATCGAACTTAGCAATTAATAATAGTTCCACCAGTAGCGCTACCCGACAACGTCGTCGCTTTGTTGATATTGGTGATGCAACTGCTACAGGCAGTTCCGAAAATAACTCATTAGTCGAGTTGGGAGATGGTGGCAGTCCACGCACTACAACGACGAAGTACTCTCCTCGCCTACTGTGCGTTTGGGATCGAATGCGTTGCTGTGTCACGAGTCCAGATTTCTTATCAAGAAGATGTTGGGATAATTGGTTCCATAATCTTTCATATCAACCAACGTGTATATTGATATTACTAATATTCATTGCTTACTTTATCACAATTGTTATATTTGCCGGAGTTTATCTATTTGTGAACACAATTGGTGTAGTTCCAGATAAGGAGGGAGACAAACTTGGCTATTGCGGTATGGATATTCACAATCATATGCAAGCGTTATACTTCTCACTTAGTACCATGGCTACGATTGGATATGGAGTTTCAGATTACTACTTTGGCGACTGTTGGACACCCTTTATCATTGTTCTACTACAAGTCTTTTCAGCAATTATATTCTCTTCTCTATTCGTGGGTCTATTATTTCAACGACTCTCACGAGGACAGAAACGAGGTCGTACTATAATCTTTAGTGATGAGGCCATTATCCGAAAAGTACGGGGGGAATGGTATTTGATGTTTCGTGTGGCAGAATTAAGAACACGTCATATCATCGGAGCCAAAATTTCAGCGTTTTGTGTCAGACACGAACGTTGTCCTTTGTCCAATAATCGGGAGAATGATGCTGTCGAGTTGGAGACTGCACACTATGTCTCACACCCACTGTTTCTTTTAAATGGCAGTCGGAGTAAGACAACAATAACATCGAAGACGATGACTAACAAGGAGGAGCCAAATTGTGAGTCATTCTTGGAGCAAAGAATTCTCATGGGACTCCCTACAGTTGTGGTTCATCGAATGGATATGATGAGTCCAATGATGCCGCCGCATCCTCAATGGTATGATGTAGACGGTCTTCCTCATTCGAATAACCGAGATGGATCCGTGCCAAATCAGGAAGAAATTACTACCTTTCTTCAAGATCGACAGGCTGAAATAATTGTTTTACTTGAGGGGACGTGCGAGAATACGGGTATGACATTACAAGCACGACATTCCTATCGATGCGAGGATATTGAATTCAATAAAACTTTCGTTCCGTGTGTATTCCCAAATGCTACGAATGGAGCGCTTGAGGTTCACTTTAGTCAATATCACGATTTATTGGACGCACCGTTAGATTCCGTCTCATGTCCATATGTTCCATTCTCTTATTAGAGAAAGCGTTTTGATGTACATTGAGATTTTTTGTACATGATGTCATCATAATTATCTAATTAGTTTTACGTATTGATAGATTATTATCATTATTTAATTGCAGCATAGAGTCGACCAAATGGTGTCAAAATCGACTCGTACGTAACGAATTGAAAAGCGGCCGTAAGACATGTCTGAAGCATCTTTGTATTCATTCCATAAAATAGCGCAGGAATACCACCGGCAGAATATTGTTTGCACAAACAATCAAGTGTACCATTGTAACAAATCTCATCATTCGACTCGGCATTGTTTTTCTTTTGTAAACGTAGTAGTGTTTGAGCCAATTGCAAAGGATATGTCAATCCCGTAGCCAGAGCCTTTGATAATGCACCACATATAAATGCTTCCACAGGTGAAAGAGTGATACTATTGCCACGTCCTCCTTCTCGATATTTCATCGTATCGCTCCTCTTTCGTATCAGGAATAATTGTGTTCGTTTCCTCATGAGGAGCCAGGAACGTAACTGTTCATAAACAAAATGTTGAATAATTGGATTTGACACAAGTAACAATGACGTAGATGTACCATTCCATAATTGTCCAAGTCCCTCCTTTTGACTAATTTGATACATGACAGTCCATAAATTTAATTGACTAAGTGTTTGATCTCCCTCCAAGACACGTACACATGCCACCCATAGTGGATTGGTTAGTACAACGTTGATACAGCCGGCAATTGTAGATGCTAGTAATGATTTCTTCATGTTCAATTGTTCGCTATTCTTTGTTACAAGTGACGATGATGATGATGATGATGATGATGATGATAATTGCTCTCTCGTCAACTGTAATGAATAGAAGAATATTGCATTCGATATCATCCATGTTAGTACCATGTGTGATGCACCCTTGTATAATGATTTCTCGGTATGTAACCGTAATAGACATTGTTTCATTGTTTCATTACTTTTCTGTTGCTGTTGTTGTTGCTGTTGCGCAGTAGGAGTAGAAGGTGGCATAGTGGTAGAACCATCATCCGATGACAATATTGATGGCTCGGAATCTTCACTCCCCACCACAAGAGGAGTTGAGGACTCAGAATCATCCAATGCTGCCTCATCAGACAATGTACCCAGAGAGGCTGCATCCAAACTTGCATTTTTCACACTCGATACAATTTCGTAGGAGGACGGACTGGTAGAACGTTCACGTGGTGCAGCGGGAATATTATCAGTGTCTACTTCTTCGATTATTGACACATTATTGGTTGATAAATTGTCAAAAGGATAAGTTGGTAGTATGTGTAGGATGTTCGTATCGTCGTCATTTTCTCTCTCATTAGTTTCTCCTGCATCAGTACTATTGATATTGCTATCACTGCTACCCACTACGCTCGATTGCAATTCAATACGTACCCGTTCGAGGGGGTAGAAGAGTAATATTGCCAACGCACTCCCCACAGCACCACCAATAGCATGAACTATGGGAGGGTGATGAATATTATTATTGCTATTTCCTCCCTCTGCAGTTAATGGAACAACGATGGAAGGAGTGACCAAAGAAGATGAAGACGAATTACTCTGTAGCATCAGCAATTGGTCGTCGTTTGTTGATGATCGTGATGGGCAAAACACTAATGTCTTTTGCACGGTGGTCGATGTAGATGTAGAGATGATGGTGAGTGACGACGAGGAGCGGCTGCTCGCCATGGTCAAATCTTCCTTGGTTGTGGTTTGCGTATCTACTACGTAATTATTTGGGTTTATGTAGTATGTATGATTAGCAATATTAATATTATGATGGCGAAAAGACTTGGGTATTATTTTCACTCCGGGAATAGTTGAAGGATGATCTGTTGCGCGTGAATGCTGTTGTCCTTACTCAAAGGTTTCGTACATGACATTTCATTTTCA
>Ga0247834_1003532_pt1 | contig 21140 bp, 19 predicted proteins | sample LaCruzMarch2015__8_FD_187118 | JGI IMG/M metagenome (GOLD analysis project Ga0247834, IMG submission 187118) | Freshwater microbial communities from meromictic Lake La Cruz, Castile-La Mancha, Spain - LaCruzMarch2015_12m | ecosystem: Environmental > Aquatic > Freshwater > Lake | place: Spain...
CATATTTTGATAAATCATCTAAATTAGATTTTGCGTTTTCTAGCGCATCACACGTAGCTTTAGCAAACGTCACCGCATTATCAAATGTGTAAAGATACTGCCAATCATCTTGTGGGTTAGGAAATGCCTTCAAAGCATGACGCTGAATAAATTGTCGTTTGGTGTATGCAATAAGACTATGATCTGATACATGTTTGTATACAGCACGCAAAGCATGTTCCAACCCGAACTGCTGACTCAAAAATTCTTCTAAATACTCGGCCGTTTCCACCAAAGAAAAATTGAAATTAGAATCTCTTGCTTTTACAAATTGTAAAAAGCATTCATGTAATTCATTTAACCCAGCTTGGGAATATAATTTTTCGTAATCTAATTTCATAAAAAAAGGGGTGCTTTAGGCACCCCCTCATACTAGCTTAATAATAGTTTTTTAACAGCTATTGATTATGCTTGTTCTAGTTTTTTCTTAGCAGTTGCCGCAGTTACTTTCACTGAAAGTGCTTTCACAGCATACAACCAAGCTACTGCAACTATAGCAAACACAGCAAAAGCGATTGGAGCAATTGAAACAACGTCTTTAGTTGCAAAAGCAATTAATAACATGTTTTGCACAAAAGCACCGCCAGCTTTACCAGCACGACCACCAATAACGTCAACAGCGGCCTTACCTTTTGTCTTTAGCTCATCATCCAATGGAATATAAGCCATTTCCTTTGTGGGATCGAACAAAATGTATTTAATAGCTTTTGATATTACAACGATGCCTAAACCAATAAACATTGCAGCAGCAATCGCATGGGTATTAAAGAACTGCAAAAATGGCTCCATCATACCTTCAGCTAGAATGAAGCAGAAGAATGCTCCGCCACCAACCAAAATTACCAATGGAGTAATCATCGCAGCTTTTGCCCAACTTACTTTTCTCAAAATATTTGAACCAACAAACAGTCCAAATAGAATTGTGAAAATACCTGTAGAAGTTGATAAGATTCCCATATAATAGTTGAAAAGTCCTTTATCGCCTGAACAGAATAAACCTAATTGGTTTTTCCACTGAACTTCAACCAGGTTAATAGTTACGCCATAAGCCATAATCAAAAGAGCAATCAAACCAAGTTCAGGAGACTGAACAATAATTTTGAAGCTTTCCATAAGTCCTGGCTTTTCTTTTTTCTTTTTCTTTGGAGCGCCTTCTTCTTCTGGATTGAAATACAATTTGTTAGTTAACACTTCTTTGTGCATCCAACGGTATGTATACATAGCAACCAAACCCATAATTACAACTGCGGACATAAGAAGATATAGCGTTATTTGCCAAGGATCCACACCTTCTGGAACCATGTGCTTAATATGCTCAGAACAGTACATAACTGTCGGACCTGAAACAACTAACGCAGCATTTCCAATAACAGCAAATAAACCATAGAAACGCTTTGATTCACGCAAACGTACAACATGGTTAGCAAACTGCCAGAACATCAATGCAATCATTGCACTTCCCCAAATTTCAGAAAGAACATAGAACAAAGAAAATGCCCAATATGCGTACAAATCAATGAATCCACTTAAATTAGGATAAGCAGCATGTAACGCTTGAATTGATTCAACTGAAGGATGAAGCATATGAAGATTTGGGTAAATCACGAATCCAAAAATACCAAAAAATATTATGAATGGCGCAACTACTGCGTAGAATACATTTTCACGTGACATAGCGTTTGTCAGTTTTGCGTACAAAACAACGAACAATATCGCTGCTGGAGTAACACAGTATAGCTTCAAAAACGTAATAGCTCCCGCACCTGCTGAGTTAACTACCAAAGAATCCTTCGTGTCACGAAGAATCGTGTAGTTAAACAATAGACAGAACATAATAATGCCTAGGGGGATAAACTTTTTTAGCTCATGTGCGTGAATTGGCCAAAGTCGAGCACGTAAGCCCGTAAACTCTGGCGTAGAATTGTCTGATTTACTCATTATCCTCTTTACCTTAATGTTGTTACAAACAGCAGTCACCCTGAGAAGCATCAAGCGTTCCAGGGATATACCATTATCATTTTAAGCGAAAAACACTCAAAATAGTTTTTAGTTACGTATGAGAGTACTAAATTTTTTCACTTTAGTCAATATTTCGCTTTATTCAAAAGGTATCGATGTGATGGAGAAACTCTATCTATAGCTACCTCAAAAATATTATTGGAAGTCATGAATCTTCTTGATGTACGATTGTATCATGCTTAAAAAACTTATATACAAAAGCCATTATCGCGGTACAAAAGAAGGAGATTTTATTTTATCTTCCTTTGCCAAAAACATGCTGCAACAATGTTCAGACAACGAAATCAAAATGTATGAAGCATTACTTGAATATACAGATGTTGAAATTCATGAATGGACTGTTTCGTCACAAAACGCACCATCACATTTACAACCAATCATTTTAAAAATTGCTGAATTTCATGGCCTAGGGTAATCATTCCTTTGTAAAATAATCAATTTAGGAAAAAATTCTAAATTATTTATTTTTTGTGGTAGAGTTCGTTAAAGGTAAAAATCAGACTCGTTGTGATAGCCAAGTTAACAGGTATTTTAGACCGTATTTACGAAGATGCCGTGCTTATTGACGTAATGGGCGTAGCGTACAGAGTCTTGGTTTCAAAAAGAACCTTGCATCAATTACCTGAATTAAATGCTCCCTTAGTTCTATGGACAGAAACTGTAATGCGCAATGAACAACCGCATCTATGTGGATTTCTTGATGAACAAGAGGTTGATTGGTTTCGCATTCTCACACAAGTTCAAGGAGTTGGCGCAAAAGTAGCATTGTCTATTTTATCAAGCTTAACAGCCACAGAAATTGGTGACGCTATCATCAACCAAAAAAGCAATATTCTTTCCAGAGCTGATGGAGTTGGGCCAAAACTCGCAAGCCGCATTGTTTTAGAACTTAAAGGCAAAAAAGATTTACCAATTATATTTGGCATATCCGTCAAAGACGTTAGCGCAAGTATTCCATCATCACGTGAAATTGATGATGCCGTCTCAGCGCTAATGAATTTGGGATACAATAGAAACGATGCAGAAACTGCTGTTTCAAAAGCCGCTCAAAAAATGGCTCCTCCGATTATGCTTGAAACATTGGTAAGACTATCCCTACAAGAATTCCAGGCACATTATGGCTGAACGTTTAGTTGATGCAGAATTATCATTTGAAGATGATTGGGAAGCCACCATCCGGCCAACAATTCTTAACGATTTTATTGGCCAACAAGCATTACGCGAAAACCTGCTTGTTTATATAAATGCGGCAAAACAACGTGAGGAAGCACTTGATCATGTTTTATTACACGGCCCTCCTGGGCTTGGCAAAACCACACTTGCACAAATAATCGCGCGTGAAATGGGAGTTGGATTTAAAACAACCTCGGGACCAGTAATTTCAAAAGCCGGAGATTTGGCAGCAATTCTTACGAATTTACAACCAAACGATGTGTTGTTTATTGATGAAATTCATCGATTGAATCCTGCTGTTGAAGAAGTACTTTATTCTGCAATTGAAGATTTTAAGCTTGATGTTATGATAGGCGAAGGACCTGCAGCAAGGTCTATCCGTTTAGACCTTCCAAAATTTACTTTAATAGGTGCTACTACGCGATCAGGGTTATTAACTCAACCACTTAGAGAACGATTTGGCATTCCATTGCGTTTACAATTTTATGACCACAGTGAGCTAGCACAAATTATTCAAAGAGCTGCCAAAATTTTAAACGTTAGTATTGACGCTGATGCCGCTTTGGAAATTTCATCGCGCTGCCGTGGAACACCTAGAATTTCAGGCCGTCTTTTAAGACGCATACGTGATTTTGCAATGATATATGCAAACAATCACATCAATAAACAAACAGCAAATCAAACATTAACACGATTAGAAGTTGACCAAAAAGGCCTTGATCAGCAAGATTTACGTTATTTGCAAGCAATGGCCAGACACTACAACGGCGGCCCCGTTGGCGTTGAAACCTTAGCAGCCTACCTTGCTGAACAAACAGACACCATTGAAGAAGTTGTTGAGCCTTATTTAATTCAGCTTGGACTTATACAACGCACCAGTCGTGGAAGGGTTTTAACCCCCACTGGCTATGAGCACCTTGGTCTTCCTTGCTCATGAAGTCGACCACTTCATTTAATCAGCCACAAATCACCATTGAAGGAATGAGCTTAAATTTAGGCATCGCCCATGGCCATGCTTATATGTACGACCCAGAATATGCAGAAGATTTTCATTTGTCCGTTGAGCAAAAAGTAAAAATTTTCCTTCAGGCTGTGCATAGAGCCGTTGAATTATGTGAAAACAATATAGAAAATGACAGATCAAAAAACAAAGAATTAATATTCGTTCAAAAAGCTTTATTGCAAGATTTATCTTGGCAACAACGAGTCATTAATAAAATTGATGACAAAGTTATTATCACTCATGCACTTGATAAAGTTTTAGAAGATATAGACATTGCTTTTGGTGGAGATAGCTTTTGGCATGCGCGCTTTCAAGAAGTAAGAGGAATAACTCAACTTGTTCGCCAATGCTTAGAAGGCAAAGATGTTTATTTTGACAACACTAAACCTATTGTTTTGTGCGCCAAAACCATCTCTCCTGTTGAAATGATGCAATTTGATCATGCAAATTTGGTCGCAATGATTGTGGAAGATAATAGCTTTTTATCTCATGGAATGATTATTGCCAGATCAAGAGGAATTCCGGTTGTAGGCGGCGTAATTGAATTAAAAAAATTTATTAATAACCAAGATGAATTATTAGTTGATGGCGATTTAGGACGTATATATGTGCGCCCTCTTAGCACCGTAATCGCAAACTATGATACCTCTAAAAAGCCACAGTTTAGCAAACCTTCTGACTCAACAAACAACGGCGCTGTTATTTCACGAGACGGAACACCTGTGCATTTGTTTATCAATGCAAATTTAAGTGAGGATTTAGAATGTCTGGAACGCTCTACAATTAAGGGGGTTGGTCTGTACAGGACAGAAATCCCATTTATGATGAGTGAACGTTGGCCTGATGTAGAAACGCAAACCAGGTTATATTTGCAAGTCATGAATAAGGCTAAAGAAAAATCTGTTGTTTTTCGAGCACTTGATGTTGGTGGAGATAAAACATTTCAATCACTCCATAAAAGCTTTAAGAATCCTCAAAAAGGATGGAGAAACTCAAGATTCACAATGCAAAGGCCATCGCTCATTCGATTGCAGCTACGTGCAATGATTAGGGCTCGTGCAAGCTGTGATTATCCAGATTTACCCCTTCATATAATGTTTCCAATGATTAGTGAAGCACAGGAAATGCGCTTCGTAAGAACGCTAATACAAAAAGAGCTAGATCGTGAGAAAAATTTAGGACACAAAATACCACAAACTATTCGTATTGGCGCAATGATCGAAGTGCCATCAGTAGTATTCCAGCTCAATCAATTTTTAGATTTAGTTGATTTTATATCTATTGGAAGCAATGATTTGTTTCAATTTTTCTTTGCTATTGATCGCGCCGATGCAGTTATGAGCAAACGCTATGATCTTCTTTCAAAAGCATTCATGCAAATGCTTAAAACCATCATCGACAGCGCAAAAGCAAAAAATGTTAGTGTGAGCTTGTGCGGTGAAATGGCAAGTCGCCCTATTGAAGCTATGGCCTTGCTAGGAATAGGGCTGCGCCATTTTTCAATTAACCCCAATTCCGTAGAAGCCATTGAAAATATGGTTCAAAGCCTTGATATTTGGTCTGTTCAAGACTGCATGACCGATTGTTTAAGTGACAATCCTTTTGCCTATAAAGCAGCACATCTAAGCATTAGGGAGCGAGTGATGGAGCTGGCCCAGATTCAGCAGACTCAACTTTCTTAAGAAATAGCATCCTAATGACAGAACAGCTATTTAATAAAATTCAGCTCTTTGTTCTCCGTGTAAGCAGCTAACAAGCATATCATGAAGACTTTTTAGTGATTTGTCTCTCACATAAAGAATATCCGAAATACGCCATCTGCCTGAGATTCTCGTAAGATGCAAATAAAGAGCCGGGGATTTTATAGATTTCACATCCATTCCTGTGCAAACTGCAACAACAGTAAAATCGTCTTTCTCCTCAACAGAATCAATTAAAAATCCAGACATGATATCTTGTGAGTCAGTAAAAATATTTGCATTGATACAACATATTCCTTCTTCCACTTCTATTTTTTGAACGGCAATTAGATTCTTAGAAAGGTTTTCCGTCAAAACCTGTTTGGCAAGCTCTGTAGTTTTTTCAAAATCAGGCCACTTCATCAAAACTTGTGCATATAAAAGAACGGCAAAATCTCGAGGATTTGAGCGGCTTAAATAATCATGCGGCTTTGACTGACACCCCATCAAAAAAAATAATAGTGTTACTATAGCTACTCTTAGCATATTGATCAGGGAGCAGGTGATGGAGCTGGCTCAGATTCAGCAGACTCAACTTTCTTAAGACTAAATCTATTTTCTCTAGAATCTTCATGAGTAATAGCAATACGTGCCGTTGCCATAATTTTATTCAGCAAGCGACCTGCCTGTCTTGCAAATTCGCGCTGCTCTAGACCTTCTTTAATTTCTGCTTTTGTAGGTACCAAATCTTTTTCTGGATTCTCAACAGAACAAACCATATATAGACTTATGTCCCTTTCATTTTGAAGAGGTCCAGCCACTTGGTTTACCCCAACCTTATCCAAAACAACTTGCAATGGCTCTGGGAAATTTGCCATTGGTTGCTTTTCTACTACCTCTGTATGCCCATTTGCGTCATTTCCTACGCGCTGAAAATCTTTACAATTTTTTGCAGCTTTCAAATGAGTCACAATTGCTTCTAGAACCATCACATTTTCTTCATTCATGTCTTCTGGAAGCTGAATACCTACTTTAACCACTGAAATTTTCCGGCTACGATATGAACCTTGCCCTGCTAGCTTCTTATCAAGCAGCTTAACAATTTTATATGCATTTTGAGATTCAACGGGCCTTGTTACATCACCTACTTTTAAATTTTGAACAATTTTAGCTACTTCGTCGTCTATTTGACGCACAGCTCTCCAACCTACATAGCCACTTTGAGCACCGAATTGCTGCGCAACTAAACGGAAATTTGTCATGGGCTGATTTACTTGTGCATATAAACGATCTGCATCTTGTTTGCTTTTTGCACGATTTTTTTCATCTATTGGCAAAACAATCTCAACCAATTCGTATTGATCTGTCTCGAGTGTGCGCTTAACCTTTTCAAGCTCTTTTTCAACATCACTATCGGTTACACGCACCTGATTCCCAAACAAAGCACGAATAAACCTAGCCCAGCTGAGCTGAGCTGACATTCTACTTCTAAGCGTATCAATTTTTATCCCCATTGATTTAAATCGCTCTTTCATTTGCTCTATGGTCATGCCATTTTCTTGCGCAACATTTTCTAACGATTTACTTATTTCTTTTTCTGAAATTTTAATCTCAGCTTCTTTAGCTGAAGATTCTTGCAATTTTTCAACAATCAAATTTTGTAATACTTGATGTCTCATTGCATCTTTTGATTCTTTGGTGTTTGGCATGTTAAGCGTGGCAATTGCAAAATCTAAACGTAACTCGAGCTCACGCTCTGTAATCGCATGTTGGTTTACAACTGCGGCAATTAAAGCCTGATCAGATTTTACATTCGAATATGCAGGACAAAACGAAAAATTCAAAAAGAATACTATAAGGATAAATGCAAACATGCCTAGAAAAAGCCAAAAATTAATTGTACATATAGATATATGTTTATCACGTCGTCATACATTTTAAAACGTCTTTGCACATCAATTGGTGTTTTAGCTACAATTTTGGTTGTATTGCTATGGTTGACGCAGTCTTTAAAATTTATTGAGGTCATTGTTAACCACAATGTTTCTTTGCAGGGCTACTTCTCATTAATCGTATATTTATTACCAGATATGTTTGTGAAGGTGGCGCCAGTGTGCACTTTGATTGGTGCTCTGCTCGCATATGGAAAATTAACGCTCGATAATGAATTGCAGGTAATGCAAGCTTTAGGGAAAAGCCCATGGCAAATTCTTCACCCAGGCATGGTCTTAGCAGGATTTTTGACACTGTCCTTACTTTTTCTAAACATTTTCACCATTCCAAATGCTTATCGAGCATTTCGCGCTCAAGAATTTCAGCTTCGCAATCAATTTTCTTCATCAATTGTGCGCGATGGATCTTTTAATGTCATAAAAAGCCTAACCATTTTCGTAGAAAAACGCCGATCAGCAAAAGAATTTGAAGGTGTTTTTATTCATGACACCGGCGAACATTCAGAAAAAAAAGCAAAAAAACCTTATACAATATTTGCTAAAGAAGGAATTTTAAAAAAAATAAACAACCAGTATGTTCTAGTTTTGCACAATGGCACCAGACAAGAAAAAGATAACAACGATACCGTACAATCATTTGAATTTGACGAATTAATTTATAATTTTGATTCATTTACAACAATCGTGAACACACGCAATTTAAAACCCTATGAAAAAGACATTCGCGAGCTTTTTCAGGTGAACAATGAAAATTCTGAAAATTCAAAATTGCAAATGCGCATGGCTGCAGAAGGACATCAGCGAATATTACTGCCCTTTTTATGTTTGATAAACATGCTTATGGTAGCGTTAACAATGGTAGTTAACCGCCCTTCAAGACGTTTACGTCGCAAACGCATTATCTATTTAATTCTTGCTGGGGTAATTTTTCAGTGGCTAATATTGAACCTGTTGCAACTACAACTTCGCTTCCATTTTTCAGCATTCATTGCCTATTGCTTAGTCATTACATCTTTAATACTGGCTTTCATTGCGCTCAGATATGGCAAATTTCATCACACCTTACAGAGGCTATTTGAACGATGTGGTATTTAATTTCAACCGTAAACAGGTACGTTAGCAAAACTTTTTTATTTTGGTTTGGGCTTATCTTTTTGACTGTGGCCTTAATTATTAGCCTTTTTGAAATGATAGATTTAACAAAGCGCACAATGCAGCACGATGTACCATTTTCAATTTTATTTCAAATAGCTTTTTTAAAACTACCAAAACTACTTGATCAACTTCTGCCATCCATTACTTTTTTTGCCGCTCTTGCTTGCTTCTTACGCCTTGCGCAATCACAGAATTTCGTTGTGATGTTCAGTTTTGGAGTATCGCGCTTACAATTTTTAAGTGGCATATCATTGGTTGTTGTTGCCTTAGGAGTATTAAACATTGTAGCCCTAGACCCAGTTCGAGCAGCACTTTTTGGCCGAATGGTTATTTTAGAAGAAAAAATCTTTCAGAAAAAACCCTATAGCGTTTCCTTTACAGATACAGGGCTGTGGCTTCGTGAGAACTTTTCAGATTCTCAAAATATCATCCATGCAAAAAGCTTCAACGTTATGCAAAAACAATTCAAAAAATTAATGATTTTTGAATTTAGTAAAAAAGGAGATTTTATACGTCGTGTTGACGCTGAAGTTGCCGAATTAGAAAACGAACAATGGCATATGCACAACGTAAATATTGTTTCAAATCACCGTCAGGAAAACGCTGAAACACATGTTGAGCCTACAACCATCACCATGGAACAAATTCAACAATCAACCGCCCCACCTGAAACTATTTCTTTTTTTCAAACACCTGCATTTATTGAAATGCTAGAAGAAGCAGGACTCAATGCCAGCTCATATTCCATGTTATGGCACCAACAAATTTCTAAAATTGGCATGATGGTCGCCTTCATATTCTTAGCTGGAAGTTTTTGTTTGGTTTCTACCAGAAACAAATCATTCAGCATGATTATTGGAGCCAGTATTATATTTTCTTTTTTGATACATTTTTTTGGACACATTGTTCATGCGTATGGTATTGCCCACAAAATTCCAATCATTGCCGCCGCATGGATTCCGCCAATAGTCACCTTTGTAAGCGCATACTGGCTAACCACGTTATTAGACGATCGCTAGTTATGCCTTCTTAAGGCCTAATGTATAGTAATTGCGTCGTTCTTGAGATGATGGAATTCTTAAAATCTTACGATATTTAGATATAGTTCGCCTTGCTACAAGCATTCCCTTTTCACCCAGTTTTGAAACCAATTGTTCATCAGATAAAGGAGCTGTTTGCGATTCTTTACTCACCAGATCAGCAATGGCATTTTGAACTGATTTTGCTGAAACGTCGTCTTGCCCTTCAGAAATTGAAGTTATTGACTGACTAAAGAAAAACTTTAATTCAAAGGTGCCACGCGGCGTACTAATGTATTTTGCCGTTGTAATACGACTAACCGTACTTTCATGCATATCAAGCTGATCAGCAATTGTTTTTAAGGTCAAAGATTTCAACCCATGCATACCTTTTGAAAAAAATTCCTGCTGATGCTGCACAATAGCACTAGCCACGCGTTTCAAAGTCACCAACCGTTGGTTAAGTGCCTGCATCAACCAGTTTGCATGAGCGTATTTTGCTTGTAAAAATTGCTTTTCATCTGGTTTTTTTAATTTGCCACGCAGTTCGTTATAATAGGGGCTATTCAAAAGAATTTGCGGAAGTGTGTTCATATTTAATTCAAAAACAAACACATCATCTGCATTTTTGTGAATAAAGCCATCTGGAATAACATTATCATCGTAGGTATTCATTAAAAATCCTGATGAAGGACGCGGATTTAATTCCCGCAACTCTGACAAACACTTCTGCAATTCTTCAATGCTTAGCTTACATTTTCTTGCCAACACACTAGGGCTACCCTGCAACAAGCCGTCTATATTTTGCAGCAAAAGGTCCATTTTTGGCGTTAAAGCATTTTTTTCTTGAAGCTGAACCCTTAAGCATTCTTCAACATTTCTTGAGAAAATCCCAATGGGGTCAAACTTTTGCATGACAGCAATCATTTTTTCAACAAGCTCAAGTTCTGCCCCAAATTGTTCAGCTATTTCTGCCGCATCAACTTCAAGGTATCCGTAAGCATTCAAGCAATTAATCAAAACCAAACCGGTTAAATATTCATTGTTATTCGTTGCCACTAGCGATAATTGCAACTGCAAATAGTCTTGAAGGGTTTGTTCGCAGCGCAGCCGTGGGTTTTGAGTGTTCCCTTCTTGCATAGGGTCGCGTTCTTCAAATTGTAGGCTATCATTTGGACGTTCATCATCACAATCAAGCGAATACTCTTGGGGTTCTTCCTGTGAAGTTGGCAGTGATTCATCACCCGTTTCAAGTGTTAATAAAGGATTCTCCGCTACTTGTTCATTTACATAAACACTTAGTTCGGTTACCGACAGTTGCAACAAACGAATAGCTTGCTGCAGTCTGGGGGTCATGGCTAGGGTCGTTGAAACCCTTGCTTCTATGCTTTGTCCTATTTTCATAAGTCCTATAGTACATAGTAAACCTTACCAATAAGTAAACGCCCAACTTAAAAATGGCTGCGTGGTTATGGTGCAGTCACCGTGCATATACAGATTAATCTTTTTATTTATTACTCAAGTATCTGGAAATTACTCAGTGGATCCTATGGTCAAGCCATAGGGGAAACTGTAGTGGGGCATCTTCTCGAATTTTCCTATGACTCTCGCAACGGCATAGCCGTTTGGCGTAGCCGAACAATAAAAAATACATAAAGAATAGATAAAAAATAAATACAGTTATAATCCGTAATAATTTCATTAATATATTTACTTTATATTAATAAAATATTTATTAATTATTAATATATACTGTTTATATTTAACTATAGTTGGTGTCAAAACTAACTATTAATTTGTATAAATCTTATTTTTAAAAGGAATAATATTATGAAAACTATTCAAAAATTGACATTAGGTCTACTTACGGTTGTAGCTACTGCAACATCAGGCTTTGCTTCTGGAACTCTAGTTCTTGACGTTGTAACATTAGGCGAAAGTGCAGATGTTACCGGTGCACTTACAGCTGCCACAGTTCAAAAAATTGGTAATGGTATTGCTAACGTTTCTGGTGCTGTATCTGCTGCTTTGCAATTAAGTGATGGTCAATTCAACGTTTCTGGTGCATCAAGCATGCCATCTGCAGTTACTTTTGATACAAATGCAGATAACATTCTTAAGGTTAACGATGCTACAGTAGCACTTCCTGCCCTTACTATGTCTGCAAGCGGAGGAGTCTTGTTAAACGTTGCTAGCCTTTCATGGACTGCTGCTCCTGCTGGCGCTGCAACTCTAACTATAGATGGTCTTACTTCTATCAGAAATCTTGTTGTTGCAGCTGACATGAGTGCATCTGTTACTCCAATAACAGTAGATACACTTGCTAATTTGCAAGTTGGTGGCGCTGGGAACAAATCTACTGATGGTATTCACACTATTAGTGGTATGCTAGAAATTTTAGCAAGCCCCGCTGCAGAATGTGTTCCTGGCATTACCACAATTCAAAGTGCTGGCGTACTTAAAGTGGTTGATGGCGTTACAGTACCTGCAGCTGGTGATTCGGAAGACTTGTTCGGCAACGATCCTGATGACACTCTAAAATTCAACTCAGGAGCTGTTCTACGACTAGGTAATGGTGTTACTTGGGCTCGCGCTATCACTGTTGGTACAGGTCTATAATTTTTCTGAACTAATAGTTACTGCAATTATCCCCAGTCAGTTCGTTCTGACTGGGGATTTTTAATTATTGATACTAATCATTATGGATACCCGCTTTCTTGTTGTTAAACAACAAATCATAGGAAGGCCCCACACGGATCAGTTCCTTTTTCTAAGACATCCAAATAGTTTTTGTACACGTATATTCTATCTCGTTGCATTTCAGTGATTTCTTTTAAAATTCCTTTTTCAGCTAAAATACTTAAGCAACTTCTGGCTGTAGGCGCGCTCATCCCTAGTGCTGGCGATAATAATGGCACTGTTACTTGCGGTAGTTTTTTCATGTATTCCCACACTTTGATACAAGAATATTTAATTCGTCCAAGTGCGTTAATTTTAGCAAGATCCCCTTCAAATAAAGCATTTAATTGATGCGCAGTGTTTATGGCTTGCGTTGCTGAATGCAAGATTCCATCCAAAAAAAACTCTAACCACACTTCATAACAACCATCTACTCGCATTCTTTGCAAAAGCTCGTAGTACATCTGGCGGTTTTGCTTTAAATACAAGCTTAAATATAAAATTGGTTCGTTGAGAATTCCCCATTCGTGAAGTAATAAAGTAATTAGCAATCTGCCTAAACGCCCATTACCATCCAAAAAAGGGTGAATAGTTTCAAATTGCACATGAGCAAGACCAGCCTTAACAAGCATGGGCAAATTGCACTGTTTATCATGCAAGAATTTTTCAAAATCACTCAATGCTGTCATTAAATGCTCAGGAGCAGGAGGCACAAATAAAGCATTCCCTGGTCTTGTACCACCAATCCAATTTTGAGATGTCCTAAAATCACCTGGTTGTTTTTTAGCGCCTCTGCCACCTTGTAGCAAAATTCCATGAATTTCACGCAGCAAACGCAGAGACAATGGAAAACCTTTTTGCAATTGATTCAAGCCAAAATTCAGGGCCTTTACATAATTAGAAACTTCCTCAACATCATCAATTGAAATGTCTGGTTTTTGGCTGTTTTCAAATAATATAAGGTCAGAAAATGAACTTTGCGTTCCTTCTATTTGAGATGACAGTAATGCCTCTTTTCGCACATACATGTATGTGAAGAGCGCTGCGTTTGGAATTGTTTTGGCGATACCATTTAGTTCCCCCAAAGACTGATTCGCTTTTTCTAATTTAGAGTGCAAGACTGTTAGGTCAATATCGGGTTTGGGCGGTAATTTATGAGGAATGTAAGACCTATAAATCTCACCTGCAATATTGTGATTTGCGTATGTGCCAATTCTACTATTAAGCATTATCTTTTCTTTATGACACTCTTAAAGAAAAGATAAATGGTTATTCTTTCTTAGTCAACCACTTAAAGAAAAATAGATGCCTATCTTTTCTTAGTGAATTTCTTTAAGAAAAGATAATTGTATAGTTTCATTGGAATCTATAGTAATGAATATCATTCACTGGATCCCGACGCCCTGAAGGGCTCAGGATGACGTTTCCCACTCTTGTCTTCATGAAGAGCCAACGGCTTTGCTGTGATCCAGTTAAACAATTCCGCTATATAAATCTAGCCACGGCAAATTTATTTCAGTCTTACGTGTACAATATTAATAATACTCATTAGATTCCGACGCCCTTTTCAAGGGCTCAGGATGATGCCGCCCCACCATCTCCCCGAGCCTGCAACGCAGGCGTGAGGGTCCAGTCAAACAATTCCGCTATATAAATCTAGTGGGCTGGACCACCGGACTCAGTTCTATAAGTTCCGCATTTCAATAAATAAAAAACACATCTCAAAATAATAATCCTAATTCAGATAATTTTATTACTAATAATTAACCTTTTATTAACTTCCATAATATAAATTAATAATTGTTACTAGTTTTAACCATTTTATATTTGAAAAGGAATTACATTATGAAAACTATTCAAAAATTGACATTGGGTCTACTTACAGTTGTTGCTACTTCATCAGCTTTTGCTTCAAATCTAGTTATTGAAGTTGCAGGATCAGACGTTGCAACGGTTAGTGGTGCAATCGCTGGAACAGCATCAAAAATAGGCACTGGTGAAGCAATTCTATCTGGTAACAACGCTTCTCTAACTGCCTTAACACTATCTAACGGACAAGTTGAAATTAACGCGGCAAACGCTATGCCAGGCGCAGTAACTTTTAATACAAATGCTGGTAACATTCTTGAAATTAATGCAGCCAGTGCTTCAGTTCCAGCTCTTACTATGACTACAGCTGGTAAACTTTTATGTACTCTTGACACTAGTCTAGTGGGCGCACCTTCTGGTGCGGCTCTAACAGTAGGCGCAGCTGCAAGCAAAGTGCTAACTATTGGTGCTGACTTATCTGCAGGTACTTCAGCTATGGTTATTGAGTCAGCTGCTACTGTAGCAGTTGGGGCTGCATCTGGTAATAAAATGCCAGCTGCAAGCGCTCCTGATGTTACTGTTGCTGGAATTCTACAGCTAAAATCAAACATGGCTGGTGGATACTGTGCTGGTGATAATATAATCAATGGTACTCTTCTTGTAGATGCTAGCGTATCAGTTCCTGCATATGCAGCTGCTACAAATATTGCTAACACTGACTTTTTCAATCACTGGGATGGTGTTTCAGCATCAGAAGGTAGCTTGAAGTTCAACTCAGGTTCAACACTAAAATTAGGTAACGGAGCGGTTTGGGCTCGCGCTATCACTGTTGGTACAGCTCTATAATTTTCTGAACTAATAGTTACTACAATTATCCCCGGTCAGTTCGTTCTGACTGGGGATTTTTAGTTTGTTAGCCATATTTCTTGCCAACGCTTGAACTCAGAAGGGCGTATTTTGTAACGTGCAAAGTTTCCTTCGTGCAGTGAAAGCAGTTCAGACTCTACGGATTCTATAAATTTTTCCTGGTCTTCTATGGGTAATTCCTTTGATTTTGTTTTAATCATTATAGATGCTTTTTTGGGCTGGCATGCACTGACTATAATATCTGTAATTAATTCTCGAATTATTTGGCGATACCTAAGACGAAATGGATCTGGCTCTCCAAGTGACTGACGCAAAGCGGCATATCGTGCAGCTGATCGTTCGTAAGCCCACAGAAAAACGTCTTTAAGCAGTCCAACACGGTTGATTTCATAAACACCAAGCATCCCTTGAATGTAAATATCATCGGGCACGTCAATAAATGATAATGGCGCTAGATTGTGGCGAATAAATGGAATATTTGCGCTTAAACGAGATACACGTTTGTTAACATCATCAAATGGTTGCAGATATGGCAAATGCACCATTATAAAAAAAGCTTGTTCAAATGGATTTTTTATTTGCTCTGCTTTTTTAAGCATCAAGTCAAATAGCTCAGATATCAACTGAGGCACAGCTAAAGGAACAAAAACAGATTTGTGAATTCCTACGTCAAAAGTTCGCAATCGCCCAGAAGCACTTGGGTCGGGTAAAAGGTTGTTGGACAGTAAGGCATGCAAATTTAACACTGTGTAACGATTAAACCCGACACCTTCTAATGACTGAGTAAGAAATTCAATTGCATCTTTGTGATTCAAGATCATTTGGACTTCTGATGACAATTTATCATCTGCTATTTCACCGAATGAAATAAGGCGTTGTGTGTCAAGCAAAGAGTATGTGTTCCCCTCAAGACGGCTAGAATTCCACGAGAGATCAATTAAGAGCCGAGTTAGAATTTCTTCGGTATATGTGCCCGCCTGAGGCTCTGTAATAAAAAGTTCACCAATCTTTGCCAGTTTTTCCATTTCTGCAGCATTAAGATAGCTATTCACGTTAGGTTGATATGCGTCTAAAAAATTTCTATCGTATCCCACGGGTGTGCGCTGCTGAAATGATTGCGTAACCTTTTGAAGTATTTGCTTTCCTTCCTTTGAAAGAAGAATATCCCCCTGGTTTGATGCAATAGCTGCTTTTTGCTCAGTTTTAACTACTGAAAAATATCTTGTTGCACGTGTTTTTCCTTCAATATGCAATTCTCCTAAGTTCTGCAGCATCAATAAGCGTCGCTGAAGAGTTCGGCGGGGAAGGATTAAACCAGATTGTTTTTCTATATCTTCAAATGAAGCTCCGCCTGGATACTTTTGCAAAGCACTCTTGATGGCTTCCAGTTCTTTTGAGGTCGTATTTTCTTTCAGCATGATTGCACCATTTTTCGCACGTGTTACTACAATTTACAGTTAAATTTGTCGTAATAACAGTTATTGCGACACATTACGACACATTACGACACATTACGACACATTACGACACATTATTACTTTGCTAATTAAAAAACACAATCAAAACACCATCAGCCTCTAACGCGTTCAATACATTAAAAAACTATTATAATGTGGTTAATTGACTCTTCCCTCTTGTTTTTTGGCAGGCATTTGAAATAATGAATGAAGGAATCTTTTGAAAAATCATCATGCGCAGGCAACGTAAAGCTAAAATCATTGCTACTTTAGGTCCGGCTTCGTCAAACTATGAACAAATCAAAGCATTATTTATAGCAGGCGCAGATGTTTTTCGTCTGAATTTTTCCCACGGTGAACACGAAAGCCATGCGGAAAATTATAAAATTATTCGAAGAATTGAACAGGAATTCAAACGACCAATTGGTATTTTGCTTGATTTACAGGGGCCAAAACTGCGCATTGGAACTTTTTCTAATACAAAAATTTCTTTAAAACCTGGGCAAACATTTTTACTTGATTTGGACAGCACACCTGGAAATAATCATCGTGTGTGCATGCCGCACCCTGAAATTTTTCAAGTTCTTAAAGAAAATGTTGATTTACTTTTAGACGACGGTAAGGTTCGACTCAAAATTACAAAAAGTGGTCCTGATTTTGCTGAAACTATTGTGATGTCAGGCACTGAACTTTCTAATCGTAAAGGGGTGAATGTCCCCGATGTAGTGCTTCCAATTGATGCGCTAACTAAAAAAGATATCATTGATTTAAAATTTGGACTGGAATTGGGCGTTGATTGGGTTGCATTGTCGTTTGTTCAACAGCCAAATGACCTGATTATGGCGCGCGAACTTGTCGGTAAAAAAGTAAAATTGATCGCTAAAATTGAAAAGCCTATGGCCATACAGTATTTACAAGAAATTGTGACTTTGTCAGATGCGGTTATGGTTGCCCGTGGTGATTTAGGTGTGGAAATGCCTGCGGAAGATGTGCCCGTTATACAGCGTCAAATTATTCGTACTTGCCGTAGTCTGGGCAAACCCGTTATTGTCGCTACGCAAATGCTAGATTCAATGGTGCATACACCAACCCCTACCCGTGCAGAGGCATCAGACGTGGCAACAGCTGTTTACGACGGTGTTGATGCAGTAATGCTTTCGGCGGAATCAGCATCGGGTGATTATCCTATAGAAGCTGTTTCGATGATGGATCGCATTATTCAACGTACAGAAAAAGATCCTTTTTACCAAAAAATGCTTGATGACAGCTACACGCTGCCTTCTCCCACCGTTAGTGATGCTGTAACGACCGCAGCGCGCTCTGCCGTTGGTATTATCGGCAGTGGGTTAATGGTGACCTTTACAGAAACTGGACGCACGGCATTTCATGCAGCCCGTGAACGTCCCCATTGCGATATATTGGCGCTAACGCCAGTTTTGAAAACTTCCAGACAGCTTACGTTAGTTTGGGGAGCACACCCAGCTTTGACTGATGATATTTTTTCAATAGGACAAATGGTTGAAACTGCTTGTGCGTTCGCTAAGCAAGAAGGTTTTGCACAAGTTGATGACTATGTTGTCATAACTGCCGGCGTGCCTTTTGGGCAATCAGGCGGCACAAACATGATTCGCATAGAAAAGGTTAGTTAGAAAACGTGTGCTTCATTATTGGTGGTCCAACAGCTAGTGGAAAGTCAAAATTAGCACTATGGCTTGCACATCATGTGGATGGTGAAATTATTAATGCCGATAGTCTGCAACTTTATAAAAGCATCCCCATTTTAACAGCTTCACCAGACAATGCAGAGCTTGCACAAACCAGACATCATTTGTTTGGAATTTATCATGATGACCAAATATCAACCGTGCAAGACTGGACCCAGCTTGCTCAATCAACAATTGATAACGTTATTAAACGCCAAAAAACCCCAATTATTGTGGGGGGCACGGGTATGTATTTAAATGCTCTCATTCAGGGGCTTTCCCCCATGCCTAACATTTCTGATGAAATCAAAAAATCAGTGCGCACATTACAAAGCAATTTGTCAAAAGAAGATTTCTACGAAGAAGTCATTAAGCACGACCCAATTATCAAAAACCATCTTCACCAAAATGATAGCCAGCGACTGGGGCGCGCTTTAGAGGTCATGTTACAAACGGGACAATCAATCAAATCATTCCAAGGAAAATCACAACCACTTATTAAGCAAATTAAAAAATTTATTGTGGTAATGCCTGAAAAAGACAGGCTATACAACCTTATTAATGCTCGAGTCATTAGAATGTTAGACGAAGGAGTTGTGCAAGAAGTACAAGCATTAAAACAAAAAGTATCCCTTGATGCTCCTGTCTGCAAAGCAATCGGTGTTAGAGAAATTTGGCAATACTTAGCCAAAGAAATATCCAAGGAAGAAATGATTTCCTTGCTTCAACAAACAACTCGACAGTATGCTAAACGCCAAATGACATGGTTTAAAAATCAAGTTAATGACGCAGTTGTTATCACAAATCCCTTTGATTCAAACCAAATTAATCAATTGGTACGAGGGAAATCAGCGGGATTTACCCTGGAGAAAACAGCCAGTTAATCCCTACCACATCCTTGTTAGCGAAGTCATGTTGCAACAAACAACTGTGGCTACCGTAAAAGGATATTTTTCTAAATTTCTAGAACGTTGGCCAACAATTCAAGACTTGGCCGCCGCTTCGCAAGATGAACTTATGCAATGTTGGCAAGGTTTGGGGTACTATTCACGTGCACGTAATTTGCACAAAACCGCAAAAATTGTTGCCGATAAATATCATGGAATTTTGCCAAATTCTTATCACGAATTAATGAAACTGCCCGGATTAGGGCCATACACTGCTGCAGCTATTGCTAGCATTTCTTTTGGTGAATCCATTATTGCTATTGATACCAACGTAAACCGCGTGCTTTGTCGTTTATTTGCGGTATCATCGTCTGAAAAAATTCAAAAAATACAAATTCAGGAAATAGCTGATTCCTTAGCGCACAGTGATCATTCTGGCGCGATAAGCCAAGCTCTAATGGATATAGGTTCAACCCTTTGCAAATCAAAAAACCCTAAGTGTGCCGACTGCTTTTTAAAAAACAACTGCTTAGCTTTTTCCAAAGATTTGCAAAACATATTACCTTTGAAGCCCGCAAAAACAGCTAGACCAAAGCGCTTTGGTCACAGTTTTATTATGCGTCATAAAAACCAAGTATGTATTGAAAAACGCCCCGAAAAAGGCTTGCTTGCTAGTATGTATCAATTTCCTTCTAGCGAATTTTCTAGTGAACAAACCGTTGTGCAATATCCGATAAAATCTGAATGGGTGCATATTGGAACGGTACGCCATATTTTTACTCATTTTGAGTTAGAGTTAACCTTGTGGGAAACGTTTGTAGCGAATACAAATAACGGGCAATGGACAGCGTTAAGCAATTTGGGAAATTATGGTTTGCCGACAATGTTTAAAAAAGCGCTGACTTATGTCAAAACCTGAATACGTTTTTCCCGCATTGTATGGCCACTAATAATTTGAATTTTTGATTTTGCCTTGTGTAGATATTCAGCTAACACTTCAATAACGGCAATGTTAGCTAGATTGTCTTCAGGTGGTGATGTTACATAAACTTTAAGCATTTTGCGCCCCATGGTAGCATCCACCAAATCACCGATCCGGTTCTTAGAAGCCTTGGGGGTAACCCTTACCCAAAATGAAAACCCTGTCTCATTTTTTTGTGCAAATGGTGGCATGTCATCAAATAATAACATCTAATTACCCGTTTGTTCGTGTACCCAATGCACAAATGGCAGGTGCGCCTGGTCAATCTTCATGGTTATAATTGCCGGGCACTCATAAGGGTGAAGCTCAACCAATCGGTTATAGACAGCGTCTTGACGATCAACACCTGTTTTTAAATACACACCAATCTCAGCAGACTTCACCAACTTTCCATTGAAAGTATACATTGAATGAATCGGCCACATATTTGCACACGCAACCAAACGTTCGGTCAAAAGAATTTGTGCAATATTCTCAGCTTGCTCAGGTTTTTCAACTGTTGTGTAGACAATAATCACATTACGACCATAAAGCTGTAACAGATTGTAATTCATCCTTGTTGCCGAAATTATAAACATTAGCTTCTGGCGCAATACGTTTAATTAGACCAGAAAGCACTTTGCCCGTACCTATTTCAACGAAGGTATTAATGCCGCGTTTGTGCATGTTGCTAATCGATTCCGTCCAACGCACTCTTCCAGTAATCTGTGCAACCAA
>Ga0247834_1003540_pt1 | contig 21108 bp, 15 predicted proteins | sample LaCruzMarch2015__8_FD_187118 | JGI IMG/M metagenome (GOLD analysis project Ga0247834, IMG submission 187118) | Freshwater microbial communities from meromictic Lake La Cruz, Castile-La Mancha, Spain - LaCruzMarch2015_12m | ecosystem: Environmental > Aquatic > Freshwater > Lake | place: Spain...
GGGGCGTTCGACTTGCATGTGTTAGGCCTGCCGCCAGCGTTCGTTCTGAGCCAGGATCAAACTCTCAATTTGAAATGTTTGATTCTGGTTTTTTATCGGCTCGGAAGTTCATTCCAAGCATACTGCGTAACGGGTTCCCTTCACACTGATGTACTCAACGCCCCAGTTGCCTGAAGCGCGATCACATCGGTGAAAGTATTAGTGAAACGCAGTGCCAGAGTCTGTTGCGACCGTATAACCATTGCTGGTCAGGGACGATCCGCCAGGACCCCGCCGCCTGCGTTTCTCTTCCTTCAAATTCAATTGTCAAAGAGCACGTCATCGTCAAGCTTGTCATCTTGATCGTATAATCAAGACGATACCGAACAGAAGTCCGCCCAGCGCCCTAGCTGGCCTGAAAAACAAACAATTCTCATTCGGCGTCTTGGCCGCTTGAGAACCGGAGAAGATCGAGGATCAGACGCCCTGCCGGGCTGGCTCAGCACCTCAGTGCCGCGCCGTTGAATTGAATAAACAATATCGCAGACCCCATGTCAACGCCTGATTGTAAATTCTTGCAAACTTCGGCCCGTTCTTGAAGCAACCTATTGAAGATACGCATGGTTTTTCGTCATCAAATTCTCATCCAGGGCGTGATTCGGTGGTCAATTCCGGCAAAATGGTGCAGTGCGAGCGTGCAGTGCGGTCGGACGAGGCCAATTCTTTGCTAACCACGTCGGTTCGCCTTGATTTGCGGGCGTGCTTATTCCCGATGCCGCGCAAGGCAGGCACGTTTTCGCGCGCGGCGCCTCGGTACGGGTTCTGTCGCATTATGATGATGTCATGTTTCAGCCGCGATTGACCCGATCATGCGGGGGCGTTGGACGGATTGTTGGGGACGTTGCGCCAGTTGTACCGAACACGCTGGAATCAACGGATTGATAGGCTTAAGTAAGCCCGCAACAATTTCGTTCCGTCAGCCGGGATCTAAGCTGGCATTGGAACGTGGGGAGACGGGGTCGTCGTGGTCGACAGGCGCAGCATACCAAGCCAAGTCCGGCGGCGCTCCGTACCAGCGGCAGACCGGCCGCGCGGACTACCCCATGTCTATCGCGGCGGCTCACGCAGCGGACGCAAAGCCAACTATGAAAGCGAATATGGACTGGGGTCGAACAGCGGACGTTTCCGTTGGCTGCTCAGTACGTGCCTAGCCGGTGGCGTCGGCGCTATCGCCATTCTCGTAGTGATCTATGGCTCGACAGACCGCGCCGATCAGGGTGGGTTGCTGCCAGCCCTCAAACGGATGCGCGATGGAAAGCCAGAAGCGTCACTATTGATGCGCCATGACGACGGGCTGAAATGGGCCGTGCCCAAATCCGACAAGCTGCAGACAACCAGCGGCTCGATGTCCACCCGGTTTGTCATTCACGAGTCGATGAAGGTCAAGAAGGCCAACCGCGAGTACATCTACGCCAAGCCGTATGCGCGGATCGTTGCCAGGCTGGCCCCGGTTTCGAGTGATTATGCCGACGTCATCCCGCCGTTCAACCCGTTCAAACTCTACGCCAACGAAGGAGGAACCCAGAGCAGATCAAGTTCGGCGGGCGAAGGCGCTGCAGGCAACGACGTCTCGATCAAGGTCGTGGAACTGCTTGGGGGAATATTGCCGGGCGAGGACGGTCAGGAACTGGACGCGCAGGAAGTCAGCGATCTGGTTACGCGTGGACGGGAAACGACGGCTGGTGAGACAGCTGGCACCGTTGAGGCGGTCGCCAATGCCCCAACCCCGCCGACTGCGCAAATAACGGCCGACGATAAGCGGCGACGCATGGCGGACGAAGCCGTGCCTTATAATACGACGCGGCTCGTCAAGACGACGTTTGAAAACGAGGATGGGCCGGGCGGAGACGATTTTGAAAATCGTCAGGTCAAGGTCGTTAAAATCGGCAGGCCGGAAGTCCTCGCCAAGATCTTGCAGCAGGCTGGCAGCGACGCCTGGCAAGCCAAAGCCATGGCGGAAACAGCAAAGGCGCTGCTGCCAGACGGAATGTTGTCGGCAGGGCAAGAGGTCCGCATCACGATGGTGCCGTCGCTGACCCAGGCCGGACGGGTTGAGCCTGCACGTTTCAGCGTGTTTTCGGAAGGGCACGATCATAAGGTGACCGTGACCCGCAGCAGCGCGGGGGAATTCGTTGCGAGTGCGACACCGTTTGACGAGCAGATGGCACCGGAAACTGCAGGAACGTCGGCGCAGCTCTCAACGCTGTATGCGAGCTTCTATGCCGCCGGCATTGCGCAGAACGTCCCGTCCGAAACAATTTTGCAGATGCTGCGGGTCCACGCCTACGAGACAGACTTCCGGCGCAGGGTGGGCAGCAACGACGCCATCGAAATGTTCTTTGACCTGCGCGACGACAGCTCGCCCGATAGTTCTCCCGGCGAGCTTTTGTTCACGGGCATCAGCGGCAGCGGGATGGCTGGGCGGTTCTGGCGATTCCGGACTCCGGACGGTGTGGTCGACTTTTATGACGAGCAGGGCAACAACGCGAAGAAGTTCTTGATGCGCAAACCGGTGCGCAGCGACGAAGCGCGCCTGACGTCGGGCTTTGGCTTGCGGTTTCATCCCCTGTTCAACGACCGGCGTATGCACACGGGCATCGACTGGGCGGGCGTTATCGGCACGCCAATCGTTGCGGCTGGGACGGGCGTCATCGAAGAAGCGCTGTATAAGGGCGGTAACGGGAAATACGTCCGCATCCGCCATGCCAACGGTTATCAAACGACCTACAGCCACATGAACGCCTTCGCAAGGGGTATCGAGGCGGGCGCTAAGGTGCGGCAGGGGCAGGTGATCGGGTTCTTGGGCAACACCGGCTATTCGACCGGGCCGCATTTGCATTTCGAGATCCTAGTCAACAGCCGTTTCGTTGATCCGCTGTCGATACAGGTGCCGCGCGAAAAACAGCTGACGGGCAAGCAACTCGTCGATTTCCAAAAAGAGCGTGCGCGCATCGACGATCTGATGCGGCGGCCGCCGGTGATGACACAGGTCAAGTAGCCTGCACCGATTCGATGACTTGGACCTACCGGTTGTGACCGAAACTTTCATAGTGCATGGCCGTATGACCCTCCAATCTCGCCACCTTGCGGAACCGCGAGGTGGGCGTCATATGTTAACCACGTTGCAAGCACATCATGGCGGACGGGAACGTCACGCTCTAGGCCGCTGTTAATCGTTATTATCTGCTTGGAGTTATCAATGTCGAAAATGTTGGTCGTTGCCGGTCTCGCCGTAGTGGCAGTTCTGGGCCCGGTGACGGATGCGTCCGCTTTCCATCCGTTTGACGATATGCCCGAGTATCGGATGCCAAAGCGTCGGGTCGAGTCATCGCCCCAGCCGCGGGTTGACGCTCGGCCCGTGCGTCCGGCACGGCAACAACAGGCAAACTGGTTTTTCGGGGATGATGACGACGAGCCAGAGCAGGCCCCGCAGCGTTCGACGAGATCGGCTCCAGCGAAGAACCCGCCGGTGCTTGATGGCGGTGGTCGCCCGAGCATCGCAGCGGTTGCCCCGCCTGTGGTTGCGTTTGCGGGCCACGCCCCCGGCACGATCATCATCGATACGAGTGGCCGGGCACTGTACTATACGCTGTCGGCGACGACCGCTTACAAGTATCCGATCTCGGTTGGTCGCGATGGCTTCACTTGGACGGGAACGGAAAAAGTCACGCGCGTGCAATCATGGCCGGATTGGCGTCCACCAGCCGAAATGAAACAGCGTCAGGCCAATCTGCCGGACCTGATGACCGGTGGCGTGCGCAATCCGCTTGGCGCTAAGGCGTTGTATCTGGGCAATTCGCTGTATCGCATCCACGGCACAAACGATGTGAAATCAATCGGACAGGCCGCATCGTCGGGGTGTTTCCGGATGATGAACGGTCATGTCTTGCACCTCGCGGGCATCGCGGGTGTGGGTACAACGGTCAAGGTTATGAACCGGTTGCCGACGAACTTTGCGGGCAACGGTCAGAGCCGACGCGGCTGATTGAGCGCGGCTTGGTTTTGAATGCGAAAGGTCCCCGAACGCGGTTCGGGGACCTTTTTTGTCAGGCGGCGGTTTTGACGGGCCAACCGTTGAGGGTGAGGGCACCGTCGCGGACGGAGACGTTGACCGTGTCGCCATCCTTGACGCCACCGGACAGGATCTGTTCGGCGAGGGGGTCCTGGACCTGTTTTTGGATTACGCGCTTCAAGGGGCGCGCACCGTAGGCTGGGTCGTAGCCGCGGTTGGCGATCCACATGCGGGCGGCGTCGTCCAACTCGACGGTGATCTTGCGCTCGGTCAGGAGCTTTCTCAGGCGGGCCATCTGGATGTCGACGATCTGGGCCATATCCACGCGCTGGAGGCGGTGGAACAGGATGATCTCGTCCAATCGGTTCAAGAACTCCGGGCGGAAACGGCCGCGGACTTCGGACATGACCTCGTCGCGCACCAGATCGGTCGATTCGCCTTCGGCTTGGGCGACGAGGTACTCAGCGCCCGCGTTTGAGGTCATGATGATGAGCGTGTTCTTGAAGTCCACCGTGCGACCCTGACCATCGGTCAAACGGCCATCGTCCAGCACCTGAAGCAGGATGTTGAACACGTCGGGGTGGGCTTTTTCGATTTCGTCGAACAGGATCACCTGATAGGGGCGACGGCGGACAGCTTCGGTCAGCACGCCGCCTTCCTCGTAGCCGACATAGCCTGGAGGGGCACCGATCAAACGGGCCACAGAGTGCTTTTCCATGAACTCGCTCATGTCGATGCGCACCATCGCTGTGTCGTCATCGAACAAGAACGAGGCAAGCGCTTTGGTCAGTTCGGTTTTGCCGACGCCGGTTGGCCCCAGGAACATGAACGAGCCGATCGGGCGATTGGGGTCTTGGAGGCCCGCACGCGCACGGCGAACAGCGGTTGCGACCGCTGTGACTGCTTCGGCTTGGCCGACGACGCGCCTCGCCAGGGCCTGCTCCATTTTCAAGAGTTTGTCGCGTTCGCCTTCCAGCATCCGTTCGACGGGGACGCCTGTCCAGCGCGAGACGACGCCCGCGATGTGGTCTGCGGTGACGGCTTCTTCGACCATCGGCAGCTTGCCGTCGCCTTTTTCCAGGGTCGAGAGCTTTTTTTCCAGTTCCGGGATCACGCTATAGGAAAGCTCGCCGGCGCGCCCGTACTCGCCCGCGCGCTGCACGCGGTCGAGCTCCATGCGGCGCTGTTCCAGTTCCTCTTTTAGCTTTTGCGCTTGGCCGAGTTTGCCCTTTTCGCCCTCCCAGCGGGTGGTGAGTGCATGCGACTTTTCTTCCAAGTCGGCGATTTCGCGATCAATGCGGGACAGGCGGTCGCGGGACGCGGCGTCGGTCTCTTTTTTCAGGGCTTCGCGCTCGATTTTGAGCTGGATCATACGGCGGTCGATTTCGTCGAGTTCCTCGGGCTTGCTGTCGACCTGCATGCGCAGTCGGGACGCCGCTTCGTCCATCAGGTCGATGGCCTTGTCGGGCAGGAACCGGTCGGAAATGTAGCGGTGGGAGAGCGTCGCCGCGGCGACCAGGGCGCTGTCGGTGATGCGCACTCCGTGATGCAGTTCGTACTTTTCTTTCAGGCCGCGCAGGATCGAGACCGTGTCTTCGACGGTTGGTTCATTGACCATGATCGGCTGGAAGCGGCGGGCGAGTGCCGCGTCTTTTTCGATGTACTTTTTGTATTCGTCGAGCGTGGTTGCGCCGACGCAGTGAAGCGCGCCACGGGCCAGCGCTGGTTTCAGCAGGTTGGATGCGTCCATCGCGCCTTCGGACTTCCCCGCGCCGATCAGCGTGTGGAGTTCGTCGATGAACAGCACAATGCCGCCCTCTTCGGCTTCGATTTCAGTGAGGACGGCCTTCAGGCGTTCCTCGAACTCGCCGCGATATTTTGCGCCCGCGATCAACGCGCCCATGTCGAGCGACATGAGTTTCTTGCGCTTCAAGCTTTCAGGAACGTCGCCCTGGATGATGCGCATAGCCAAGCCCTCGGCGATGGCGGTTTTACCGACGCCTGGTTCGCCTATCAGGACGGGATTGTTTTTGGTGCGTCGCGACAGGACCTGCATGGTGCGGCGGATTTCTTCGTCGCGACCGATCACGGGGTCGATCTTGCCGTTCGCTGCTGCCTCTGTCAGGTCGCGCGCGTAGCGCTTCAAGGCATCGTAGCTTTGTTCAGCGCCAGCGCTGTCAGCGGTCCGGCCTTTACGCATGTCGTTGATGACCCTGTTCAAATTCTCGGCGGTGGCACCGGATTCCGCCAGGATGCGGCCTGCTTCGGTGTTCATTTCAATCGTGAGTGCGAGCAGAAGACGCTCGGCGGTGACGAAATCGTCTTTGGCCTTGCCGGCCAGCGTTTCGGCGGTGTTGAACACGCGGGCGAGTTCGGGCGTCACGTAGATTTGGCCCGCACCGCCGCCGCTGACTTTGGCGCGCTTGGCCAGCAGCGCTTCGGTTGCGCGCAAGGCGTCCGCGGGGCGGCCCCCAGCCTTGGCGATAAGCCCGCTGGCTAAGCCTTCGGGGTCGTCGAGCAAAACCTTCAGCAGGTGCTCGACGGAGAGTTGCTGGTGTTCTTCACGCAGAGCGAGGCTTTGGGCCGCCTGCACAAAGCCCTTGGACCGGTCGGTAAATTTGTCAAAGTTCATTTCTGCTCTCCACCTGCGAACGGCGTCCTCGTTTCGCGTAGCGACGGCGCGCGCTGTGATTGATATATGCGGACCCTGGTGTGGCATCCGCGCCATCCATTTAAGGTCGATGGATGATCAGTAAAAGGCCTTGAGCGGCATCAATGTGTCGGGGGAAGAGGATTGTATGGTCTATGCGAAACTGGCCGGATTGTACCGGTGTCCTGTCAAGGGTTTGAGTGCGGAGGCGCTGGCCGCGGTCGATCTGGTGCTAGGGCAAACGGTGCCGTTCGACCGGGCCTTTGCCATCGAGAATGGGCCAGGGGCCTTTGATGAGGCCGCGCCCCGGCATCTGCCCAAGGTGGCGTTCCTCTGCCTGATGCGCGACGAGCAGCTGGCAACGCTGCAGACCTCATTTGACACGGCCACGTCGACGCTAATGCTCGCGCGGGACGGGGCCGTTCTGGCGCGCGGGTGTCTGGCGACGACTGAGGGGCGGGCCCCAATCGAAGCGTTTTTCGCGGGCGACATGGCCGATCGACTGAGGGGTCCGCCGCGCGTCGTCTCCGCCTTCGGGCACAGCTTTTCCGACGTGAAGGAAAAGTGCCTCCACATCATCAATCTCGCATCGGTGCGGGCGCTGGAAGCGGCAACGGGACAGGCCATTGATCCGATGCGGTTCCGGGCCAACGTGGTTCTGGACGGCCTGGAGCCATGGGCCGAGCTGGATCTTGTGAATCGCGAGGCGATGATGGGCGGGGCGCGGGTGTCGGTGTTCAAGCGGACTGTGCGATGTGCGGCGACCAATGTCGATCCGGCGACGGGCGCGCGGGCGGGGGATTTGCCGGATGCGATTTTTGCAGCGGTCGGGCACCGCGATTTCGGGGTCTACGCGATGGTGACCGAGGGCGGGACAATCCGGGTGGGTGATGGGTTTACAGTGACGTGACGGCCAGGAACCCGCGGCTCGCGCCGACGGAATAAAGGCCGCCGGCTTGGGAGCGGGCGGCCTTTTTGATTTCAGTCTTGCGATTGCAGGCTTGTAGTTTCAGTCTTGGCCGGGGTCGCGGTCCGGGATCGGGGCTGGCGCGACGGGGGCTACCGCTGCCTCGTCGGCTGCGGCTGCAGCATCACGGCGCGGACGACGCACAGGACGGCGCAGAAACTCTGGCTGTTCGTGTTCTGCCACCACCGTCGGCGCACGTTCACGGCGTGGCGCACGCGGGGCACGCGGAGCCGCATCGGGACGTGGTAATGGCGGCTGAACAGCGCCCAACGGCAGATCGGCGACGAACGGCGGCTGTTCGGCGCGAACGGCATCGCGGACCGGCGTTTCTACCCGTGGTTCGTGAGATCGCACAGGCTCGGGCCGGATGTCGGGCTGTTCGGTGGCGCGCAGTTCCGGGGCCGCTGGCGGGCGGGTTTGCGGACGGAATTCCTGGCGGAACTCCGAACGGTTTTCAAACCGATCCTGACGATCGGGACGGTCGCCGCGATCAGGGCGGTTATGATCGTTGTTGCGTTCCGCACGCGGTTGGTTGTTGTCGCGGAAGGGCCGATCGCCGGTTGGACGCTCGAACCCACCTTCGCGGGCAGGACGGTCAAAGCCGGCTTCACGGGCGGGACGTTCAAAGCCGCCTTCACGCGGCGGGCGATCGGCAAACTGCTGGCCGCCGCCCTGATTGCGGTCGTTGTTGAATCTGTCGCGCGGCTGATTGTTAAAGCGATCGTTGCCACGGTCACCGTTGTTGTAGCGTTCGCCACCGCCCTGGTAGCGATCACGCGGCTGATTGTTGCGCCGCTGTTGATCATTGAAGCGAGGTTGGCGATCCTCGAACCGTTGCGGCGGCGTTTCCGGACGCGGGTTTTCAAAGCGCGGCTGTTGATCGGCCTGGCGCGGCGGCAGATCGGCGGGCGGCAGCGGTTGCATATCGCGACCGAACGACTCGCCTTCATCCTCACCGTTATCGTCAGTACTCTCCGTCGACTCGCCTGCAGCGTTTACACGGCGCGGACCACCGTCTTCGCCACCTTGCGCCTGGCTTTCGCGATAGGCGAGAATGATGCGGTTATAGTGCTCGGCGTGCTGGAGGTAGTTTTCAGCAAGAACGGGGTCTCCCGACGAGGTCGCGTCGCGCGCCAGCGAGAGGTATTTTTCGGCAATGCCGGACGCCGTGCCCGAAACTTTGCCGTCCGGCCCGTTGCTTTGGTACGTCCGCGAAATCGGGTTTTGGCCCTTGCGGTTGTTGTTATTGTTATTATTGCCGCCGTGGTTGTTATTCTGACCGCCCCGGGTGCGACCCCGGCGATGTTGCTGTCCTTGCCTCATGATCTCCCGATCTCGCTTAATAGTGTTCGCACTTTGATATGGCTTTCGAAGACGTTGCTTTCGAAGGGTTCGACCGAACTGCGGTCCCCAAACAGGGTGTCATGCGACCGATGCTGCGCACCGGCTGCGTCATCGCTGGACAATGTTCCTCGAAAGGAGGTTTCACAGATAATGCCCGGCACGCCCCGCGTGCATTTTTAGGTCATCATCTGCGTTGGAATGGTTGCGCCCTAACCCTTTGATCGTAAGGAAGAAAGTTCTTAATCTGCTGCCGCTTTTGAGTTGGACTTATCGGGGGGGAAGCAGCACCCGCCAGCCGTTGTTCGAATTGCGCCTCACCGTGCGCCGTAATCGTGCCCTCTGGCTAGTCCGATCCCTGCGCGCCGTATGCGGCTAGACCCAAACCTAAACTGGCCGTTCACGACGTTTGATAGGCCGACTCGTATTCTTGAGTAAGGGTTCATGAGAGCTGTTTTTGTCGAGCCGAATGCTCGAACCGACTTTGCTGCTCAAATCATGATCTGACTAACGATAACCCGGATTGCGCAACGATCCAAGATTTTTTTCTCGTTAACTTTTCAGTTGTGTTCTAACCGCAACGCAACGCTCATGCCCATTCAGATCGCGATGGGTTTGGAGACTCGTTGCCGTTTTCAGGTTGCCCGTTCGAGCCGCGATCTCGACGACCGCTGGGCTCTGACCGGCGCCCAATTCCATGATGAGCGCGCGTTGCTTGAGACTGAACTGGGGGTCGGATGCCCAGCATTCAAGGATCGCCCGATAGAATTTTAATCCGTCGCTGCCGCCATCGAGCGCGAGGATGGGGTCGTAGGCGGCGACTTCGGGGTCAAGCTGGGCGATTTCCGTGCTGACAATGTAGGGCGGATTGGAGACGACGAGGTCGAAGCCGGTCGCAGGGCCGGGGGGGAGGCCCGCGAAAATGTCGCGGCGTTCGAAGGTCAGCCGGGCGCAAAGGCCAATGCTTGCAGCGTTGGTGCGGGCGACCGCCAGGGCATCGGCGCTGATGTCGATCGCAAGTCCGGTCGCTAGTGGGAGTTGCGCGAGCAACGTGCAGATGATCGCGCCAGAACCGGTGCCGATGTCGAGGATTGTGATCGGATGCTGGTCCCAGCCGAATTCGCCCGCAATGGAGAGGGCGGCGTCGATGAGCGTTTCGGTGTCAGCGCGCGGGTCGAGAACGGCCGGCGTGACCGCGAACGGGCGGCCGTAAAACTCACGCTCGCCAAGAATGCGGGACACCGGTTCGCGGGCGACGCGGCGAGCCGCATAGGCGTCAAGAATGTCGGACTCGCTTGGCGTCAGGATGCGGGCCGGGTCGCGGATCAAATCGGCAGACGTTGCTTTCAGGGCGGAGGCCAACAGGCGGCGGGCGTCGACTGCTGCGTCCTCGCCGATAGCGGCAGCGATGAAGCGCGTGCGGAGGCGACGCAGCGCCTGCTCAATCGTTTCAGAGGCCATCCTGGGTCGCTATTTCTGCCATCAGGGAGGCTTGGTGATCTGTAATCAGGGCGTCGATCAGTTCGTCGAGGGCCTGGCCCGACATGACGGTTTCGAGCTTGTGAAGCGTGACGTTAATGCGGTGATCGGTGACGCGGCCTTGGGGGAAGTTGTAGGTGCGGATGCGCTGAGATCGGTCGCCTGAGCCAACCTGCTCCTTGCGGGCGTTTGCGCGCTCGTCGGCAACCTTCTGGCGCTCGGCCTCGTAGATGCGCGACCGCAAGACCTTCATCGCGATTTCGCGGTTTCGATGTTGGGATTTTTCCGCCGAAACGACCATGATCCCCGTCGGGATATGGAGCATGCGGACGGCGCTGTCGGTCTTGTTGACGTGCTGGCCACCGGCACCGCTCGCGCGCATGGTGTCGATGCGGACGTCCTCTGGGCGGATGTCGATCTCGACGTCCTCGGCCTCGGGTAGAACAGCAACGGTGGCTGCCGAGGTATGGATGCGGCCCTGAGTTTCGGTGGCTGGGACGCGCTGAACGCGGTGGACGCCGGATTCGAATTTGAGGCGTGCGAACACGCCCGCGCCGGTGATTGAGGCGACGATTTCGCGGTAGCCGCCGAGATCGTTTTCAGCGACCGAGATGACCTCGGTTTTCCAATGATGGAGGTCGGCGTAGCGCTGGTACATGCGGAACAGGTCGGCGGCGAACAGGGCCGCCTCGTCGCCGCCGGTGCCAGCGCGGACTTCGATGATGGCGCTCTTGTTATCGGCGCTGTCTTTGGGCAGCAGCTCGATCTGGAGCTTTCCTTCCAAGGCCGTCAGGCGCTGCTTGACGTCGTCCAACTCCTGGCGGGCCATTTCAGCCATGTCGCGGCCGGCGGTCGCATCGTTCGCCATAGCCGTCAGATCGACTGCCTCGGCGGCGGCTGCATTGTAGGCTTTGATGGCAGCGACGATGGGAGAGAGTTCGGAGAACTCTTTGGTCAGCTTGACATAGGCCTGCTGCGCGACGCCCGAATTCAATTCGGACTGGACGGTTTCCCAGCGCTCGACGAGGCGGTCCAATTTTTCACGGGGCAGTGACATGAGAAACGCGGCATCCTTCCTATTCAGAGGAGCGCTTATAATACCTGCCCGACCCTGTGGGGACTTAATTTTTATCGAGACGGAGGGGCCTTTGCCGGGGCTTGACGGGTAGCTTATCGGCTCGGCGGGTGCGCGGGTCGGCGACGTCGATCCAGATCATGCCCTCAAACTTTGCCGAAGTGCGCATCAGATACGCTTCGCGGACATCGCGGATCAGGGAGCCAACGGGGGCGGGAAGTTTGGTCATCGCGGCCTGGGCCACCCAGCCTTGCGTGAAAAGACCGGCAACTGAGAGCATGATCATGACGGCTGAGATGCGCAGGGCAAGTCTGGCGTTCGGCATCCAGGCCCGCAGCCGCTGGATCAACGATGGCTGGCCTGCGTCATCTAAATCGCCACCGGCATCGTCGTCGATTTCGTCGATGTCGTCAGCCGAATGCTGGGTGAGGGTTGCGATCTGGTTGGACTGTGTTGCGGGCCGGACCTGCGTGTTTGGCGTGTGCAAAGCGGCTTGGGACGCCTCCTCAAGGCACAGCTCCAGGCAATGGAGCGCGGGGGCCGGGTCAATCCTGGCAAGGACTGCATAGTCACAGACGATGCGACGCGTGTGCGGCCAGGGCGGCAAGTCAGCAAAGTTACCGGTTTCGAGCGCCGTGATAACAAAGGGATAGGTTTGAAGATGGGCTGCGGCCTGCTCGCGCGTGAGGCCGAGGTATTGGCGCAACTTGATGAAGAATGACGCCGTTTGGCTGTAGGTTTCGTCAAGCGGCGAAACCGCTGGCCGGGCCGCTGGCAAAACAATAGCGGGCGCGGCTTGGGCGAGCGACTGCTCGTTGCGCTTGGTCTGCGCGATGGCCGCAAACATACTCATTGCACAAGCCCACTCATACGCACTGACCTCCTGAAAGCCGGTCACCAGTGGAAGATCGTTGGCATACTTTGGGCCACATCAGGCTTGCGCGTCAACCTAACTATAATGCACCGTTAGGAACACTGCGGACGCCTAAAATCCGAGCGTTTGCCTAAACTTCGATGTCGTTTTCAGCGGCAAAACGGGTGAGAGCTGCGCGCAGATCGCCGTCGCCGATTTTAAGGCGCTCGTCCATGTAGGCTTCGACCTTGGCGGCGTCGAGGGACAAGATCATCGTCTTTACCGGGCCGATAGATGCCGGGGCCATGGACACCGCGCGAAAGCCAAGGCCGATCAGGGCCAGGGCTTCCAGCGGACGACCAGCCATTTCGCCGCAAAGCGTGACAGGCACTTTGTACTTCTTGCTGGCCTTCACCAGCATCTTCAGGGCGCGGAGCGGGGCGACCGACAAACAATCGTAGCGGCTTGCAACCTGGGCGTTGGTGCGGTCAGCGGCGAACAAGAACTGCAGCAGGTCGTTGCTGCCGACGGAGATGAAATCAACTTTCGGCATCAGCGCATCGAGCTGGAACAGCAGGGCTGGGACTTCCAGCATGGCTCCGACGCGGACTTTGGTGGGCGCTTCAAATCCACGCCGCTTCATTAACTCGTGTTCTTTGTCGATGAGGGCGCGGACGAGGACCATCTCCTCGGCCTCCGAGACCATCGGGATCATGATCGACAATTCGCGCCCGGCGGCTGCGCGCAGGAAGGCACGGACCTGGGTGCGGAACAGTGCGGGACGGTCCAGCGACATGCGGATCGCGCGCCAGCCGATGGCGGGGTTTTCCTCTTTGGTCTGGCGCAGATATGGCAAGACCTTGTCGCCGCCGATGTCGAGCGCGCGAAAGATCACCGGTTTGTCTCCAGCGATGTCGACCACGGCTTTGTAGGTCGCGAGTTGGCGTTCCAGGCGCGGCAGCGTGTGAGACAGCATGAATTGCAGCTCAGTTCGAAACAGGCCCACGCCAACGGCACCGGACTCGGCCAAGTGAGGCATGTCGACCAGCAGACCGGCATTCATGTAGAGGGCGATCTTGACGCCGTCACGGGTTACGGCTGGAACGTCGCGCAGGGCCTCGTATTGCTTCTGACGCCGGGCGCGGAAGCGCACCTTGTCGGCGTAGGCGGCGACCATTTCGGGGCTTGGCCGCAGATGAACTTCGCCGCCGACCGCGTCGACGATGATTGCGTCACCGGCGTTCACTCGATCGACGACGCCTTCGGCCTGGCCCACGGCTGCGATGCCCAGCGCCTTGGCGACGATCGCGACATGGCTCTGGCTGGAGCCGTCTTCGACGACGAGGCCCCGCAGTTTGGTGCGATCGTAGTCGAGCAGTTCGGCGGTGCCCATGGTGCGGGCGACGAGGATCGTGTCGGCGGGCAGATTTGCGGGGTCGGTGAGGCCCTGGCGGCCTGCCAGAATGCGCATCAGACGATCCGAGAGATCGTCCAGGTCGCGCTGGCGTTCACGCCATAGCGGGTCGTTCTGGCGGTGCATGCGGGCGCGCGTGCCGTTCTGCACGCGTTCGACGGCGGCTTCAGCGGTGAGGCCGCCTTCGACCGCCTCGCGCAGGCGACGATGCCAGCCTTTGTCGTGGGCAAACATCCGGTAGGCTTCCAGCACGTCGCGATGCTCGCCGGCACCGGCCAGGTTTTCGTGGTCGAGCATGTCGTCGAGGGAGGCGCGCAGTTCGGTGATGGCTGTGTTGAGGCGCGCCAGATCGACGGCTGGATCGTCGGACATGAGCTGGGTGACGACGATGCGCGGCTCGTGGAGCACGACGCGGCCAAGGGCGATGCCTTCGGAGATGCCTTCACCTTCGATGCGGGCCGACAACGATTTGCTGATTTCCAGCGCGGTGCCGGCCCCTGCGACGGCGCCCGACACAAGCTGCTCGGCAACCACCATCGCGGTCGTCTGCATGACCTCGACGTCTTCGTCGGAGTAGTCTTTCACCATCCGGTTCTGGATCACCAGCACGCCCAGCACCTGACCGCTGCGCTGGACGGGGACGGCCAGCAGCGAGTGATAGATTTCCTCGCCCGTTTCCGGGCGGTAGGAGAACGAGGGGTGGCTGGAGGCTTCCGACTCGTTGATCGTCATGTTCAATTCGGCGCAGCGGCCCACGAGGCCCTCGCCACGTTTCATGCGCGTGTTATGGACGGCCTCCGGTTTGAGACCCTCGGTCGCAAACAGCTCCAGCGAACCGTCTTGACGCTTCAGGTAAATCGAGCACACCTCGGCGACCATGACGCCTGCGATCTGGCGCACGATCTTGTCCAGACGCGACTGACCGTCGCCCGGCTCGGCCATGATCTCGCGCAGACGCCGCATGATGACACGCAGCGCCGGCTCGGAGGGCAGAAATGTCTTGTCGTCGCCGCGCCTGCTCATAGCCCGCCGTACTGTGATGACGCGGAAACGCACACTGCTTTTCCGCGATTGCCGTCAGACCGTCGACGGTTCGCGAACCGCCGTCAAGAGCATTGATTTCGCGGGCATATTGCGCTGCATCACTTTGAACCTTCAGTCAACATTGCGCGCGGACAGCAGCGCTGTCGTGTCAGGTCGCGTCCAGCCCATAAAGGCTGTGGAGCGTGCGGACGGCGAGTTCGGCATATGCGGCGTCGATCAAGACCGAAATCTTGATTTCAGACGTGGAAATCGCCTGGATATTAATTCCCTTATCGGACAGGGCCTTGAACATCTGGGCTGCCACGCCTGCATGGCTGCGCATGCCAATTCCGATGACTGAAATCTTCACCACGTCGGCGCTAGAGAGAACGTCGAAATAGCCGATGTCAGCCTTGGCGGTCTTCAAAACTTCCAGCGCGCGCGGCAATTCGGCAGCCTGCACCGTGAATGTCATGTCGGTGCTTTTGCCATCGGGTGCGACGTTCTGGACAATCATATCGACGTTGATGCTTGCATCGGCCAAGGGGCCAAAGATGCGGGCTGCAACGCCGGGCTTGTCCTGGACCTTGAGGATCGTCACCTTGGCTTCGTCTTTGGCATAGGCGATGCCGCTTACAACCTGCTGTTCCACGATCTCTTCCTCGTCACAAACAATCGTTCCGATATTTTCAAGCGCACCGATCTTGACCGGATGCATCTCCTCGGGCGTCACGAAGCTCGACAGAACGCGTACGCGCATGCCGTGAACCATGGCCAATTCGACCGAGCGGGTCTGGAGCACTTTCGAGCCCAGCGAAGCCATCTCCAACATTTCCTCATAGGAAACTTTTGGCAAACGCCGCGCCTTGGAGACGATCCGCGGGTCGGTAGTGTAGACGCCATCGACGTCGGTGTAGATGTCACATACGTCAGCTTTAAGGGCGACGGCGAGCGCCACGGCACTGGTGTCGGAACCGCCACGGCCCAGCGTCGAGACACGGTTTGATTCGGGCTCCAGCCCCTGGAACCCTGTGACGACGGCGACTTCTCCGCCGTTGATGCGGGCCGCGAGTTCGTCTGCGCGGACATCGGTTATGCGGGCCGACCCGTGAGCCGTGCTTGTGATGACGGGCACCTGCCAGCCCTGCCAGGACCGCGCCTGAAGGCCCATCGACTGAAGCACGATGGCCAAAAGGCCAGCGGTGACCTGTTCGCCGGTTGCCACGACCGCGTCGTACTCGCGCATGTCGTGCAACAGAGAGGCTTCGCGCACCCAGGCGACCAACTGGTTGGTTGCGCCCGACATGGCCGAGACCACCACGGCGACCTTGTTTCCGGCATCGACCTCACGCTTGACGTGACGCGCGACGACGCGGATCCGCTCGACATTGGCGACTGAGGTGCCGCCGAACTTCATGACGACGACAGCCATCGCTTTGTCCCTCACGTTTTTCTGGACCCGCCAGGCTGGTCCTTCTGTTTTTTGCGGATCAATACCGGCTGTGGCGTCCGCCTGCAACAGGGCTTTGGCAAGGACGGGCTGGATAACGGTGCTGTCGAGGCCGAGTGGTTAGTCGAGGGGCATGAGAGGGAAGCAGATGAGGGGCTACTCGCCCCTCAAACTCCCCTGCCAGAGACTTGTCCCTGGACCCATGCTCATTTTTCTGTTTTTTGAAGGGTGAGTGGCCAAGGCGGACAGCGCGGGCTATAAGCACGCCATGCAACAGACCAGTGCCCCAGCGACATCGTCGCCAACACTTGACCCCAACGAGGTTGCGCGATTTGCGCGGATGGCTGCCGATTGGTGGGACCCCAAAGGTCAGTTCCGGCCTTTGCATGAGCTCGGCCCAGCGCGCATGCAGTATCTGCGCGATGAAATGATGCGGCATTTCCAGATGACGACGCTGGACCGGCCGCTCGGCGGGTTGCGGATCATGGATGTTGGTTGCGGCGGCGGTTTGGTGGCCGAGCCGCTGGCGCGGATGGGCGCGACAGTGACCGGCATCGATCCGGGTGCGGACACCATTGCGGCTGCGCGGGCGCATGCCGACCCGCAGGGCTTGGCGATTGATTATCGGGTGGCCCGCATCGAGGAGGTCGCGGCGGCGGGTTTCACGTTCGATGTCGTGACGTGCCTGGAAGTTGTCGAGCATATTCCCGATGTCGCGGCTTTTCTGGCGGCGGCTGTGCGCTGTGTGCGGCCCGGTGGACTGTTGATCGTGTCGACGCTGAATAGGACGATGAAATCGTATGCGCTGGCGATCGTGGGAGCGGAGTATATTCTGCGCTGGCTGCCACCGGGTACCCACGACTGGAACCGGTTTGTGCGGCCTGACGAGATGACAATTTACTTCTCGCGGGCGGGCCTCGATGCCCCCCGCTTCACTGGCCTCGTGCTTGATCCGATTCGAGACCGCTGGTCGTTGTCGGCTGATACGGCGGTCAACTATTTCGCGGCAGCCGGCAAGCGGCTGGGTTAGCTCACCAGGGAATGTTGCTGCCGTCATAGGCCAGGAACTGGCCGGTCGTTTGGGCCGCCGACATCACCGCCAGAAGACGCGAGGCAGCATCTGACGGCGTGAAGACCTCGTGAGCCGGGCTGAATGATTGCGACAGACGCGTTGCGACGGTTCCCGGGTGGAGAGCCAGCAGGACCGCGTTTGGCTTGGTGCGGGCGATTTCGACAGACGCTGTACGAACGATTTGGTTCAGCGCGGACTTTGAGGCGCGGTAGCCATACCAGCCTCCCAGGCGGTTATCTTCTATCGACCCGACGCGGGCCGATAAGGTGGCAAGAACCGACCGGCCCAACTTGGGAAGGAGCGGGGCGAAGTGCTTGATGACCAAAGCGGGCCCGATGGCATTGATGGCAAAGCTGCGCGCCAACATCTCGGGATCGAGCGCGCGGAGTGATTTTTCAGGTTGCAGATTCTCGCTCTGAAGGATGCCGACGCTGGTGATGATGAGGTGGTAGGGGCCTTCGCTGGCGAGGGTTGCTGCGGCTTGTGCGAGGGTTGCTTCATCGAGCAGGTCCACCTTCGGGAGCGATGTCCGGCTCAGGCCGACAACGCGAGCGCAGCGGTTTTCAGCCGCAAGGGCTGCAACACACGCCGATCCGATACCGCCGCTGGCACCGATAACGATGGCCTGGAAACCGTCAGGAAAGTCCGAAAACAGCGTCATCTATGATCTTTCGGTGGAGTTTCGTTGCATCAGGCTGCGGCGTGGCCTTCAAGACCGGACAAGGTCAGGCCAACGCGTTGAGGAAGGCGTCAGCGCTGGCCAAGGTTTTGTCGCGGTCAGCAGGGGCCATCTTGTCCCACGATGCATAAACGGTGCGCAGCCGCTGATTGTTGCCGAACTTAGGGCGGTTGCGAACCATGAAATGCCAATACAGGGCGTTGAAGGGACACGCCTTCGGGCCGGTGCGGGCTTTAACGTCATACGCGCAGCCCTTGCAATAATTGCTCATCTTGTTGATGTAGTTACCGCCGCCTGCATAGGGTTTTGATCCCAGCAGGCCGCCGTCGGCAAACTGGCTCATGCCGATGGTGTTGGGCAATTCGACCCATTCGTAGGCATCGGCGTATACCTCCAGATACCAAACATGAACGGCGTGGGGATCGACGCCCGCCAGCATGGCGAAATTGCCGGTAATCATGAGCCGTTGGATATGATGAGCGTAGGATTCCTCAATGGTTTGCGCGATGGCTTCGCTCAGGCAGGTCATTTTGGTGTCGCCAGACCAATAAAACGACGGCAACGGGCGATTGGCCTCTAGAAAGTTGCTGTGCTCATAGTCGGGCATTTTCAGCCAGTAGATGCCGCGCACGTACTCCCGCCAGCCGATGATCTGGCGGATGAACCCTTCGACGGCATTGAGGGGCGCATGTCCTGCGTCGTAGGCGGCCTGTGCCGCGTCACAGATTTCGCGCGCGTCCAGCAAACCACAGTTGAGATAGGGCGAGAGGACCGAATGGTAGAGATATTTCTGGCCGGTGATCATGGCGTCTTGATAGTCGCCGAACCGGGGCAGGCAGGCTTGGATGAAGTGGTCGAGCGCTATCAGGGCATCGCCTCGCGTGACGGCAAAGCCGAACCCGTCCAGCACGCCGATGTGGTCGGGGAAGCGGGCTTCGACCAGCGATAGGACGTCGCGCGTGATCTCGTCGGGCTCGAAGCGGGGCAGGCGCGGCATGAACAGGTCGGCTTTGGCCGGCTTGCGGTTTTCGCTGTCGAAGTTCCACTGGCCGCCGATTGGCTTGCCGTCGGGCTCCATCAGGTAGCCGGTGTCGCGGCGGAGTTCATGGTAGGCGTTTTCCATGCGCAGGACCTTGCGGCCCTCGGCCCAAGCGGCAAACCGTTCGTTGGTCCAAATGAAGCGCGTGTCGGGGCGGATTTCGACGGGCACATTCAGGCGGCGGGTCCATTCGGTCTGAAAGGTTGCCACGCGATATTCGGCCGCCTTGGTGACCACGATGCGCGATGGCTCGTGGCGACGGACGGCGCGGGCGAGTTCGCCGGTGAAGCTGCCGGAGTTGCCGTCGTCGTCCAAGTGAACATAGTCGACGGTCCAGCCGTCCTTGCGGAGCGCTGCTGCCGTGTGGCGCATGGCGGAAAAAATGAGCGCGATTTTCTTTTTGTGATGACGCACGTAGGTCGCTTCATCCCAAACCTCGGTGATGAGGATCACGGATGTCGCGGGATCAATACCCTCAAGGCAGGAGATGCGCGGCGAGAGCTGATCGCCCAGGAGATGCACGAGATCTTTGGTCATGGGACGGTTACGCCCCGGGGGCGCGATTAGCTCAGGACCGCTGCAAAAATCAAACAGGGGACGACAACGAAGGTCAGCGGCGGACGAAGACGGCTGTACCAAGCGGGGGCTGCACCACGGCGGACGGCGCTGAGGTCGTAAAACAGCAACAGCACGTAGGCGGCGGCCATGATGCCAAGCGCGACGGTGAGCGGGAAAAATGCGAGCGCGAACCAAGCGATGAGGCCTGGAACGACGCTGACGGCGTAGGCCCAGCTGTTGTCTCGGCGGCCGCCGTACTCGCCCATCGCGAGGCCCCAGTGGATCGCGCCCATAAACGACAGCGTGGTAGCGGCGTATTGTGCCAGGACCAACGTCGGGGCTCGGCCAAACGGTTCCAGCCCCCAAATCTCTGCAAACAGGAGCCCGACAAACGGTATCAGGCCCATCGCCCCGAGGGTGAGAGCCGCCGTCGGGATTGCGGTTGAGAAACGTGGGCTCGTCATCGTGAGGTCTACTCCAACATCCAGTGTCTTACGTCCGGGCACTGTGGGGCCAAGGGACATTCTAAGCAATCTTGTCTCTAAACATGGCAGATCAAAATGACGCCCGGACTACCCATCCTCGCGCCGTAGAACCGCCGTGCTAACGCCGAATTGGCTGCTTACGTTTGCCAGCGCGTCGTGAACGGTGGTTGCCGTCAGCGACGCGCTGCCCGTGCCGTGGGTGTTGTTAAGGCTTTATTCACCACATCCGGGTTGTTTATGGCGAGACGAGTTCGAGTGCGCATGGCCGACCTACCGACCCCATGCGTCAGGAGTAATGTGGCCATGGCGTACCTGTTTTCTTTGTGCAGCTGTTTTTTGCGCAGCCCAAAAACCAGCCTCATGTGGCTTTTAACGCTATCGGCGGCGGCGCTGACGGCTGGCTGTGGTGGCGGGGGTACGTCTGTTGCGCTTGACCGACCGAACTGGAGCCTTGCCGACAAGCCGCCGGTGGCGCTCGGGGGACCGAACGGGGCACCCGTGACGCCGCCTTCTGGTCCTGCGTACGAGTATCGCGGTGGCCGCGACCCGGTGACGGGCTTAGCGCGTCCGACAGGGTCGGGGGCTGTTGCAACGCCCGATGCTGCCCCGCCGACCGCAAACGCCGAAAGTCCCAAGGTCATTGAAATCCGCAAAGGCGACACGCTGCATGGCCTATCGCTGACCCATCACGTCAGTGTCAAAGCACTGATGGCAGCAAACAACCTCTCCTCGGCCACGATCAAACCCGGGCAGAAGCTGGTCGTGCCAAGGGGTTAATACCAACGAAACGTCACCCCAGCGAAGGCTGGGGTCCAGACATATTTATTATTGAATTCTTATGGTTGACTGGATCCCGGCCTGCGAGCCTGTGAACCAAACTCGCATTGGCTTGCCAGGACGGGCAAATGATTTGTGGCTGTTGCCTGTTCAGACGGCAACCATATTGTGTGCCCGTAGGCGCAAGGCGGTGGC
>Ga0247834_1003541_pt1 | contig 21103 bp, 15 predicted proteins | sample LaCruzMarch2015__8_FD_187118 | JGI IMG/M metagenome (GOLD analysis project Ga0247834, IMG submission 187118) | Freshwater microbial communities from meromictic Lake La Cruz, Castile-La Mancha, Spain - LaCruzMarch2015_12m | ecosystem: Environmental > Aquatic > Freshwater > Lake | place: Spain...
CTGTCCGCTGACTCAGTGCGGCAGATCCAGATTTGCCACGCCCTGCGAGCCTGCCGGGAGCAGGTTGTTAGAGAAATGCATGCCGCGGGGCGTGTTGGGGCCGCCGCCGATGATGACGGCGTATTTGTAGCGCGGTTTGCCGATGCTGTGGACGACGTTGCCGGTCATCACGACATCGGTGAGCGGCGGATCATCCGCTTGCTGGCCGGTGTCGAATTTGAAAGGCGAACGCTCATCGCCCCAGATCCAGTGCGCGTCGCCATGGCCAAAGTCGGAGATAATATTGTTGGCGATGATGGAGCCGCCGTCAGTGTTGTCAGCATTCGCCGCCGCACCGGGCATCAGGCCGATGGCCCAGAGGCAGTTTCGTGAGAACTGATTGCCGGTGATGAGCACGTTGCGGCTGCCGTGCATCGCCTTCATGCCCATGAAAGAGTTCACGATGATGTTGTTGCTCACGATGACGTGATCGGAATGCAAGTCGATGCCTTGCGCAGCATTTTCGATGTGGTTGCCGAGGATGCGCGTGAGATCGCTGACCATCGGCGCAGTCACGATCAGGCCGCTGCCTTGTTGCCAGTTGTCGGTGTAGTTGGCGTCCCAGGCCTGCTGGCTGAGCAGGGTGCCTTTGACTGGGTTTTTCTTCACGTAGTCGCCCAGCTTGTGCGTCGCCTTGATCTCGGGCGTGGGAACGAGTCGCTCTTCAATGATGCGGTTGCCTTCGACGAGTGTGCCAGTGCTGTAGCTGATGCTGATACCGGTGCCATCCGTGCAGTTAAAGGCATAACCCCACTCCAGGCTCCCAGTGCGGTCATCGACCGTCACTCGCATGTAGTTCCGCACAAGACAGCGGCTGATGCGGCAGTTCTGGCTTTCTCGCAGCATGATGGCCCCAGAGCGTGTGTGGTTATCGATCACCCGCACATTGTCGATGACAAGGTCGCGGCACTTGATCGCCAAGAGGCCCTCGTTCCTCGTCTCCATCTTCCCTTCGGGGCGCGTCAGTGTGACATCGCGTATCTCAGCGCTGGTCGTGTTCTCAACCTCGATGATAGGCTGATCGGCGCTCTGCTGAATGATGCGCCCAGAGCCGAACAGGCCGCTGCGCTCACCGCGAATGCGAATCTTCTCCGTGATGGGATAATCGCCCGCAGGCACAAAGAGCATGCGATTGGGGTTCGCGTCCAAAGCGGCCTGAATGGATGGATACGCCGTGACAGACAATTCCACCGCTGAGGCGCGGGCGAGCATGAAAAGGGCAACGAGATAGCGCATAGGCTTGGGACCTTCGGCTTATAGTGGAACTTGAAGCTATTTCTTCTGCGCTCCTTGTTTATACTTGGCCATCAACGCCTGAAACTTTTTGTTCAGCGCCTGATACTCCGGGCTCTTGCGGTTGAGCTTGTTCCGCTCGGCGGACAGGGCTTTGATTTGATCCGCCAGTGCGCGTCGTTCGGTGGCGGCCTGTAGCGCGCTGGTATCCACTTTGACCTCGACATCATCCCAGTCATCCGTGCGGAAGACGGAGGCGGGCAGGCCATCACTGTTGATGAGGTTCACGCCTTCTGGATTGGCGGCCCACGCGTAGCGCACGGCCGCTGGTTGCTTCACCTCCTTGCTGCTCACGATGACGCTGTCGGTGCCGTCGATCTTCGCATCGGCCCAATGCCAAACCTTGTCGGCTCCCGCGATCTCGAAGCGCTTCAAAGCCCCGCCATCGCGTGATTTCAGGCCGGTGCCGCTCTGATCAAAGGTCACGCGGATCGCGCCGTCCTTTACCGCGCTCGATCGGAAGAGCGGGCCGGAGTAGATCAGGTCCTGGCCATAGTCCTTCGCCAGTGCCCAGCGGGCGAGACGCTCGCCAGGGTCCTTCTTGTTCTTCGGATGGATGTCATTCGCTTCGCCAACATCGTTGATGATCGCCATGCCCGTCTTGGGCGTGGTGCCGAGCACGAGGCGCATCCGATCCTGCACCAGCGCCCACGGATCAGGCGTGCCAGGCGCGGTAGACGGTGAACGGAAGTTCGCGAGCTGCACGTAGTAAAAGCTGAACTCATCCGCCCAGCGTTTACGCCAGTCATTGATCATCAGCGGTAGCGTCTGATCATAAGGCACAGCGCCGGGCTTTGCGTTGCCCTCGCCCTGATACCAAATGGCACCTCGCATGGTGTAGCCGACGAACGGATGGATCATCGCTGCGTAAAGCACGCCAGGCTTGCCCTCGGTGAGCAGTGGACGCTTCGGTGCATCAGGCTTTTTCGGCAGGCGCTTTCGCTCCTCCACTGACTTGCCCTTTGCCGCAGCCATCGTGGCCTTCCACTGCTCTAGCTTCGTCGTGTAAGCCGCCTCAGCCTTTGCCAAATCGAAGCCCGCTTCGTCCTTCAGCATGGCATCGACCAGCGCCTTGGTGCCCGGCAGTGTGTTCAGCGCTTCGCGACTGGTGAAGGTCTCCACCGGCTTGCCGCCCCAGGCAGACTTGATCACGCCAACCGGGATGCCCAGCTCCAGATGCAGCTTCCGCGCAAAGAAGAAAGCCACAGCGGAGAAACCTGGCACCGTCTCCGGCGTGGAAGCCTGCCACGAGCCTTCGATGTCCTCCTGATCTTCCGCAGCTGTCACCAGCGGCGCATTGAACATCCGCAGTGCTGGATGCTTCGACTCCGCGATGAGCCCCGTGTATTCCGGCGAACGGTTCATGGTGTAAAACATGTTCGACTGACCGGACGCGAACCACACCTCGCCCACGAGCACATCTTTGATTTCCACCTTGTCCGCACCCGCTGAGACTGTGAGCACCGCTCCTGCTGAGTCGGCTGCGCCCGTGTCGAGCTGGGCCCGCCACCTGCCATCGGCACCGGCTTTGGTTGATGCTGACTTGCCTTTGAAGGTGACCGTTACGTCCGCGCCTGCGTCTGCTTTGCCCCAGATGGATGCCGCCCGCTCGCGCTGGATCACCATATGGTCGCTGAAGAAATGCGGCACGCTCAGCTCAGCGAAGAGCAAACTGGGCGCGAGGAAAAGAGTGAGGATGAGTTTCATGCGGTGATTGAGCTATTTGACAGTGATCCACAACGGTGACGACCAAGCCATGTTGCCGTCCGTTTGTTCGATGCGGAGATAGTAGCGATTCTCGCCCTTGATTGGCGAGCTGTCAGTCCAGGTGTCGCTGACGGTCTGGGTGTTCGATTCCATGACGTGATGGTCCTGCTCATTGCGCACCAGAGTCAGACGCTTGATGGCTGCCGTGCCTACGATGTGGAAGGTGAGCGTGGGCTTGGCCGTCGTCTCAAACACCTCACCCATAAGGTGCTCGCCGCTGCTGAGTTCCACAAAAATCTTGTCCGTGGCCGCACAGGTGCGACGAGCCTTGAACCCGGCGATGATACCCTCGCGTGTGAAGTCCTCGACATACACGCCACCAAAGGAGGTGTGCGTGGCGATATGGTCGCTGGAGGCAAAGACGCTGAGCTTGTGGCCGAGTTCGAGCGCCTTCTGATACACGCCATTGTTGTAGCCAGGCTTCTTGGCAAACCCAGCATCGAAGTCGGTGATGATACCAGGCGGCTTCGGATGCTCGTTACCCGCCAGCTTGTGTGGCGTGTAGTTCTCAGTCTCGCGCAGGCCGACCGTGGGCTGTGGCAAGGCGAGTCCCTCGTAGCTGACGCGTGCGCCCTGGAAGATCTCGACCGTGTTCTCATACGTGTTGTCGATGCCGCTCTCATATTTCGTCCAGTCGGTGCCCATATTGGTCGCACCTGTGTGGCTGATGATGGCCACGGATTGATTGTAGCGCTTCAGGATGTCCCATAGCTCTGTGGGTTGAATGGGCTGAATGCCGGGCGCAACTGGCAAGGCCTCCTGCCACTGTGACTGGCGATAGTAGGCGCGGTTGATGTAAACCAGCGGGCCACCACGCTTGGCGAAGACGATGTTGCGATGGCCCCAGGGAAAGGGCTGTTCGCGCTCATAGGCATAGAGCGAAGAGAAGTGCCCAGGTGCATGAAAGGCATCCACTTGCCGCTGCGTGTGCCACCATTCATAGGGCGAGTAGATCTTGCCGACATCGGTGTGATCCGAGGTGCCGAGGAAGTCGAGCCCTGCCAAGTCATAGGCGTAGCGATACGCTTCAAGGATGCAGCCGTCGAAGCCCGTGCGGCAGTTTGAGATGTCGGTGTGCCGGTGCAAGTCGCCCCACGCCAGCCGATAGGTCTTGCCTCCGATCTTCCAGGTGTGGTGTTCGGTCAGCGCACGTGGTGCAGTGGGTGCATTGAGATACGGTTCGGGTGTCGTTGCTTGCGCGATGGCTGCCGCAGGCTCTTCCGGCATCAGCGGCCATTCAGTATCGGTCTTGATCTGCGCTGCATGAATCTCTGCGACACCGCTGAGCTTGCTGGTGCGTTTGTCCGTCGGCCAGGTCATCCAGAGTCCGCCTTTGGGGCCGATGGTGAGCTCTTGATGACGGTCCTGACCCATCGTGCTGTCCGGTAGCGCTGCAGGTTCCGCCCAGCGCTGGGTTGCAGGATCGTAGCGTGTGATCGCGACCCGCCAGAAGCTGTTGGCAAAGTAGCGATAGCTCAGCCACACCGCGCCTTCACGCACAGCGACGGAGGGCACGTTCACGGCGAAGCCAGGACTGGGGTCGGGGGCTGGCGTTGGGCGACCATTGTGAGGCACTGGGACTTCCGTAAACTGACCGCTCGCAATGTCATAGCGACCCAGTAGGAGACGTTTCTGCGCATTAAAGCCCATATCATTCTCATGACCTCGCGCATCCAGGCCCCACTGTTTCCTGCCACGCTCAGCGGCGATCCAGAGGCCGTCCTTGCCGTCGAAGGCGATGCTGGCCCGCGCTTCGTAGTCAGGGGTTTGCACGAGTAACTTGTCCTCGACCGTGCCGTCGAGCTTCACCCGTGCGAGGCGCAGATTGAATTCACTGCCTGCGGATGAATCATAGACGATCCATGCGCTATCCGTGTGGGTGAAGGCAAGTCGAGGCTCCCAGTTGCCGCCTTCTTTGAGGGTGGAGACTTGGGTGGATTTCGACCAAGTGGCTTGAGTCTCATGCCAATGCCGCGCCCAGATTTGCGAGGCTCCGGGCTTCACTTCCTGCCAGGTCACCCACACGCGCCCCGCAGTGTCGGTGCCTACATCGACGAAGGTGCTGCCGGCTTCTGGCCGCTCGGCGAGCTCGATCTCGGCATCGAGTTTGCCCTTGGCAAAACGACGTGCGCGCAAGGTCATCACGTCCTGTGCATTAACCTGACCCCACACGCACCAGACACCGCCAGTGCCGTCATTGGCGATGGCGGGCTGATGAATCACGCCGGGCTGTGAGATCGCTGCTACGGAGATGAAGCTACGGCCCTGGCGCTTCGCCAAATGCAGTGTGTCAGCCTTGCCGTCGTGCTCAATGTAGGTCGCCCACATGGCTGTGTCGCCGCTGATGCACAGGTCAGGAAAGTCGCGATGCAATGTGGCATCCGACGAAGTTAAATGCTGGCCCAGTGGCGCAAGGAACTGTGGCTGACGAGCGGCGAGCGCTTTGGCCTTACCCTTCGCCTTGGCTTTGGGAGCGGGTGTTTGAGCAGGTAGTGCGGTGCTGGTTGCCAGCAGAAGGCAAACAAGGAGTCGGAGCATCGCGTGAGAACGCGGCGCTGATAGCGGATGTTTCTTCCGTCAGACAAGCCTCGTCACTTACCGCTTCGGGATCCGATTCAGCGTGTAGTAAGCGTCGTTAAAAACGAGCGGCTTGCCCCTGGCGGACTTCACGCCATTGGCATGCAATTCGTGTACATACAACTCGCGCAGGCCTTCGATCTTCAGATGCACGTGCAGCTTGTCGTCGCTGACCGTGGTTTGGGTGATTTCCAGTTCCTGTGCGTCAACCTCATCGCTGCCATAGGCGCTCGAATACAGATACGTGTAGCTGCTCATGGCATACGATTTCACATCGCCTGCGCTCGCGGCATCCACGGGTTCGGTGAAGACCAACTCAAACCCATCGGGCTTGGCCTTCATCTCCTTCATGGCGAAGTCAGTCTGCCCATTCCAGTGCACGCGTTGCAGGCCGTAGGCACGGGTGCCGAGCGAGGACCAGCCGCGGCTCGTCATGCCGACAAAGAGATCGCCTTCCTTGCTGAAGGATAGCCGCACGATGCCGGAGGCGAAGCCATTGAGGAAGGGAAAGACGGCGCCCTGGTATTCGCCGTCTATCTTTTCCAGATAGGCGCGGTTGATCTTGGCATCAGTGAACTCGGCCACCAATAGCTGGCCATCGAAGGGGCCGAACTTGCCGCCCCGGTCGGAGACCACGAGGTCCGTGCCGCTGCGCCCCGCCTTGTTGTAGGGCAGCCAGACCGCTGGTGGCACCATGCCAGGCACTGATCGCACGGCTTCGGGGTAGAGGACTTTGTTGGGAATCGGAACCTTGATGTTCAATGGTGAGCCTGCCAGCTTCTGCGAGCCGAGCCCTTCCGGGTTGAGCGCGAACATGCCTTTGCGCAGATGGAAGACCGGTGTCGCGGGCACCCAGGTGCCTTGTTGATCGACACAGAACATGTCGCCCTCGTGGTTCGCACCTAGACCGCAAGGGCTGCGGAAGCCAGCGCTCATGGGTGCAATGCGGCCATCCGCTTGCTTGATCACCGCCCAGCCGCGCCAGCCGATGTCGTTGTTGCTGTGGTCACCCATGTCCAGATTCAGGGCCAGCCAGTCATTGCCTTGGCCATCCTTTTTGGGGCCGTAGGCATAGCCGTGATACGCGCCGGAAACGTTCCAGCCGTGGGCTTCCGTCAGGTATTCGTCTGCTTCACCGTCGCCATCGCTATCGCGAAGACGCGTCAATTCAGAGCGCTGCATGACTAGCAGGCTGTCACCGTCCACGCGTAGCCCCAGGGGTTCGTGCAAACCCGAGGCAAAGAGTTTGAAAGTCACATCAGCGACCTTGGCTGCGTGAGGATTGCTAATGATCCACACCTCGCCTTTGCGGATCGCGACGGCGAGCCGTCCATCTGCCAGCCAGTCCATACCGCTGACTTCCAGCGTGATGCCTTGGCCGGGCTTCCATTCGGTGCTGCGAGAAGCTGTTGGCGCGTTGGCCGTGAGGATGTCCGTGATGGTATAAGCCGTGTCCGAAGCCTGGGCAGTGGCGGCAATGAGAGCCGTGAGGAAGACGAAGGTTTTCATTTCCACGAATAGATGAAGGTGCGTTTGCCAGCGGTGCTGTCCTTGGCCTCGGTCATGATGACGCCATCGGGATGCGAGATGGCCACATCGGGTAGCGAAGTAGCATCCCACACCACGGTGCGCTCCATGGTGCCATTCTTGGCTTCGAAGCGTTCTTGCACCCGAACCTTGCCAACATCGTAGAGGAAGTTGGGCACGTGCGCGGCATCCAGCTTGTAGCCACGGAACTGCACATCGTCGGCGGCGGAATCGCTGGGGGCTGCCCATTTGGCAACGGGCTTGCCCAGCGGCTTTTCAAAGGGCGCAGCGCGCGTGAACCAGGTGTTATAGGCATCGAAGAACGCGCCCTTCCATAGCAGGACTGGACGTGCTTTCAGCGCATCATACGCGACGTGCACTCCGCCTGGAAAGCCGACGAGAATGGCATGAGTGCCCACACCTTCCATGAACGTGCGTTGGATGATCGGGTGGTCCTTGGGGATCAATTCAAACTCGCCCGCCACCATCGCAGGGTAGCCTTCCGGCTCATCGTTGTCCGCCTTGGCGAAGTCATACAAGGATGCGATCTGGAGATCGGTTTTGCCGCCTAGGATCGTCTGATTCGCTGCCACGCCACCGGGCCAGAAAGAGGGCATCAAGGTGCCTGCACGATGCGCGGCGGGGTTGATCAGGTAGTCGTGAAACCAGCCCGGCTGAAGGCGCTGGCCGGTGGTGCTGAGGTTCAGCGCCTGAATGCCAAGCGAGGGCCGTTTGTCCCACCGATGGCAGGTGATGCAGCCAATGCCGCCGAGCACGCCGAAGAGCTTCTTGCCAGCAGCAAGATCGCCCTTTGGTAACGGTGTTTCGGGCTTGGCATCCACCTTAGCGAATAGCGCCGGGAGATCATCCGTAGCCTTGCCGAACGCAGGCATCTTGGTGTTCAGATAGGGGCGCACGCGTGACTTGCCAGAGAGCACATTCTTTAGCCACTCAGGCTGGAACTTGCGTCCGGCTTCGGTGAGCGGCGGTGGATAGATGCCTGTGTCGCCCAAGTTGTGATCACCGGTGAAGTAGGCTTTGCGCGCCGCATCAGGGCCTCCTTTGCCATCACGGTCATGACAGGCCACGCAGTTCAGGGCTTGCAAGGTCAGTTCTAGGGTCTGGGCAGGCTTGTGAGGCTCGTCGCGGGCCACCAGATAGGCTTTCAAGGCGGTACGCTGTGCTTCGCTCAGGTCGTAGTGGGGAATGCCGGGCTTCGTGTCAGAAGATAGACACCCCGACTCGGCTGCTTTCAGCGCGACAGGTGCTGCGGCCACCTCCTTGGGCAGCTCATGGCAGGAAGCGCAGCGCTTGGCGGTGAAGATGACTATGCCCTTCGCTGCGAGGGCTTTGTCTGCCTTGAATGCGGCAATAGCCTTCGCGCCCGTGCCATCGCTGTGTTGATAATCCATCAGGTGCGCGGCGAGATCACTGACGTCGCTCTCATGCATGTCCGTGCGCGGCATTCGGCCATCGGGCCGCGTTTTGAGCGGGTCCGAAAGGAAGGCTGTGAGTGAGGCGAGGCTGTACTTTTTCGTCAGGTCGGGGAAGGCGATGGAGGCATGGGTGAACTCGCTGTCCTTGGGCTTGCCCGCAGGCGGTTGGAAGTCCTTGCCAGGTTCATGGCAGGTCACGCAGCCCATCGTATGAAACACATCGCTGCCACGCTCGGCATTCAGATACTTGGCGTTCTTGGGCTTGAAGGGCGTCATGGGGTTCTGGGTGCCCAGGTAGTGCAGCACCGCTTCAACGCTCTCCTGATCTTGCTCGGCAAAGAGGTGCGGCATAGACGTGCCAGCCTTCGCCTTGGACGGAGCGGCCAGGAAGCCGCGAATCCAATCGGCCTGAAGGCGCTGCGTGATCCCAGTCAGCACGGGGCCACGCCGGGGCGGCAATCCCGTATCGCCGCCGTGGCAGTTCACGCAGCCCAGTTCGTTGTAGAGCAGACGTCCGGATTCGGCCGTGGGTTTCTCGGCATGAAAACGATCAAAGCCAGTGATCAGGGGTTCCGCGTGAAGGCCAGTGGCCGTCAGCAGCAGCAAGGCAAGAGTGCGGTGCATGGGGCAGGGGAAGGAAGAATTCTCAGCCAGCCTTGGCCAACGCTCCCGATAGCGCGGCGTAGCACTTCTTGGCAGCGGCGATGGGTTCATAGCCCGGCTTATTGAAGATCTGCCCGCTGACTTCCACGCACACGGGGCCGGTGTAGCCGTGCTGCTTGAGGGCGGTGAAATACTTCACGTAATCGGTGCGGCCTTCGCCTGGCAGCAGAAACTGGAACTTGCCTGGTGCACCGACCGAATCTTTGACGTGGATGAACTTCGTGCGCGGCAGCAGCAGCTTCATGCTCTCCTCCATGTCGATGCCTTGCAGTTCAAAATGGCTGTAGTCATAGGCGACTTGAATCGCTGGTGACTTCACCTGTTCGAGCAACCATAGCAACCGCTCGGGCGAGTTCACGGCACTTCCGACGTGCGCCTTGATGGTGATCACGGTTTTCGCCTTCTCCGCTGCTGCAGCCCAGTCTTGCAATCGTGCCGCCATGCCAGCCTTCTGTTGCTCCCAGGTGGCTGGCTTGCCGCCCAGCACTGTTTCGATGATGGCTGGATTGGCGGGATTCAAATCGCGGGCCAGTTGCGCGGCATCGGCAATGGATTGCATGGCAGCCGCATGGGCCTTGTTATCTGCCGTCAGGCTGATGTTGAGCATCAGGCATGGCAAGTCGAGCTTCAAGGTCCTGAGCTGTGCGGACGTGGCTTGTCGGGCTTCGGCTGTGAAGACCTGAGGCTCGCTGGGGTAGCCTGCATTCAGGGCTAGCTCCACGTGTGAGTAGCCGATCTCAGCGCATGTCTTCAGCGCCACATCCAGCGGCAGCGTCTTCATGCCATAGAGACTGAATCCCAGGCTGATGCTACTCGGAGAAGCAGCAGCGGAGGCAAGGCGAGGCAGGGCGGCAAGGCCGAGCGCGGTGTGCAGGAAGTGACGACGTGAATGCATGGCGTGTGGAGGAAAGATCAAGCGTTGCGCTGTGCGTCCATGGCCTTGATCCAGGGGCCAATGAAGTGACCACTGTCATGGTAGGTGCGACCGCTGAACATGTGCTGGTCGATCACGCAGGGCTCATTCACGTAGATGCCGCCGCAGATTTCCAGGTCGAACTTGCACTTGGCCACCGTGGCCATGCGTAGGCCTTGCACGATGCCTGCACGCGCCGGAATCTCGACGCCGTGGCACACACTGGCGCAGGGGATCTTGTTTTCCCAGAACCAGCGTGTGATGCGAAGCAGGTCCTCGTCTTCGCGAATGTACTCCGGCGCACGACCACCGCTGAAGAAGATGCCTGCGTATTGCTCTGGCTTGATTTCGGCAAAGGTCACATCGGCCATGATGCTGTAGCCTTCCCACTCCTTGGTGATGGTCCAGCCGGGCTTGACCTCATGCAGCACCATCTGGTAGCGGCGCTTCTCCGGCGCGGCGATCACGGGTTCATAGCCGCCCTCGATCAGACGGTAGTAGGGATACAGCGTGTCCACAGTTTCAGTGGCGTCGCCGATGATGAGAAGGACTTTGGGCTTGGACATGGAATGGGGAAGGAGTTTGTGGTTTGACTTCCTATTAAACGCATTTGCCAGAGGCTTGTAACTGCGGGTATGCTGCATCAAAGCTCAGGTTTTCCGTCACATGCAAAAGAAGCCCCGCCGCATCCCACGAGTCGCCCTGCTTGTGGAGACCACCCGCACCTACACGCGCGAACTCCTCGGCGGTGTGCGTCGCTACATTGCCGAGCACGGCCCGTGGTCTACCTTTATCGAGTTGCGTGCTCTTGACTCCTCGCCACCGCCGTGGTTGAAGCACTGGGATGGCGACGGCATCATCAGCCGCACCTTCACGCAGGAGACGGCGGACATCATCGCCGCCAGTGGCGTGCCCGCCGTTGAAATCCGGTCCAGCAAGTTGTGCCAGAACCTGCCTTTCGTTGGCATGGACAATCGTTTGATTGGGCGCACCGTGGCTGAGCACTTCTTCAATCGCGGTTATCGTAACTTCGCCGCCTACAGCCTGGAGACGGAGACCTTCTTCGAGCAGCGTGTGCAGAACTTCGTCAGCACCGTCAAGGCTGAAGGCTGCTCCTGCACCGTGCTGCCCGAGACCGAACCGGAGTCCGTGGCCGACTGGGAGCAAGCGCAGGCCAAGCTCATCGACTGGCTGTCTCATCTGCCCAAGCCCGTGGGCATCTTCGCGGCCAATGATGCGCTTGGGGTTCGCTTGCTCGACGCCTGTCAGCGCGCAGGCATTGCTGTGCCGGAAGAAGTCGCGGTCGTGGGCGCTGAGAATGAAGAGATGCTGTGTGAGTTCGCTACGCCACCGCTGTCCAGCCTGCGCTACGATGGCCTGACCGTGGGCTATCTTGCCGCACAGGTGCTGGATCGTTTGATGACGGGCAAGAAGCCCAAGCAACGCGAAACGCTGGTGCCCCCGCGTGGCATCCTGGTGCGTGCGTCTTCCGATGACTTGGTGATTCACGATCAACTGGTGGCCCGTGCTGCGCGAATGATGCGTGAAGGCGCGGCCACCGGCATCACCGTGGACGAGGTGTGTCGCAAACTGAACGCCTCGCGCAGCACCTTGGAACGTCGGATGCAGGCCGCCTTGAAACGCAGCCCCAAAGAGGAAATCCAGCGCCTACGCTTTCGCCAAGTGGAGCGCCTTCTGGAAGACACCAACCTCACCATCGACACCATCGCCCAGCAGACTGGTTTCACTCATAGCCACTACTTGCAAGCCGCGTTCAAACAGAGACATGGCGTCACGCCGGGGGAGTTTCGGAGGGCGGGACAGCCGCGTTAACCCACCAGCACCGGCTTCCTATGCCAATGCTGCTCTCTCGCCGTGCTCGTCGCAGATCGAGGCACGATGAGTGACATCGTCTTTGAACTCATCCGCATCGAGCACTGCCAGGACACCCTCGCCACGCTGTGGATTCGCGCCGATGCCTGCGGCAAGGACAAGGAACGCGGCCACATCAACGGCGTGCGCTTTGACCAGATCGACCTCGCCCCCGGTATCCAGCCCCGCCTCCACATCGAGGGATTCGACGACACCCACCGCATCGAAAACTTGAGCTTCAAGCACCTGCGCCAAGCTGGCAAGGCGCTCACTGATGCCGCCGCTGCAGGTCTGATCGCAAACGAGGTCACGACGACGATCAGCGTCGAGCCGTGATTCGACGCAAAGCTTCCGGACTACTTCGTCTTTCTCTTGCCGGGCTTGGACGGCTTTTCAGCGGCGAGTTGCGCGCCATTGTCTGGCGGCAGCGATTGATGCCAAGACAGCAATGCCTGAGTCATGCGGGCCACAATGTCAGCGTGCTTGAGCGCGACATTGTTGGTCTCGCCGCGATCGTTGGCGAGGTCGTAAAGCTGAGGTTGTGTGCCGTCGTAGTCGCACAGTAACTTCCAGCGCCCCTCGCGCATGGCCAGATCGGGCAAGCGTTCGGGAAGTTTTTCCCCAGCGGTCTTGCGATCCGGTGGACGACGCCAGAAGATCGGAGCGCTGCGCGAGGAGGTGCTTTGCCCGAGAAGAGTAGGCGCGAGGTTCTCACCGTCGAAGGCGGTGCCTTGAGGATCAATCTTGGCAAGGGCTAGCAGCGAGGGCGCGAGGTCAAAGGCGGCAAAGACGGAGGTTGTGTTCACGATGCCTGTGTGAGTTTTGCTGATCAAGCCGGGACCCCACACAATCAGCGGAGAGCGTGTGCCACCTTCATACAGCGTTGTTTTGCCGCCGCGAAACGGACCTGCGCTACCTGCCCCCGCCTCCGGGCCGTTGTCAGAGCACATCAACAGGAGAGTGTTGTTGCGCAGTTCGGGGTTGGCTCGCAGATGATCGAAGAGTTTGCCGAATTGGCGATCCATTTCCTCCAGCACGGCGAGATACTTGCCGCGCTTGTCGTCGGCCCACTTGTGGGTCGGTGGCCACCAGGGGCCGTGCACATCGTCGGGCCAGAGGTTGACGAAGAACGGCTTCTTCGCGGCAGCCGCCTTACCGATGAAGGGAAGCGCGGCGTCGATGAGGCCAGTGGTGATCGTCGAACGCTGCATCCAGGTCACGGGCTTGCCGAGGCGCTCGGCATCCGCCCAGATCTTGCCGGGTTCGGTATCGCCCGGCTTCATGGTCAGCGGCAGCAGCTTCGGGCCCATGCCTTCGAAGTTAGTGAGCGATTCATCGAAGCCATACGCCGTGATTGGCGGTGCGTCATCGACATCGCGCTGGCCGCCGAGGTGCCACTTGCCGAAGTGTCCGGTGGCATAGCCATTTTTCTGGAGGATGCGTGCCAGTGTGGGCGCTTTCGGATCAAGCCATTGCGCGCAGCCACGGCGTTCATTGTCGGCGCGATTGTTGAGGAAGGAGTTGATGCGCCAGCGCTGCGGATACTGGCCTGTGGTTAGCGCACAACGCGAGGGCGAGCAGATGGGCGAGTTTACATAGAACTGCTCGAAGCGAATGCCCTCTGCGGCCATGCGGTCGATGTTGGGTGTCTGGGCAGCTTTGTTACCAAAGCAGGAGAAGTCGCCCCAGCCCATGTCGTCGATGAAGATCATGACGATGTTCGGCCTCGGTGCGGCAACGGCTGAGCCACAGAGCAATAGAAACAGGAAGATGAAACGGCTCATGAGATGGGTGAGGTTACTTGGTGCCTGCCTTGGCCTTCTTTGCGGGCTTGCTGATGAGCTTGAATTCATCGGTGAGCAGCAAGGGCTGACCGGCCACCTTTTGAGGATCGTTGGTGCTCTTCATCCAAGCATCGAGTCCCTGACGTAGTTCGGTAAGTGGAGTGGCCTGGGTTGGATCGGTGACAAGATTCTTCAACTCGAAGGGGTCGGCCTCCAGATCGTAAAGCTCTTCGGCTGGCCGCTCACGATACCGTTTCACGATGAAGGCAGCCTGCGGATCAGTTTTCGCCGCGCGTTCCCAGGACGCGATGTAGGTCAGGCTGTCTTCATTTGCCGCGCGGTCGATGTGCGTGCTGAAGCGGAACTCGGGGTGCAGGTTGCGAATGTATTTCCACCGAGCGGTGCGCATCGAGCGGCTCGGATAGACGTTCATGTTGTTGTCCCCAGTGTGCGTGGTGAAGATCGCCTCGCGATGCGTGCTGGCCTTGCCCATGAACACTGGCAGCAGTGACTTGCCATCCAGGTCAGTGGGACATGTGCCGCCGCCGACTTCGATCAGTGTCGGTAGAATATCGATCCACTGGGCCATGGCCATCGTGCGTGTTCCGGCGGCCACCTTGTCCTGCCAGTGAACGATGAGCGGCACGCGGGTGCCTTCGTCGTAGAGGTTCCATTTGCCAAAGGGCAACTGCGCGCCGTGGTCGCTGGTCTGCAGGAAGAAGGTGTTCTCTGTGCCGAGCACTCGCTTCGCGGCCTCATACACCGCGCCAATCTCCGCATCCATCTTCATGACGGCATTGATGTAACGTGCGCGGTAGTGGCGGAATTCGGGTGTGTCGATGTGCATCGGCTGCACGCGCACCTTCGCGGGATCAACGCCCTCGGGGGCTGGCAGCGGCACGTGGGGCCAGTTGGTGCCAAAGAAGAGCGCGAGCGGCTTGTCACTCTTGCGTTGCTTCAGGAAGTCGATGCTCGCCTGCACGCCAGCGTGGTCGTGATAGCCAAAGTTCTCCGCGCGGTCGAAGCCCTGATCGGTGACATGCGCGTAGTGGCTCGTTTTGCCGAAGCTTACCACGTCATAGCCCAGCTCCTTCAGATACGTGGGCAGACGTTTCAGTTCGGGCCGTGGCTTGGCATGATTTGACTCTGCGCCGTTCTTGGCCGGATACAGCCCGGTGAAAAGCGCCGCACGGCTCGGTGCGCAGCTCGGCGAATTCACAAAGGCACATTCAAACACCAGCCCCGCAGCGGCCATGAGATCGAGATGCGGCGTGGGAATGTCCTGCGCGCCATGCACACTCATGTCCGCCGCACTGTGATCATCGGCTAGCAGCACGACGATGTTTGGCTTGGCCGCGAAGAGCGAAGAGCAGACGGCGGAAAGAAGGAGGACGAGGCGACGCATGGCGATTCATGAACGCGGGGACCGCACCCGCATTGCAGTGGCATCGCACCTCGACCTATTCGGGATGCACGGATAGCCGAAAGCCGAGCCCTTCGCTGACGTTCAAAGGGCTCGTCACGCCATGAAACATCTCCTGCTTCTGCTTCCTCTGATCGCCTTCACCTCCGTCATCGCCGCCGAAGAGCGCGGCGGGTTGATCTTCGAGGATCATTTTGAGCGCTCTGAAACCCAGGAGACAAAGGATGAGCCCGGCAATGGCTGGGGCACAAACAGCAAGAGCCGTGCGAAGGACAATAAGCAGGTGGATTTGAAGGACGGTGCGATGCGCATCTTCATCCATGCAGAAGCGAATCACGCCGTGTCGGTGACTCATCCCGCCGAGTTCACCGATGGCACGGTGAGCCTGCGGTTCATGCTGGAGGATGCCCAGGACAGCCTGGGACTGAACTTCGCCGATCTGGAGTTCAAGGAGGTTCATGCGGGCCATTTGTTCGTCGCCAAAGTCAGTCCCAAATCCGTGCAGCTTCAGGATTTGAAGACGGGCAACATGCGTCTCGACATCCGCGAGACGAGGCAGGCGAAGAAGCCGCTCACCGCCGAGCAGCAGCAAGCGATCAAGGGCAAGGACAAGACTTTCCCCCACACGCTGGAGATCAGGAAATGGCACGACCTCGTCGTGAACATCACCGGCGACACCTTGTCAGCCAGCATCGACGGTCAACTCGTCGGCACCTTCAGCTCGCCCGGCATCGCGCATCCCACCAAGCGAACGCTGCGCCTCGCGGTGGCACGCAGTGCTGTGGTGGATGACGTGAAAATCTGGCGTCAGAAGTAAGGCGAAATTCGTTGGCCTGCCCTTCTGCGTTCAGTCCATCTTCACGCTCATCACCCACGCGGGACCCTTGCCGCAGTCATAGCTTTTGAGCGGGGCGAGGGCTCCGGTCTCAGCATCGCGACGGAAGACGATGAGCCGATGCGAGCCCTCCCCGGCGGACACGATGAATTGATCGCCGGGCACCAGGCAGAACGAGCGCGGCGTCTTCTCGGTGGGTGTCTGGCCATGGGGCGTTAGTTCCCCCGTCTGCGCATTCACGGAGAATACGGCGAGGCTGTCGTGGCCACGATTCGAGGCATAAACGAAGCGCCCGTCAGCACTGACATGAATGTCGGCACAGGAGCCTTTCGTTCGCCACTCCTCGGGCACCGTGGGCACACTTTGGAGGGCTTTCAGACTGCCGCTGGTCGCATCGTAGTCGCAGAGCGTGACGCTTTTGCCCTGCTCGTTCACGAAGTAAACCCACTTCCCGTTCGGGTGAAACTGCATGTGGCGCGGCCCCTCGCCCACGCCACCGGCGAGATGCGAAGGTTCGTTGCGCGTGAGCATGCCAGTCTGGGCATCGAAGCGAAGCTGCTCTACCTTGTTCAGCTCGCCCACATGTGGAACGAAGGCGAATTGGTTCGCTGGATCAACCTGGATGCAGTGCGCCTTCTTGCCCGTTTCGAGCGTGACCACCGGCAGCCCTGTCACTCGTCCGGCCTTGATCGCCGACACACCAATAACGCCCTCGCTGTAGGAGGCCGCGAGCAACCAGCGGCCCGTTCGGTCGGGGAAGACATAGGCCGCATTGAAGCCCGCGTCGGCGAGGGTCGGGTTCGACAGCGCCCCGGTCTTCGCATCGACATCCAGTGTGGCCAATTGCTTCGTCGAGCGCACGGACGCATACAAATGCCGACGATCCGGGCTGAACGCCAGACTCCCCGGCGCGCCCGGTAGCGGGGCTTCTCCCACCCGCGTCAGCTCGCCCGAAACTACATCCAAAGACCAGATCGCAATGCGCTTCTCGCCACTTTCCGAGACATAAACCAAAGTCGGACCGGCAAAGGCAGACGTGACGAAGCAGAGCAGAGCAAGGATGGCTTTCATGGTGTTGGGATTGTCTCTCAAACGACGCGCGAAGGGGAGGGTCTTCACCGTTCCTTAGCCTATCAGAAAGGATTGTGGTCACAGATTAGCCGCAGTCGGCTTGGATCTAGGAATGTGCTTCGGGCCGCAGGCTGGCGGGATCAGCAAGGAAATCCCCGCCACAGTCGAGCGTGGGGAAGCGCCAGACAGCCTTGGGCTTTTGGTCCTCGGGGAAACGGATGACAAAGTGCTCCGCAGCCTTTCGCATGACGTCCGAGAGCAACCAGTCTTGCTGCTCAGCGATCTCTCTGAGCCGCTGATACAACGAGTCGGGAAGTTGGATTTGAGTCCGTGTCATGATGCGTTTTACGACTGATTGGCTATCGACGTGAGTTTTATTCGTTTCCAGGGGCGAATTTCCCAGCCCTCCAGCAGCACGGCACACGTAATACCCATTCGCTACCATCGGAGTTGGCTGCGTGAGTGGCCCGCCATCTGCTGCAACAATTTGTTGGCTGCCGTCGTTTCCCAGACGCTCAAAAACCCGCCCTTATCATGGATCGTCGCCACTTCCTTCTCAGTTCTCTCGGCACCACGCTTGCGCTGCCGGGGATGTCCTCGCTCATGGCCAAGACGGTTGGGGGAAGGTCGGCGGTGCAGGCGGCGAAGGGCGCGGGTGTCGGAGCGCGGCGGTTCGTGGCGATCGGGAATTTGCTGGGCTTCCAGACGAAGCAACTTTTCCCTACCACCCAGGGCCGCAATTACGAGAAGACCACGCTGCTGGAGCCGCTGTGGGACACCCGAGGCCAGATGACGGTCCTTCGCGGGCTCGACCATGGCGTGAAGGGCGGCCATTTCGCTGTGCATTCCTTCCTCTCTGGCGTGCTGAACTCGGAAGCGCAGAATCGCCCGGATGGGAATGTGACAATTGACCAGTATTTGGCGGATGAGGTCGGCTTTGAAACGCGGTTCCCCTCGCTCACGGTGGGGTCGGAGGGCGGTATTCATGGTGGCTGTCAGATCGCGTGGACGAAATCAGGCGTGCGTGTGCCGCCGATTACGAATCCGGCTGAGCTGTTCGAGAAGCTGTTCGTGAGTGACTCGCAGGAGCGCCAAGCACGTCGCGTGCAGGAGAATCACGTGCAGGCATCCATCCTGGATTCTGTGCTGGTGGAGGCGAATCGCCTGTCTAAGCAAGTGAACAAGGAGGACAAGGACAAGCTGGACGAATACCTGACCTCCGTCCGCGATGTGGAGAAGCGCTTGGAACTGCGTCAGCGCTGGACCAGCCATCCGAAGCCCCATGCGCCCTTTGAAAAGCCGTCCAACCGCAATGCGGTGGAAGATCTCCCGCTGCTGTATGAGATGATCGCGCTCGCCCTGCAAACGGACAGCACGCGCATCGCCACGCTGGAGATCGGCGGCGACTTCATGCCACAGCATCTCGGCATCAAGAAGGACTACCACGGTCTATCGCATCATGGCAATGACCCCGAGGCTATCGCCAACCTGATCGCTCTGGAAAAATATCAGATCGAGCACTTTGGCAAGTTTGTTGCCCGTCTGTCGAAGATGAATGACGGCGAGCGCACCTTGCTCGATTCCACCACGGTCGTCTTCGGCAGCGGCATGGGCGATGGCAACTCGCACAAGAACTCGGATCTGCCCATCATCCTCGCCGGTGGCGGCTACAAGCACGGCGAATTCCGCGAGGTGCCACGCGAAGGCATCAACAGGGTGCCGCTGTGCAATCTGTTCGTGGACATCGCGCAGAAGATGGGCGTGGAGACCGATACATTCGGCAGCAGCACCGGGCGGTTTGCTTGATGCCGAGTGGCTTCGATTGCGCGTCAGCAAAGTAGCCATCTTGCTCTGCAAGATGACCGCCATGCTATCCCTAACCTCTGCAGCTTCCCCCATTTGAAAGCGTCCTATTGTTTCCAAGCACCCAGCTCCTCTCGCGAAGTGAAAGGGCTACTGTGCTTCGCGTTTGCGGTCCTGACTGGCACTTTGTCGCAAGCTGCTGATCAGGCACCCAAGCTCGTGCAGCAGTTCCTCGGCAAATACTGCCTGGAGTGTCATGACTCGGCGGTGAAGAAGGGCGACCGCGAGTATGAGACCTTTGAGCTGCCGTTGAAGTCGGAGACTGTTCTCATTGAGGCGAAAGACATCATCGACCAGATCACGCTGAAGGAGATGCCGCCGAAGAAGGCGGATCAGCCGAGTGATGACGAACGCCTGGCGATGATTCGTGCGCTGCGTGATGGCACGCTGGCCGCGCGGGGCAAGTTCCAAAGCTCTGGCAGTCGCACCGTGATGCGCCGTCTCTCCAGCCGTGAGTATGAGAACACGCTGGCCATGCTCTTTGGCCGACGCGTGGACACGCTGGGCCTGACGGCGGATTTCCCGAAGGAGAAGACCAGTCATCACATCGACACCATTGGCAAGGCATTGGTGACCTCCGGCTTCCTCGTGGATCAATACTTCCAATCGGCCAATCGATTGGTCGAGACACGTCTGGGCAAACCGGCGATGGAGCCCAAGGAGTGGCGCTTCAACAGCCACTTCGTGCAATACGAGGAGCTGAGCGGGTCGCACAAGAACGTCTTCAACTACCGCTACCTCAATCTCTACGAGCAGCCGAACACGGACACGCGCCAGGGCGGCTATGGACACATCGAGGACTTCAAGCAGGGCGTGCCCGTTTCCGGTCTGTATGATATCGACGTCGAGGCCCAGGCGCTGCATCGCGACACCCACTACGACCCCAAGATCTTCGGCATCGACTTCTCGGAGCCCTTCATCATCGGCGTGGTGCCGGGCGACGTCACCAAGGGCCACATCCATTACCCACAGGCCATCGAGCCGCTGCTCGCCAGCAGCACCGTGCCAGATGACAAGCCCACGTGGCTGAAGTTCCGCGTCTGGTTGGAAGCAGGACAGACCCCTCGCTTCATTTTCCCGAATGGTCCGTATGAATCTCGCGCCTCAGTCATCACGGTGAACAAGCGCTACAAGGATGACTTCCAGGGGCGCACCGAAGGGTCCGATGTTAGCCGCACCATCCTTCTCAAAGAAGGCAAGCTGCCGCACATCCGCATCAGCGATATCAAGATTAACGGACCCCTGGTGGAGAAGGGCGGAAGCGCGGAAGAGCGCGCCGTGTTTGGCAAAGAAGGATTCAAGGCGGAGCGCGCGCTCGAGCAGTTGCAAGCCTTCGCTGGGAAAGCATATCGCCGCCCGCTGACAGACGCCGACCGCCAGCCCATCGTCGCCATGTATGAGAAGCGCATCGCTGAGAAGGCGACACCACGGCAGGCTGCGCGGGATGCATTGAAGTTGATCCTGTGCTCACCGAACTTCCTTTACCTCAGCGAGATCACCGACGAGCCTGCCAAAGCGCTCAAGCCCTACGACATCGCCTCGCGGCTTTCTTTTGCACTGTGGGCTGGACCGCCAGATGACACGCTGCTCGCCAGCGCCAAGTCCGGCAAACTCACCCAGGATGCCGAGCTGAAGAAGCAAGTGCAGCGCATGATCGCTGACACACGCTTCACCGGCTTCGTGAATGGCTTCCTCGACAGCTGGCTGAACCTTCGCGACTTGGGCGGTATGCCGCCGCCGCGCGAGGCCTACCGCGCCTACTATGCGGAAGATCTTCCGGCGTCGATGAAGACTGAGGCGCGTCTGTTTTTCCGCGACCTGCTCGCCCGCAACGGGTCGGTGGCCGAGTTCATCCACGCTGACTACACCTTCGTGGATAAGAAGCTGGCCAAGCTTTATCAACTGCCCGAGCAAGGAACTCTCCGAATCGAGGATGGTTTTCAAAAGGTCAGCCTCAAGGACAACTTCCGCCGTGGCGGCCTGCTGGGCATGGCCAGCGTGCTCACCGTCAGCGCGAACGGGGTCGAGACTTCACCTGTG
>Ga0247834_1003545_pt1 | contig 21078 bp, 19 predicted proteins | sample LaCruzMarch2015__8_FD_187118 | JGI IMG/M metagenome (GOLD analysis project Ga0247834, IMG submission 187118) | Freshwater microbial communities from meromictic Lake La Cruz, Castile-La Mancha, Spain - LaCruzMarch2015_12m | ecosystem: Environmental > Aquatic > Freshwater > Lake | place: Spain...
ACCGGCCGCGGCTCAAGCCGAGCCGAAGGGCTGGACAAAAGGCGGCTGGGTAGGGAGGATCAATCGGTCACGTAGGGGTGGAATGCTGGTGAGAATCCAGCGGTCCCATGCTCCTAAGAATCGACAACTGGGTTTCCAATCGAAGTCGGTGGCGTTGGACCAGCGTGCGACGGCTTTCCCGGCGGAGGAGCAACGCTTCCGCCAACGAAAAGGCCACCTGTCGCAAGAGCGAGCGCACGCTGCCACAGAGGCCTCGTCGCCATGGCTGCGGTATTTTCGATCGTTTGAAGGAACGCCGCCTGCTCCATCGCGGCGGTGGCCTCGATGGCTTCGCCAAGCGGGGCGAGCGCATGCGCCGCCTGAAGCTCCGCGAGTTCAGCCGCGGTAGCGCCACCAGCCGTTGCCGTTCCCTCTATCTCGGCCATCGCTGTGGCACACGCCGCTGCTCCAGGCCCGGGCGACGTACACATCGATTGCCGCCCGTCGGGATCGGTGAACCTCGTCGGATTCGCGTTGACGTACGTGAAACCCTGCGTGCTCAACGGGTCGAAGAGCGAGCCTGCAACTGGGTCGAGGCTGAGGAAACGGCCCGTTGTAGGGTCGAGCCATCGCTGTTGTGCGTAACGGAGTGAATCCTCCGCGTCGTACGTGTGTGCAGCCGTGCGCGGGGCGCGTTCTTCACCGGCCCTACAGAGCACGCCGCTGCGGTCCGTCGCCAGCGATGACGAGGACCACAGCAGCGCGAGTGCGCTCATGATGGCAACAAGGACCGGCACGAGTGCCGACTATAGCGGGACCGCGGTCGCACGAGGCATCAGCAGCCAAGAGAGGGCGACGTTATCAGCCTGTAACGCGCGGAAGCCAGTAGCCAGGCTGCCGTCGGTTGTGCGCGAGGGCGACGACCCAGAGTGACGTGCCACGTTCGATGACGATGAGCCGATACGGCCATGGCTTGCCAACTTCGACGAAGCTCGCGCCATATCGCTTGAAGCCGCGCAACGGTCTCATGCGATATGAGGGCAACGATTCAAAGAGATTGTCGAGGTCCTGCGCGAAGCGACGGCCGACGCCTTCTTGCTTCTCTTCGTACCAGCGAACCGCCTCCATGAATTCCGCGACAACGCCCGGGTCGATATCGACGTCCTTCACCAGCCGAACCGCGCCCTCACCTGGGTCATCACCTCGGCCGGGGAAAGCCCCTTCGTCACGCCGTTGTCGATGTCAGCAATACGCCTCTCGAGCTCGGCTCGCCAAGCTGGGTGCATATCGAAGTCGTCATCGTCGTCGTCGAGGTCCGGAACGGCCTCCAGGGTGACCTCAAGCGAACGCACAAGTTCGCGGCGCTCCGCTTCAGGGAGCTTCATCGCTTCTTCGCGCAGATGTGCCAGCAATTCGGCGGTGGTCATGGCGCAAGTATAGCGGTCAACAGCGGGGATCACCATCGTCGTGGGAGACCAGCAGGTCGTTGCGGACGGCCTCAATCTCAGCCTCGACGTCATCGTCAGTGACATGCGCGGAGGTGGCCGACGCCGACAGCGCGCGGAGGGCTGCGCGGCCGCCCGCCAACTTTCCCTTTCGCTCCTCAGCCGAAAGCGCCTTCACGCGCGGACCGTGCAAGAGCTCGGCGATGACGTCGGCGGCGGGGACAGAACGGGCCGTGCCGTTTCGGATGGCGGCGACACGCCGTTCAATCTCTGAACGCCACTCGGGATCGCCAACGCTTGAGGTGGTGGGCATGGGTTGATTGTAGCGCGGTTCGGCCGCCGCCCATCATCGACGGCTGACGACGTCGCTGGGGCCAGCCCGGGTTTCGACGCGGGAGGGGCTGGCCCGATGGCGCGTCTCCTGACAGGGTGCCCGCCATGAACGACTCGTCCCGCCCTGGCCGCCCCGGTTCCTCGACGTCAGCGCCTGGCAAGGCGGGGGGCCGTGGCGTCCCGAAGGTGGCTGCCAATGTGGCCCTCGTCGTCACCGACCTGGTTGGTCAGGGACGGGAGGCCATTGAGCGGGGCGATATCGATGCGGCGCGGCGGGCCCTCAATGGGGCGTCGTCGCGGGCGCCGAAGCATCGCGACGTGATGGTGCTGAAGGCCCTGGTGCTGAGCGCCGAGGGAGACCCGGAGGCGGCCCTCGACGTCCTCGACGACGCCATGGACATGTTTCCCGACGACGTCGCGGTGGCCGCCCACAAGGCGTTCATCTTGCTGGACGAGATTGGTGACCCCGAGGAGGCCCTGCCCTTGCTGCAGGGGTGCCTGGATACCCTCAAGGAAGGGGGCCACGACGAAGACGCTGGCCTCGATGTGGAGCTTGGATTGCGGCTGGTGGATGCCCAGTTGGCCCTGGGTGACGTCGACGGCGCCGTTGCGGCGGGCCGCGATGTGGTGGTTGCGGCGGGCAGCGGCGATGCGGCGCCCCTGGCCCATGCGTCCCTGGCGCGGTCGTTGATGGCGGCGGGCAAGCTCGACGCGGCCCGGGCCGAGGCCGACCTCGCCGTCACAAGCGGCCCCGACAACTTCGAGACGTGGACGGTGCTCGGCCGCGTGGCCATCACCATGGGTGACGACGCCACCGCCGACAAGGCCTTTGGCCGGGCCTTCACCCTCGAGCCCGAGCTCGGCCAGCCACCGCGGCTGTCGCCGGCGGCGTTCAAGGCGGCCTTCGACAGCGCCGTCATGGTGCTGCCCCAGCCCCTGCGCGGCTATGTGCAGAAGCTGCCCCTGTCGTTCGTGCTCCACGCCGACGCGGCCCGCCTTGATGCCCTGGAGCGGTCTCCCGAGACGCCGTTTCTCGTCGACGGCCCCCTGCGCGAGCCCGGCAGCGGCGACCCCTATGCCCACCAGCCGACGGCCGCCGTCATCTACCAGCGCAGCCTGGAATCCCTGTGCGGCGACGTCGAAGAGCTTGAAGGCATGATCATCGCGGTGGTCGTCGAGGGCGTCGGCATGTTCCTCGGCCTCGACTTCGGCGAAGACCTCACGAGCTACACCGAAGTCATGGACGACGACGGCTGAGCCAGCCCGAGGCGACAGGAGTGCCACGGTGACGCGATCGCGCCACCGCAGGCACTCGGGGCGAGCGCATCACACCGCCCTGAAAGGCGGCACAGCCCTTGCGATGGGATCCCCATGCGCGCCGCCCCCCGCCCTGCATCGTCGCCAGAGACCGCCACCACGTCGGGCGGCCTCGTCGACTTCCTCGGCCGCGTCTATGGGACGGCGGACGATGCGGGGTTCATGCAGCTGGCGGCGGCGATCGCGTTTCACGTGCTGCTGGCGATTGGCCCCCTCGTCGTCGTCATCCTGGCTGCGGCCGGCTTCTTCTTCGGCGACGAAGCCGTGCAGGGTCGCTTGTTCGGCGAGCTCGCCGGCCTGACGGGCGCTGGCGGCGCGTCGTTCATCCAGGACGTCGTCGCCCGCAGCGCCGGCAAGGGCCAGGGCATCGCCGCCGCCATCGGATCCTTCATGTTCCTGTGGACCGCCAGCGGTGTCTTCACGCAGGTCAGCCAGGCCCTCAACAACATCAACCGCGTCGCCAACGGCGAACGCCCCGTCGTCGTCCCCCCGAAGGAGGCGTCGTGGCGCCAAAAGCTCGCCGACACCGGCTGGTCCTTCGTGCGGCGTCGACTCGCGGCGGTGCTGATGATCGTCGTCATCGTCGCGCTGCTGGTGACGTCGCTCATCGCCAGTTCGGTCATCTCGGTGATGACCACCATGTTCGATCGCTGGCTCGACACGCGCTGGCTGGTGATGCTCGCCAACCTCGGTGTCTCGTTCTTCATGTTCACCGCATTGAGCGCCGCGCTCTTTCGCCTGCTCTCCCAGCCGAGGGTGTGCCGACAATCCGCCCTCATCGGTGGGCTCGGCGCCGCCGTGATGTTCTTGATCGGGCGCAGTGTCATCGGCCTCGTCGTGCCCTGGACGGCGTCGGCGTCGGCCTTTGGTCCCGCGGCGTCGGTGGTCACTGTTATGTATTGGGCCTGGTTCTCGGCGGCGACCTTGCTGTTGGGCTTCGCCCTCGCCGTCACCGACGCCCACGATCGAGCCTCGAAGAGAAACCCGCTTTGGGGTTTGTCGCCGAGGCGAGTCTCTTGAGGGGTGGGCGGGGAAACCTCCCCGCCATGGGTGGATCGCGCTTCCTGCTCCCCCTGACAGCGGTCCCCGTGGGGCGTCCCTGTCGACTGTGGCTGGGTGGTCGCCCGTCGATGGCGTCGATGGGAGCAGGGCGCGATCTGGCGTGGGCACGTCATCTGCAGTGTCGATGTGTGCCGCCCTGGCGCGGATTCCTCAGGAGCTGTCCATGCCGAAGCGAAAGAATGCCCCCAAAGCGAAGCACGCCACCGTCGATGACCTGAGGGACCGCGGCGAACGGATCGTTCATCGGGAAGCCATGACGGCCACCGTCGGCGACGTCCTGGAGGCCATGCACACGGACGAGGCAATCAAACTGCTCTACGCCCAGGACAACCTCGCCGCCGGCCGCCCCCTCAACGACCCCGTGGCGCTGATGGGCGAGACCGTCAGGAGCGAAACCGTCGACACCGCCGTCGAGCGCGCCCGCGAGGAGAACGCCGCCGAGGCCAGCCGTGTGTCGTCGCAATCGCAGTCGCAGTCGTCGTCGTCGTCGCCATCGGTGTCGCCGGCGGCGCCCGCCGGGTTGTCGCGCTTTCTGTCGCCGCGGTTCGTCGTCAAGGCCACCCGTGACGCCGTCAGCGAACTGCTCGAGGGCGTGCGCCAGGCGCGCGTGGCGCTGGGCCAGGCGACCGTGCGCGCTCGCCAGTGCTTCGTGCCCGCGACGGAATGACGGCTGAAGGACGCATGAAAACGCCGCCCGTGTGGGCGGCATTTCAATGACGTGGGGCAATCCCGGCGACCGAAAAGCGATCAGCTCTGGGGCCCGCGCATGCGATCCCACAACGACGGCGCCTGGGCAGGTGCTGCGTTTTCGGCGAGGGCCGCGATCCGCTTAAAATTGCTGAGGATTGTCGGGTCGTTGGGCTTGAGGTCCAGGGCCTTGCCGAGGGCCGTCAGGGCCCCGCGCAGGTTCTTGGACCGGGCCAGGGCCACCCCGAGGCGATTGAGGACCATCGGGTTGCTCGGGAACATCTCGGCGGCGCGCTCCAGAATCAGCACGCTCTGGGCCATGTTGCCGCTGCCTTCGGCCCTCTCGGCGGACCGCAGCAAGCCGTCGAGGGACATCGACGACGACGCCGACGCCGACGACGACGACGTGCTGGTGCGCGGCAGCCAGTTGGCGGGCACCGTCGTGGCGGGTCCGGTTGGGCCCGGTCCGGTCGACGACGACGACTGGCTGTTGGGCGGAGCGGCGAAGGCGGCCTGGGAGCCCGGCGTCGCCTGGACCACCACGGGGTGCGGCGCCGTCGTCGGGGCGGCGACCACCACCGGCGGCGGCGGGGCAACCGGTGGCCGGGGCTTCGGCGCACCAACCAACGCCTGTCCCGGCAACGACATCACCGCTGACGCATCGTTGCTCAGCCAGCCTTGGGCCAGGGTGGGGGCGGCGTTGACGGGGGTCGTCGACACGGGTGCTGGCGGGGGCGACGGCTGGCGTTGAACCCGGGGCGCCATCGGACCGGCCTCGACGACGCCGCGGCGGTTCAGCAGCTCCAGGGCCATCTTGACGTCGGACTCCGTGAGCCCGCTGTCGGCGACGATGGACATGACGCTGCGGCTGCCGTCGACCATGGTCAGCACGTGGCGCTCGAAGGCGCTCAGGCCCGTGAGGTCGGCGCCCGCGATGGCCCGCAGGACGGTGACGGGCCCGAAGGAGCGCGACACCGCCGACATGGCACCGAGGCCGTGGCGCTGGCCGTCGTCGACGGGGGTGACCGGCATGTCAGGCGTGACTGGTGTGATGACGATGCTGGCGAGGTCGATGGCCAGGGGCTCCAGGATCAGGTCCGGAATCTCCACAGGCAGCAGGGGCGCGACAGCCCCGACAGCAGCGACGGTGACCACGAGCTGGCCCTTGTCGGCCAACAAAGCGAGGGCGATGCGGAGGTCGCCGCTGCTGAGCCCCGTGGTCCCCGCCAGGGCGCTGACAGGGGTGACGCCGTCGACGAGCCCGAACACGAAGGTCTCGAAGCCCGACATCTCGACGGCCGGGCGATCGGGCCGCTGACCGAGCACCGTGGTGGGGCCGAGCATGGCTTCGATGTCGGCGCCGATGCAGATGCGGGTTTCGGTACGGTCGCTGGCGACGCCTTCGCCGCTGGTGCTGCGCAGCACCGAGGTCTCGACGATCTGCAGGGGGTCGCCGAGCATCAACGTGTCGCCCGCCGACGACAGGAAGTCGTCGAGGCGGAAGCTGCCCGTGGACTCGCCGGTCATGGCAGTGGCGGTGGCGGTGGCGGTGGCGCCAGCGACGAAGTCGTCGAGGGCGAACGCCGGCGCTTCGTCGGGCAACGACGGCAGCGACAGCGACAGCGATGGCGACGACGACACTGACGGCGACAGCGAGAGGGACAACGACCGCGACGGCGCCCGCACCTCCACGGTCTTGTCGTCGAGGGCCACGGGCTCGCGGGGACGCGAGCTGAGGGGCTCGACGTCGGGGAGGGTCTGCTTGATCAGCTCAAAGGGGACGTCGAAACGGCGGGTGGCGGCGACGTTTTCCGGGGCACTGGCGACGGCGGCCGACGGCGTCTTCACGACGGGCGACGGCGGCGCGTCGGGCCAGGAGATGGCCGCCGGGGCCGTCATCGTGGTTTTGTCGTCTTCGTTCTCCCCGGAAGCACACATGCGGACTCCGTCGTTCGTCGCTGCACCGTGTCCCTGGTTGGCACCGCCGACAAGGAAGGGCGATGGGCGTATCAAATCGGCGCACGGCGACGGGCTCGAGCGTCGGCCCACGACGACGACGCTGTCCCCCGTTCATCCCACCTCGGTCTGACAGTTCCAACAGTTCTGACAGTTCTGACAGTTGCGACGATTACAACGATTCGAAACATACAGAACTGTTCAATGAATGCCCCGTTGGTTCCCAGGGCCGTGGAGCCATTCAGGCATCGCCCCGGCAGCGGCGTCAGGCCAGCTGGCGGCAGGCCCCGCTGGCGTCAGGCCCGGCGGCTGGCCAGGGCCCCCAGCAACTGCTCCAGCTGCTCCTCCGACGAAAACAGCAGCTCGACCTTGCCCTGGCCGCTTTTGCTGCGCTTGATGAGCACGGGGAGCCCCAGGGCCGCCTGGAGCTGGTCCGCCAGGGGGTCGGCCTTGGCCTTGGCAGGCTTGGCCGCCGGCTTCACGTCGCCGCGGAGCTCGGCCAGGTAGTTGAAGACCTGGCGTTGGCTCTTGCCAAAGATGATGGCCAGCTGGGGGGACAGGGCCTTTTCACCCTTCTTGGGGCGGCCGACGGTGGCGCGGAAGCCGGCGGACTTGAGCTTCTCGACGACGGCGCGGACCTCCTCCTTCGAAAAGTCCGAGCGCTTCTCGTTCTCGGTGGCCTCGACGGCGAGGGCGCGGCTGCGGTCGACTTCGGCGTCAAACGGCATGCGGCGGACGGGCACGCCCTTGTCGAAGCCCTGGTTGGTCCAGGCCGCCGCGATGCGGTCGTGGTCGTCGGGGTCGAGCTCGGGCCATGCGGCCACGATGGCGTCGTGGTTGCGGGAGACATCGCGCAGCAGCACCAGGGCTGCCCGGCGATGCTCACCAGCCAGCAGGTGGCCGCGGCTGTCGACGGCGGGGGGCTGGATGAGGCCGACGGTGGCGATGGACGCCGCCAGGTCCTTCACGTGGGAGGGGCGCAGGGGGCGCAGGTCGCTCTCGCGGGCGATGATGTCGTCGAGGGCCATGGTGGTGTCGACGCGGGTGGGCAGGCCGGAGCCGCTGCCGCCGGCATGGGGGCCGTCGGTGCCCACCAGGGCGTCGGCGCGGGCGAAGCGGGCCTCCATGGGCGAGGGCTGGGTGGCGACGGTGGAGCGCTCGGCGTTCAGGGAGCTGCGCAGGGCCGAGAGCTGGGCGTGGCGCTTGACGTCGATGTTCTTCTGGGGAGGCTTGGCCATCTCGTTCACCCGACCTGCTTGAGTGTGTCTGTCGTCGCTGCCGCCGTCGGCGCGGTCGTCGTCGTCGTCGCCTTCGTGGCCGCTTTCGGGGCCTTCGCCTTCGCCGGGGCCTTGGGCGCCTTCGGCTTCGCTTCCTTCGGCTTGCGCTTGGGCAGGTCCACCAGCTCGAGGACCTCGGTGACCAGGGCTTCGACCTCCTGGCGGGCGACGCTGTCCTTGCGGTCCAGGGCGGTGCCGCCGACGGCCATGCCCTGGGCGTAGGCGACGCGGGCGGTGAAGCACGACGTCGTCAGCGGCACGGCGGTCTCACCGAGGATGGTGAGGGCGTCGGCCATCAGGGTCGTGTTCTGCAGCATGGTGGGGAAGAGGCGGGCCTTGAGGTCGGGCATCTCCGCCAGCAGCTGGAAGAGGCGCTCCAGGGCCCACAGCTCACCGGGCCGGGGAATGACGGGGACCAGGGCGAGGTCAGAGATGAGCAGCGCCGACTGGGTGGCGGGGGACTCCACGGCGGGGGGGCAGTCCAGCAGCACGACGTCGAACTTCTCGACGTGGTCGCGCACCATGCGGTGGAGGTTGGCCTTGGCCGCCGCCAGGTTGATGACCGTGGCGGGAAACGGGGCCTCCTCGGGGGCCGACGATCCCCAGCGGGTGGCGGTGCCCTGGGGGTCGGCGTCGACGACGAGGACATCCCAGCCGCGGGCGGCGAGGCCGGCCGCCAGGGTCATGCAGGTGGTGGTCTTGCCGCTGCCACCCTTTTGGTTGCACACGGTGATGATGCGAGCCGCCATCTGAGCCTCCCGGGGCGTGTCGTCGTCGTCGTCAGGGCCATCGGCACCTGCACGGGACGGAAATCCTGCAGTGATTGCACGATTTCATGGCCTCGATCGGGCGGGAAGGGAAATCATGCAGCGCTTCCTGATTTCAGGCGAGCCAGGACTCTGGCCTGGCCGGAGCCCCCTCCTGACCTCCCCCGCTGGGGGAGGAACCCGGAAGAGACCGGCAGCCCTTCGGTCATCGGCGCCAGCCGCTGAACACCCTGGAGCGCTTCCTGATTTTCAGTGCCACCATCGCGCCATGCGTACGCTGGTTCTGGTCCTGGTCGCCGTCGCCGTCGTCGTCGTCAGCGGCTGCTTCGATGGCACCGTCACCACCGCCCTGCCGGTGGCCTGCCTGGGGGGCGACGATTGCCCCGCCGAGCTCGTCTGCCTGCAGTCCCGCTGCGTCGCCGCCGACGGCAGCTGCCTGGTGGTGGACGGCCGCGAGGCCCGCCTGCAACCCGATGGCAACGCCTGCGCCGACGGCGATCGCATCTGCGTCGACGGCGACTGCGTTGTGCCCCGCTGTGGCGACGGGGTCACGACGGGCAGCGAGACCTGCGACGGCAGCGAGGGCTGTCGGGCCGACTGCACCTTCTGCGGGGACCGCCGCCAAAACGGCGACGAGGCCTGCGACGACGGCGACGACAACGCCGACGTGGCCGACGCCTGCCGACCGGGCTGTGTGGCCCCAAGCTGTGGCGACGGCATCACCGACAGCGGCGAGGCCTGCGACGACGGCGCCGACAACAGCGACGTCGTCCCCGGCGCCTGCCGCACGGATTGCGCGCCGTTTGACTGCGGCGACAGCGTCACCGACACCTTTGAGCAATGCGACGACGGCGACGACAACGCTCTGGCCCCCGATGCCTGTCGGCCAACCTGCGTGACGGCAGCCTGTGGCGACGGCGTCGTCGACAGTGGCGAGGCCTGCGACGACGGCGCCGCCAACAGCGATGTGCGGCCCAACGCCTGTCGACGTGATTGTGTGCTGCCCCGCTGCGGCGATGCCATTCGCGACGCCGAGGAAGAATGCGACGAGGGCGGCGCCAACGACGACACGGCCGCCGACGCCTGCCGCCTTGACTGTGTGCGGGCCGGCTGTGGCGACGGCGTGGTGGACAGCGTCGAGGCCTGCGACGACGGCAACACTGCCAGCGCCGACGGCTGTCGGGGAGATTGCGGCAAGGCCGAGGTGTGCGGCGACGGCGTCACCGACGACGGCGAAGGCTGCGACGACGGCAACGCCAACCCGGTGGATGGCTGTGCCGCCTGTGTGGTGATGGGCTGGTCCCGCGAGGTCCTCGTGCGCGGCAGCGTCGAGGGCAGCACCGGCGAAGCGGTGTTTCTGTCCCGTCCGTCGACGGTGGCCATCGACCGGCTGGGGCGCATCTTCATCGCCGACAGCTTCGCCCACCGGATTCGCCGCCTCGACCCCGACGGCACCACCACCGTCATCGCTGGCACCGGTGAGCCGGGCTTCGCGGGGGATGGTCTGCCCGCCCCCAATGCCCGCCTCAACAATCCCATCGGGGTCGCCGTCGACACCCGCGGCAACGTCTTTGTCAGCGACGCCGGCAACCGGCGGGTGCGCCGCATCGACGCCACCGGCCTCATCAGCACCATCGCCGGCAGCGGCGTGGCCGGCTTCAGCGGTGATGGCGGGCTGGCGACCCAGGCCCGGCTGGCCCTGCCCGCGGGGCTGGCGGTGGACGCCGACGGTCGCGTCTACATCGCCGACGCCCTCAACCACCGCGTCCGCGTCGTCGACGGCCTGCTGATCCGCACCCTGGCGGGCAACGGCGTGGCGGCCTTCGCGGGGGACGGTGGGGCCCCCACCAGCGCGTCGTTGCAGCAACCCTCGGCGGTGGCCGTGCGGGCCGATGGCTCGGCGCTGTTCATCGGCGACACCCTCAACCACCGGGTGCGGCTCGTGACGTTGGCTGCGCCCGCGACCATCAGCACCTTCGCTGGCGACGGCGTGGCGGGCTTCAGCGGCGACGGCGGACCGGCGCAGGACGCCCAACTCAACGAGCCCGTCGGGGTCTCGCTGGATGCCCTGGGGCGCCTGCTCATCGGCGACGCCACCAACAACTGCGTGCGCCGCGTCGACGACGCCGGCGTCATCACCACGGTGGCCGGCACTGGCGGCGTGGCGGGCTTCTCGGGGGATGGGGGCCCGGCCACCCTGGCGACCTTCAACACCACCTTTGACGTCGTCGACGACCGCCAGGGCGGGCTCTTGATCATCGACGCCTTCAACAACCGCCTGCGCCGGGTGAACGCCGCCGGCGTCATCAGCACCATCGCTGGCGGGGCCGGCCTCGACGACGACGGCCTGGCCGCGACCGCCACCCCCCTGCGGGACCTCTCGGGGGTCGCCGTCGACAGCAGCGGCGCCCTCTATTTCAACGACGGCACCCACCGGGTCCGTCGCATCGAGCCCGATGGCACGGTGACGACGGTGGCGGGCAACGGCACCGAGGGCTTTTCGGGGGATGGTGGCCCCGGCGTCGACGCCGCCTTCGACTTCCCCGGCGGCATGGCGGTCGCGCCCGACGGCGCCCTGCTCATCACCGACAGCGCCAACAACCGCCTGCGGCGCCTGGCCCCCGACGGCACCATCACCACGGTGGTCGGCACGGGCGTGCGGGCCTCCACGGGGGACGGAGGCCCGGCGACGCTGGCGGCCATCAACCAACCCCTGGGGGTCGCCATCGACGTCGACGGCGCCGTGCTCATCGCCGAGTGTCGGGGCAACCGGGTGCGCCGGGTGGGGACAAACGGCGTCATCACCACGGTGGCGGGCACGGGGACCCGCGGTTTCTCGGGGGACGGCGGCGACGCCACCCTGGCCACCCTGGCCTGTCCCCTGTCGGCCATCGACGACGGCAGCGGCGCCGTCCTCATCGCCGACGCCATCAACCAGCGGGTGCGGCGGGTGGACATCGACGGCGTCATCACCACCGTCGCCGGCACGGGGGCCATCGGCTTCACGGGGGACGCTGGACCAGCCAACCAGGCCCGCCTGTCGGAGCCTTCGGCCCTCTTTCCCGACGGCGAAGGCGGCTACGTCATCGCCGACCGCAACAACGGCCGCATCCGCCACGTCGACGGGCTGGGCACCATCACCACCATCGCGGGCAACGGCAGCCTGGTGTTTGCCGGGGACGGCGGCCCGGCCACCGCCGCGGGCGCTGAACCCACCGACGTCGTCATCGACGGCGACGGCGTGCTGTTCTTCCCCGACAGCCAAAACGGCTTTGTCCGTCGGGTGGACCTCTCGGGCACCATCAGCACCGTCGCCGGGGCCATTCATCCGCCTGGACCTGGCCCCCTGGGGCGGTCGGCCCTCTATGGCCCCCGCCATCTGGCCATGGTCGCTGACCTCATCCTGTCGTCGGGGGACCAGCGCCGGGTCGTCGCCGTCGACCGGACCCGCCAGCGGGTGGACGTCGTCGTTGGCTATCCGTCGGCGTCGCCGGTGGTGCAGGGCCTGGCGGCGTTTGCCCCCCTGCTCAACCGGGCCGGCGGGATGGTGTTCGACGAGGCCGCCGGCCTGCTGTGGGTCATCGACGAATCAGGCCCCGGCCTGCGCCGCATCGACGTTGACGCCGACGACGACGACGTCATCGATGGCCCGTCGTCCTGGACCGCCAGCAGCCTGCCCCTGCCCGCCGACGGTGGCTTCAGCGCCCCCAGCGGCACCGCCTTCGAGCCTGATCGCGGCACCATCGTCGTCGCCGACCGCCTGGAGCATTGCGTGCGCCGCTTCGACCCCGCCGGCGTGCTGCCCACAGAGACCGTCCTTGGCGAGTGCGGCACCCGGGGTTCCTTCGCCGGCCTGCTCGACGGCCCAGGCCACGTGGCCCGGGCCCCCGGGGGGACCCTCTACGTCAGCGACGAGGGCAACCACCAGGTCCTGCGGGTGGGGACCGACGGCTCCGTCACCACCGTCATCGGCGACGGCTCCCGCTCCTCCGCCGGCGACGGCGCCCCCGCCAACCGATTCCCGGTGGACACCCCGGGACAGCTCGCCGTCGACGCCCACGGCAACCTGTTCGTGGCGTCAAGCACCACCGTCCGGCTGGTGGCCAACGTTGACGGCGACGACGATGCCGACGGCGACGACACCGTCATCACCATCTACGGCAGCGGCCCCCGCCAGGCCTTTCCGGAATCGTCTTCCCTGTGCCTGACGGGCCTGGCCCTCGTCGGCGACACCGTGGTGGTGGCCGACGCCTGCCAGGGCTTCCTGCTGGAGCTTGGGCCCCGGGCCGTCGACGCCAGCCTGCCCTGACGGCGGGCCCTCGGGTCACCTGGCGGCCAGCATCAGTTCTGTGTTCGCTGAAACATCAAACTGTTTCATTCACCGGCGGCCGGCCGGCCGTTCCTTCATTTCCGTACATGCAGAAATATCGAAGCCAGCTCAGCTGGGCGTTGGCGCGGCCCGAATCCGGCCTTCGGGGGGCTGTCCCCGCGGTGCCGGCCGCGATCGGAGGCTCGACTTGATTTGGCGGGGAGGTTTCCCCGCCCGCCCCTCATGAGACTCACCTCGGCGACAAACCCCAGAGCGGGTTTCTCTTCGAGGCTCCGGGCGACCGCACTGCCTGCATTCCCGCCCCGGTGTGCCGATGGTGCGTGGCGCGCGGGGCGGCGGTGTCGGCTCCAGGCCTTCCCGACGCCGCCGGGGCCGGCGTCTCGGCTGCCGTGGCGTCCGGATCACCCGGCACGACACTCGCAAGGTCAAGTGCATCACCACGCCGGCCGATGCCAGCTGCGAAACGAGGCCCGACCATGCCACTGGATGGCGCCACACTCTCCCGTCCCCGCCGCCCCGACGCCGCCGCCGCGGTCGGTGCCGCTGTCGCCGCTGTCGGTGCCCTTGGCCCTGCCGTCCAGCGCGGCGACGCTCGCGCCTTCGCCATCTTGTGGCAGCGGGAGCGGGGGCGCCTCACGGCCCTCGCCCGCCGCATCACGGGCAACGCCGACGACGCCGACGACGTCGTCCAGGACGGCTTCCTGGCAGCCTGGCGGCACCACGCAGGCTTTCATGGCCTGTCGCAGCCCTCCACGTGGCTGTACCGCATCACGGCCAACGCGGCCCTCATGCACCTGCGTCGACGGCGGCGGCGCCCCGCTGAGCGGCTGGAGTCGGTGTCTGGCGAGGTCCTGGCGAACGTCGAGCTGCGCAGCGCCCTGGGCACGCCCGGGCCCGAGCAGTTTCTGAGTGCCAGTGAAGACCGCAAAGCCCTCCATCGGGCCCTGTCGTTGCTGTCGTCGTCCGAACGGGCCCTGATTGTCGAGACCTGGGACGACGACGATGCCGCCGCCGTCGCCGCCCGCCACAGCCTCAGCCGGGCGGCCTTGAAGAGCCGCCTCTACCGCACCCGCCAGACCCTGCGGGGCCTGCTGACGGCCGCGATGTAGACCGACCTCGACAGGTGACGACACGACGGTGACGACGACGGCGACGACGACGACGTTTCCGATGTCAGCGGGGGGACAACAGGCCGTCGGCGGTGGCGAGTTCTCGCAGGCGTTCTTTGACCCGCTCGAAGCGCTTGCGCAGGGTGGCCGCCTTCTTCTTGTGGGCGGCCGGCGTGGCGTCTTCGCCCTCGTCGAGCATGACCCGGGCGATCTCATCCCACTCGAGCTTCTTGTCGATGCGCAGCACCAACAGGGTCTGGTCGTCGGGGCTCAGGGCCTCCCGCAGCTTGCGGACGGAGTCTTTCACCTCGGTCTTCAAGAAGCGCATGGTCGAGGTGCGGACCTCCTGGACCACGTGGTCGATGGCCGAGCCCCCCTCGACGGGGACCTCCCGCTTGCGCTGGGGGGCCCGGGCGGTGCGGCTGGCGGCGTTGCGGGCCAGGGTGAAGAGCCAGGTCCGCAGGGAGCTCTCGAAGCGGAATTTGCCGAGGCCCTTCCAGACGTCCTCGCAAAAGACCGAGAAGCTGTCGCCGGCGAGGCCTTCGTCGCGGGTGACCGAATACAAAAAGCCGAGGATCTCCGGGCCGAAGCGGCGCACCACGATGTCGGCGGCGCCGTCTGTGTCACCCTGGGCCACGGCGGCGCGGACGGTCCCTTCAACAACGGCACGGTCTTCAGGGCTCATGGGGGCGACGCTACCCCGGATGGCCCCGGCGGCGAAGCCGGCGTCCCCTGTCGACGGATGTGTCAGCGAACGCCGCCGCAGGGCGGGCAGCACCCGCCAGCGCCGCACAGCGTCCGCGGCCCAGCAGGTGGCGGCCTTCGTCGGCGGCGTCGCCCGGGCGGGGGTTCCATCGGGGTCCATCAGCGGCAGCCGTTGCCGGCACAGGGCGTCACGATGGGGCGCTGCAGCAGGGAGGACCGCGACGGCGTCGACTGCTCGATGGGGTCGGCGCGGATGTCGCGAGCGACGACGTCGCTGTCGTCGATGGAGGAAAAGCTGGCGAGCTGCAGGAGGGCAAAGAGGAATGACATGGGGTTCCTTCGAAGGCGCCGCGACTCGCAACGCTCGTGGTGGGAGAGGCCGGGGGCTGGGTTCAGCGGCAGGACGTGCCGGCGCAGGGGTTGACGATGGGGCGGCTCAGGTCCGGCGAGGGCGTCGACAGCTGGAGGCGGTCGGCGCGCATGTCGCGGGCGACGACGTCGTTGTCGCCGTCGATGCTGGCGAAGCTGGCGAGCTGGAGGAGGGCAAACAGGAACGACATGGCGGTCTCTCTTTCGTCGGCGCCGCGGTCATCGCGTTGCTCGTGAGAGAGAGAGGGGGGGTCGAAGCGGATGTGACAGGCAGCCCCGCAGAATCTTCAGGACGTGGTTGGCGGGCGTCAGGGCGGGCCCGTTCTGCTAGGCACGACCGGTGGTCGCACCGCTGTTGCTTGCTCTTGTCGTCGCTGGCGCCGAGCCTCCAGGAGAGGGGCGGGCGGGGACACCTCCACTCCAGTCGCCGCAGCGCGCCGAGTGCCTGCGGCTCCACGAGCCCACCCCCGGTGAGCCCGGCCGCGACGTGCTGTGGGAGCCCACCCCCGACGTCGCCATCGCCCGCATGCTCACCCTCGCTGGCGTTCAGACCGGCGACCTCGTCGTCGACCTTGGGGCCGGGGACGGTCGCGTCGCCATCGCCGCCGCCCGGGACGCGGGGGCCCGGGCCCTGGGCATCGAGTTCAATCCCGCCCTCGTCGCCGTCGCCCGCTGCCTGGCCCGGGCCGACGGCGTCGACGGGCGCGTCACCTTCGTCGAGGGCGATGTGTTCACCACCGACTTCTCGGGCGCGACGGTGGTCATGACCTACCTGTTGCCCGAGATGAACCTCTGCCTGCGCCCCCGGCTCCTCGCCATGCCCCCGGGGACGCGCATCGCGGCCCACCGCTTTGCCATGGCCGATTGGCCCCCCGACACCGTCGAGCAGGCGGGGACCCACTCGGTGTTCCTGTGGACAGTCCCGGCCCGGGTGGAGGCGACCTGGACCCTGCGCGCCGCCACCGGCGAGCGCTGGCGCATTCGTCTCCGGCAGTCCTTCCAACAGGTGGAGGGCGACGTCGTCGGCGCCCGCCCTGTGGCCCTGCCCCTGGGCGACGTCGTCCTGCGCGGGGCCGAGCTGCGCTTCACCCTGCCAGCGTCGTCGCCGGGTGCAGGGACGCGCACCTTCGTCGGCCGCGTCGATGGCCTGACGCTGCAGGGCACCCTCTCGAATGGCGACGACGACGTCGTCATCACCGGGACGGCAACGTCGGCCCCCCGCGCCGGGGCCTGGGCGTCCCTCGCTCCCCTGTGCAGCCGCTTCCTCTCGCGGGGGTCGGCGCCCTAGGGCGCCTTCAGCAACGCCTGCATCTCGGCGACCAGGGGCATGGGCACGTCGGTGTGTTCCCAGGCATTGACGAAGCCGGCCGCCAGGGTGCGGGCTTCGTCGACGTCGCCCCGCTTCATCAGCAGCCGCGCCAGCTTCACGGCCTGCATGGTGGCCATGCCGCGCGGGTCGTGGGTCACAAAGGCCCGGTAGCGCACTTCGGCGAGGTCGAGGGCGCCGGCGCTCTCGAAGATGACGGCGTTCTGGTAGCGGCCCCAGACGCCAGCGTCCCGGCGCCACAGCTCAGCTGCCCCGCGGGCGTCACCGGCAAGGAAGAGCTGATAGCCCCTGAGGTCGAGGTCGGTGTCCAGGTCACCGCGATAGAGCCTGCCGGCCTTGAGGAGGTCGACGACCACGGGCAGCGCGCGTCGGCTGAGGTCTGGCCTGGCGTAGGCAAAGAGATCGAGGACGGCGGTCGCCGTCGCGAGGCCGTCGACCCGGGGCGGTGTCGCCAACAGGTAGCGCTCGACGACCTCGTCGGCGACGGTGGGCGGGATGCTCAGCAGCTCCTCCAGCATGCCGGCCCTGGCTGTGGCCGCGAGGGTGAGTTGGTCGAGCGTGTCGGCGGAGACTGCGGCGCGATGGAAGCGCGTATGGGCGGCCCCCGGGCGACCGGTGCCCCACTCATGGGCCCCCAGCAGAAGTTCCGCCGCGCGGGCGTCGTCGCCGCGGTTTCGTTCAAGGTGGAAGGACGCCAGGCTGCGGGCACGCTCGGGCAGTTGGGATGCCAGCATCATGCGGGCGAGGGGGATGATCGACTGGGGATCCCGAGCGGACTCGAAGTAGGCGAGCTCCTGCATGGGCAGCGCCTTCTGGGGATCGTGGGTCCAGTAGGCACGCATGGCCCAGAGCACCGAATGGGGGCCCCACGCCGTCGCCGCCCGCAGGGCCTTCTCCTGGTCGGCCTCGAGGGGATAGCGCAGGGTGGAGACCTCGTCGTTGTCGGGCTGGAGGGCCACGGCGACGTCGAGGACGGTGCGGGCGCGCTCGTTGTCACCGGCCGCGATGTGGGCCTTGGCCTCGCAGGTGGTGTACTCGAGGCCCGCCAGCCCCGTGTGCTGCTTGCGCGCGGCTCCCAGCACCGTCGCGACCTCCCGCGCCTGCTCGACGGACAACGGCTGCCATTGCACCCGCCAGTAGGCGCGCACCTCGGGGGGCATGGCGGCGGCGTCGGCGGGCAACGACGCTGGCCACAGGGGAACCCCGTCGTCGTTTCGTTCGGGGTGGCCGCAGGCGGCGCTGAAGATGCCGGCGAAGCGGGGGTACCGTTCGAACGCGGCGCAGCTGCCGGCGGGGTCCGTCGGGAGGCGCTCAATGATGCTGAAGCAGTCGAAGAGTTCGTCGGCGTCGTTGAAGCCCAGCAGTTGCCGGGCATCATCGGCAAATGGCTGGGGACGGGACTCGACGCGCTGCAACAGGGCGCGCAACGTCGCCATCTGGTGCATGTCGAAGCGCTCGGCGCGCACGCCGTCGATGACGATGGGATCGGCACCGGCCACGTCGACGCGCAGGGTCACCAACATGCCGTTTTTGTCGACGTCGACGGCGCCCCCGATGACGGCCGAGTAGCGCGTGGCCGCCTTCGCCAGGGCCTGCTGCCCCTCCTCGGTGAAGAAGGGATCTTCGGGAAACGACGCCGACCCCTGCACCGGCAGCCCGAGCATCGCGGCGGGTCCGTCGAAGTGATGGCCTCCCCAGAACTTCAGGTTGGCGCAGAGGCGGCCGGCGACGGAAAGACCGAGTTCCCGGGCGTGGATGTCGCCGCTGACGGTCAGCGGTGTGCAGGCGATCTTCGCGTTCGGGTCGGCAATGAGGCCCCGCAGCCGGGCCTCGCTGGAGACTGGCCGCAACGCCACAGCGGCACCACCGACGGCGGCCACCGCCAGGGCGACCACCGCCGCCGCCACCACCCTGGACCGCCGCCGGGGGCGGGGGGCAGCAGCTGCTGTCGCCGGCAGTGCCTGCAGTGCCTGGGGCGTGGCCACGGTGTGGAGCGGCGTCGTCGACGCCACCGACATCGCCCTTGAGTGTGGGCCTGACACCGTCGGATGACCCAGGGCTTCCACCAGGGCCCGACCGTCCCGGGGCCGCCCCGCCGGGTCCTTTTCGAGGCAGCGGGCCACGAGGGCCACCAGGGCGGCGGCGTCGGGCCGCTCCAACGGCGGGGGCGTCTCGACGGTGACGGCGAGGGCGGCGGCAAACGGCGTCGACCCGCCAAAGGGGGCCCGGCCCGCCAGCATCTCGTAGAGGACGACGCCGAAGGCGAAGACGTCGGCGCGGGCGTCGACGGCCTGGGCCTTCACCTGTTCGGGGGCCATGTAGCCGGGGGTGCCCATGACGGCGCCGTCGACGGTGGATTTGCCGTCTTTCTGGGCGGGGTCGAGGTTCTTGGCCAGCCCGAAGTCGAGGATCTTCGCATCGCCGTCCCGGGTGATCATGATGTTTTCGGGCTTCAGGTCCCGATGGACGACGCCAGCGGCGTGGGCGCGGGCGAGGCCCCGGGCCACCTGCAGGGCGATGTGCTCGACCTCGCCAACCGACAAGGGTGTACCGAGGCGACGGCGCAGCTCCTGGCCCTCGATGACCTCCATGGCGATGAACGCCAACTGTTCGCGCTCGTCGAAGCCCACGTCGTGGATGGCGGCGATGGACGGGTGGGACAGGCCAGCGGCCGCCCGTGCCTCGCGCAGAAAGCGCATCCGGCGCTCGGGGTCCCGCGAGGCTTCGGCAGGCAGGACCTTGATGGCCACGTCGCGGCGCAGCTCGGGGTCCCGGGCCCGGTAGACGACGCCCATGCCGCCCTTGCCCAGGCGAGCCGTGATGACAAAGCGACCGAGTGAGCGACCCACGAGGAGGTCTTCGTCCCCCGCCGCGTGGATCGGGGGTGACGCCGCCACCGCCGCCAACAGGCGGTCGAGGTCGTCGTCGTCGGGCGCCTCGCCCGCGTCGTCCTCGCCAACACCGTCGACGTCGTCGTCGCCGGGCGCCTCGCCCGCGTCGTCGTCATCGTCGGGCGCCTCGCCCGCGTCGTCGTCGTCGCTGCGTGATCCGGTCATCGACCCCTCGTCGTCAGTGGGTACCACGCTTTCCCGCCAAACCCCGCATCGGGCTGCGGCCGGAGACGCGGGGACACGCTCAGCGGCAGCCATTGCCGGTGCAGGGGGTCACGATGGGGCGCTCCAGCAGATCGGACCGCTCGGTCGTCGACACAGCGAGCGTGGGGCGCTCAGCGGGCTCGAGGTCGGCGAAGCCAAAGGACACAAGCTGGAGGAGGGCAAACAGGAACGACATGGCGGTCTCTCTTTCGTCGGCGCCGCGGTCATCGCGTCGCTCGTGACAGAGAGAGGAGGGGTCGGACCGGATGTGACAGGAAGGCCCGCGGAAATCATGCAGTCGGTGCAGGGTTTCCGGGTCCTTGGGCAGCAAACGCCGAAGACACCAAAGGGGTCATCCACCATATGCAACATTTCCGCACATGAAGAAATGATCGACGCCGGCAACAATTCTACATTCCTGCAAATGAACACAACAAAAGACCAATGGTACCCGCGACCTGCTGGTCGCGCGCTCAGCGGCAGGACGTGCCGGCGCCGGGGTCCACGATGGGCAGGGCCACGCAAGCCCCAGGGCGGACGCGTCATCCCGCGGGCGCGGTGGTGTCGACGACACGGGGATGACGCGCGACCAGCGGTGCCTGGGAGACACCCCTCAGCTGCGCCACGAAGTCGCGCAGCCTCGTCACGTACAAGCGGTCCCGCAGCTCGATGGGGACCACCGCGGCGATGTCACGCTGGAACCTGGGCAGCAGGTACCAGGGCACGCACATGTTCAAGTGGTGCTCGAAATGGAGGCTGATGTTCATCGGAAAGAGCACCAAGCGCCACCACGCCAGAACCGAGCGCGTGCGCAGGTCGCGCTGTTGCTCAAGCCCGAGCCGTCACCGTCGTCGCTGCGTGATTCAGTCATCGACCCCTCGTCATCAGTGGGTACCACGCTTCCCTGCCCGACCCCGCATCGGGCTGCGGCGAGAGACGCGGGGACAGGCTCAGCGACAGGACGTGCCGGCGCAGGGGTTCACGACGGGGCGCTGCAGCAGGTCGGACCGCTCGGTCGTCGACACAGCGATCGTGGGGCGCTCAGCGGGCTCGAGGTCGGCGAAGCCAAAGGACACAAGCTGGAGGAGGGCAAACAGGAACGACATGGCGGTCTCTCTTTCGTCGGCGCCGCGGTCATCGCGTCGCTCATTGACAGAGAGAGGAGGGGTCGAACCGGATGTGACAGGCAGGCCCGTGACCGATCAGCGACGCCGGGATTCGGAAGCGTGAGTCTGTGACACGATGGCGCTCTGGGGGGCGAGCGCCTCGGGGGGCTATTTGGTCATTTGTCGACGGTATGCCGCCGGAGTCAGCTCGGCG
>Ga0247834_1003553_pt1 | contig 21059 bp, 17 predicted proteins | sample LaCruzMarch2015__8_FD_187118 | JGI IMG/M metagenome (GOLD analysis project Ga0247834, IMG submission 187118) | Freshwater microbial communities from meromictic Lake La Cruz, Castile-La Mancha, Spain - LaCruzMarch2015_12m | ecosystem: Environmental > Aquatic > Freshwater > Lake | place: Spain...
CGGGTGGCTCGTTGAAAAAGGCGCGTGCGGACCTCGGGCAGCGTTTGTGGCGCCGTGAAGAAGGTCCCCGCCAACAGGCCCAGCAGGCCCATGGGCACAAAGAGCAGGAACTTGCGCTTCAAGAAGAAGCGCACGTTGGGCAAGCCAAGGGCACAGACCACAAACAGGTCCAGTGTCGACGTGTGGTTGAACACGTAGACGGTCTGGGTCTTTGGCCAGCGGCTGCTGCCGTGGATGACCACGTCGACCCCCGCCATCCACAAGATGAGCTGGCACGAGCGCCGGATGATGACGTCGACCACGAAGCGCCGCGCCTGAAACAGCGTCACCACGCTCACCACCAGGGCCAGCACGGCGGCCCCGTGGACCACGATGGTGGCCCCCACCGCCGTCAGCAGGCGACGGAATGCCGATGCGGACGGATCGTGGCCGATGTCAGGGCCAACGTCGACGATGGCCGGGGCCTGCGTGTTGGTCATCAGCGCCGCTTGCGGCAGACGACGGTCTGCATGGCGAGGTTGAGCTGCTTCTCGAAGAGCCGAATGGGCGTCGTCAGGACCTGACCCACAAAGTAGGGGGCCACGACCTTGTCGAGATTCAGTCCCTTGCCCTTCAAGACCGAAAACGCCGCGCCGGCGAACAGATAGAAGTAGGCGGGGAACGCCCCCCAGGGGAGCCACTCGACGACCTCGAAGCCGGCCTCCTCGACCATGCGCAGCAACGTCTTTTTGTCGAAGAGCACCGTGTGCTGGGGCGCCTGCAGGCCGGGCCAGCGGTCGCCGTACAAGCGGGCACTGACGCTGTCGAGGCGCGGCACCTCGATGATCAAGCGCCCGTCATCCTTCATCACGTCCCGGGCCTTCTGCAGGGACGCGTGCTGGTCGTAGTCGTGCTCCAGGAAGTGCCACATGGTGACGAGGTCGCAGCGGCCGTTGTCGATGGCGGCCTCCGGAAAGGTGCCGTGGTGGAACTCGACGCCCTGCAGACCCGGCGATTGGGAGAGGTCTTTGAAGTCGACGCCGATGGCCTGGCAACCGGTCACACGCTTCAGCAGCTGCAGGAAGGTGCCCACGGCGCAGCCGACGTCGAGGACGACGCTGCGGCTGTCGAGGGGCAGGTACTTGGCGACGATGGCGACCTTGTCGCGGTCGTGCTTGCCCATGGCGTGCTCATACAACGGGGTGAGGATGCCCCAGTCGGTCTTCTTGCGATGGGCCAGGTACTCGTTGTCGTAGAAGGCCCCGATGTGGGCAAAACGAGACCCGGGGGTTCTGGTAGCGCAAGCCGCAGTCCCGGCAGGTCACAAACGTGAAGCGACCGGGCTTGCCCGTCAGGTCGTCTTCGGCGGTGATGAACGGGTCTCTCGCCCGGCTCCCGCACAAGGGGCAGGGCACCTCTTCAAAAAACGGCGCCGGTCCCGCGGTCGCCGTGGATGACGACGACGATGACGTTGGGTGGGACGACGACGACGCAACAGCAACAGACATGGCACACCCATTCACAGCAGACACAGCAGGAAAAACGTCAGCACGAACGGCAGCGCCCGGCCCGGCATGGGCCGCTCGCCCGTCAGCCGATCGTCCACCAGGAAGCAGAGGAACAACAGCAGCAGATGCCACAGCCCGGGTGGGTGTGTCGACGACGACAGCGCCGCGGCCATCGCCGGGTACTTCAGCAGCACCAGGGTCCCGCGAACAGCTGACGGCACCGGGGCGGCGTAGACAGCGACGAGCGCGACCACGATGAAAGCGAAGCCCCACAGCACGCCCGTGATGGCGGCGACGACGGCGCCCATCGCGACAGCGACGACGGCGGCCCGGGCAAACGGGGCCACGGGCCCCCGCACCACCACGCGCTCCGGATGCCTCCGGGCGTCGTCGGCGCGCGACATGAGGTCGTCCCACAAGCGAAACGCCGTGATCCACACCAGGGCCACAGCCACGACCGACAGGGTCAGGTGCCGGGCGCCGGCGGCCACCACCAGGGCCACGCCAACAAACGACACCAGGCCCAGACGCTGTCGTCGCCAGGCGATGAAGGCCTGCGTCGCCGTCATGGCGCCACCCTTGAGGTCGCCTCGGCACCAGCCCCTGCTGACACCGCGTCGACGACGTCGACGACGTCGACGTCAACGACGGTGACGACGCCGCGGTCGCCGTCGACGTCGAGGAGGCTGCCGTGGGCAATGCGGCTGCTCGCCCGGGCCACGCCCACCACGCAGGGCACGCCAAACTCCCGGGCGATGATGGCCCCGTGGGAGAGCATCCCGCCCCGCTCGATGACGAGAGCCCGGGCCAGAAACAGCACGGGGCCCCAGCCGGGGTCCGTCTGCCTGGTGACGAGGATGTCGCCGCGGGTCATCCGCGCCGCCTCTTGCACATCGGCAAGGACTGCCGCCCGTCCCCGGGCGTGGCCGGCGGCCGCCGGCGTCCCCGTCATCACCGCCGGGCTGTCTGCGGGCGACGTCGACAGCGGGCCTGCCGCGGCCGCAGGGGTTGGTGTCAGGTAGCGGCCCCGTTCGATGGCGAAGGCGTCGGGAGGGACAGACATGGTCAGCCGGGCGTGCTGGTCCCGACGCTGGGCGCAGACCTCATCGACGAAGGCCCCGAACATCGAGACCCCCGCCAGGTGGTCAAGGACCTCGTCGATGGAGAGCATGAAGATGTCGTCGGGCCTCTCGATGAGGGCGCGCCCATGCAGGCGGGCCCCAAGCTCCAGCACCACCGGTCGCAACCGGGTGTAGAGCAGGGCTTGCTTCAAGCGGGCCCGCTCGCGCAGGCCAATGGCATTGCGGGTGAAGTGCAGCAGTCCCCGCAACGCCGGTCGCACAACGATCGACGTCGACGCCAACACCGCTTCGGTCTGCGCCTCACGGGACCGGGCATGGCCCTCGGTGATGTCCCGGGGACTCTGGCCGGCGACGCCACCAAGTTGCTCGATCAAGGCCAGCACCGGTGCGGGGTCCTCCTGGAAGGTCGGCACCGTCAGCAACAGCTCCCCTGATCGACGAAAGCCCCAGGCCTCCAGGAACCAGGCGAGGTTGGTGTCGAAGTGCGGGTCAGCATCGCGCTTCTGCTGGGCGAGCTCCCACAACAGCTGGGTGGGAATGCCGCTGACGACGTCGGACAGACCCTTGAGCAGTTCGTTTTGCAGGGGTTCGGCGGCGTCGGGCATGAGGCGCGCGAGAACGCTGCGCAGGGCACCGTAGCCAATCATCGCCGAGACATCGCCGAGGGCGGCCGGTCCCCAGCGGTGCTCACGAATGTCCAGGAACCACCGCAGCAGGTGCTCGAGTTCGTCGTCCTCGAGGTGGGGCACCAGGGTCGGGTGGGCGGCGGCGGCAAAGGCATCGACCTCGCGCTCAAACGTCGGCAGGTGCTGCGATGCCCGCGCCAGGGCGATGGTGCCGCGGGTGACGAAGCGAAGGGCGGCGCGGGTCTCCTGCACCACGCTTTGGGGTGGCATCAAGCGCGAGCTTTCGGCGGCCCCGCCATCGACGCCCACGAAGACGTTGAAGGACGATGTGAGCCAGTCACCAAAGGGCGCCAGGCGCAAACAGCCATGGAGGCTGCTGAGGTTGTAGTAGAGGCGTGCGCCGTGGCTGCCGACGATGGACGACAGGGCTGGTCCCGCCGCCGCGATGCGGCGTTCTTCCAGCCCCATGACCCGGCCGAGGTTGCCGAAGTAGGCGGCGTATCCCTTGCGCGCGATGGAATAGAGAAACGGCGAGATGGGAACCGGGAAGTTCTCGTTCACGTTGGCGTTGGAGAACCGCACGGCGCGCCGCGGGGCCGCAGACTGTTTCGACGCCGCGTGCGACGCCGCGTCCGACGCCGCGTGCGACGCCGGGGACACCAGCCCCGTGATCGGTCGGGTCTGGACCACCTGCAGCTGCCCCTCGGCGTCAATGCACCACTCGATGTCCTGGGGCACGCCGCCAGAGAGGGCCTCGATGCGGCGCCCCATCGCCATCAGCTGGCCGACGTCAAACGCCGCCCGTTCGCCCGCTTGATCGGGCCAGGAGGTGATGACGCCGTCTTTGCCGGCTCCGTCGACACTGGCTCCATCGACACTTGCTCCGTCGCCGACGATGCGGAGTGCGTGCAGTGTGCCGGGGGTGACCCGTCCAGAGACGAGGGCCTCGCCGGGGCCGAAGCAGAACTCGCCATGCATGGCGGTGTCGGCGCCCGGGGCCCTCGTGAACAACACCCCGGAGATGCGCGCCGCAACCAGGGCTTGCACGACGACGCCGACGCCAGCCAACGGCCGGTGCCGGGCCGCCTGATAAAACAACGACCGTGCCGACCAGGCCGAGGCCCAGCAGCGACGGATGGCCATCAGCAATTCCTCGTCGCTGTCGATGCCGGCGAAGGAGTCCAGCTGACCGGCGAAGGATGCGTCTTCGCCGTCTTCACCAATGGCCGAGCTGCGCACGATGAGGGTGCCGGGCAGAAACTGCCGACGCCACTCGAGGACCGCCTGAACGATGTCCTTCGGCACGGGGGCACCAACAAGGCGATCGGCAATGTGGACTTCGGCGCGAGCGAAGGCCTCCCCGTCTGTCAGGTCAAGGCGATTGAGGGATGCGACGACATCGTCGATCCCGGATCGCAACCCGTGGCTGTCATCGAGGTGCTGCACCAGGGCCCGGGCCGACAGGGCGAAGGCTGGTGGGACTGGCAGTCCGGCCGCGGCGAGCCGGGCCAGGTTCCAGGCCTTCTGGCCCACCTCGTTCACATCGAGCACCGGCGGCGGCGGCGGTGCGTGCAGCGCCGACAACGACAGTGGCAGGCACCACGACGTGGTCTTGGCCGACGTCATCGGTGGCTCGATTCTGTTTGCGGGGGCGCCATCGGCGGACTGTCCCCCGAGTCCCGGCCGCCTGCAATCGGTGCGGTGAAGGGGTTCTGATACTTCTTTGGCGCCAGCCAAAGGAGCATCCAAGCTTCTTCGGCGCCAGCCGAAGAAATATCAAAACTTCTTCGGCGCCAGCCGAAGAAATATCAAAACTTCTTCGGCGCCAGCCGAAGAAATATCAAAACTTCTTCGGCGCCAGCCGAAGAAATATCAGAACTTCTTTGGCTGGCGCCAAAGAGGTTCCTTGGCGCCAGCCAAACAAGCAGCAGAACCTGCCGGTGGTCCCGGGTGCTATGACGGGACAGCATGGAACCCGCCGACAACCCTGAAGAACGTGCCGGTGTCGACGACGATGAACCTGACGTCGTCAATGACGCCGAGCCTGACGTTGAGCCTGACGTTGACACGGTCACCGTCGAAGCCGCCCGGCTGCGCGCCGATGATCGCGTCGGGGCCTTGATCGTTCTTGGCTTCACGGCGCTCACAGCCTGCGGGCTGTGGCTCTCGTTTCAGGGAGACGGCGCCGCCGGTGTGGTTGGTTGGTTGTTCGGGCAGCTCCTGTTGGGCGTGGCGTTTCTGCAGTGGTTTGTGGTGCTCCATGAGACGGGCCATGGCGTGCTCTTTGCCGGGCGGCGCAAGAACGTCATCGTCGGCCACGTCGCGGGGTTCATCACCCTGATTCCGTTTCATGCCTGGCAGCCCATTCACCAGAAGCACCACATCTGGACTGGCTGGCAGGATCGCGACCCGACGACGATGGCCCTCGTGCCCCGCCAGCTGTCGGGCATTGAAAAGTTCATCATCAACGGCTGCTGGAAGACGGGCGTGCCGCTGTTTTCGCTGCTCTATCGCGTCAACAATTTCTGGAATGTGCCCCGGCTGCTGACGCTGTTGCCCAGGCGGGCCGTGCAGCAACGCGTCGTCCTCAACACCGTCGTGATGGTCCTTATGTGGACCGCCGTCGTGCTGGTGTGGGGTCCCCTCGTGGTGCTGCAGGCCTGTGGGCTGGCGATGGTCATCGGCTTCATGCTGCAAGAGCCCATCATGCTCAGCCAGCACACCCACATTCCCCTCCGCCTGGCGGGTGACGCCGAGGTGGCGCCGTTTACGCCGGCGGAGCAACTGCCGTTCACCCGCTCCCTGCGTTTTCCGGGGTGGATCTCGACGCTGGTGCTGCTGCATTTCGATGCCCACGAGCTGCATCATGAACACCCCAATGTCCCCGGCTGGCGCCTGCGGGCCCTCGATCGCCGCACCCCCAACGACTTCCCGGCCTGGACATGGATGCGGCAGGCGCGGGCCATTCCCGCCGACGTCTTTCTGTTTTCCAACCGGGACCGCTCCGGGCTCGACGTGTGAGCGTCCCCGCGCCATTGGTCGCCCGCGTCGTCGTCAACCCCGATGCCCGGCGCACGGCCTCGCTGCCGCGCATCGACCTGGGCTGGCCCTGGCGCACCATTGTCGAGCGGGCTGAGAGCAAGCAGGCAGCCACAGCCATCGTGCGCGAGAGCGCTCGACTGGGTGAGGTCGTCGTCGTCGCTGGCGGCGACGGCAGCTTGCATACCGTCGTCAATGCCATCGCCGATGGCGACGACACCCATCGTGGCACCCGGGTGGCATTGTTGCCCCTGGGGACCGCCAACGACTTCGCCCGCGACGTCGGACTGCCGATGGATCCCCTGGCGGCGGCCTGGCGCATCGCCGATGGACGGGCACGGTCCATCGACCTGCTGACCGTCAACGGTCGCCGCTGTGTCGTCGGGGGCGGCTTCGGGCTGCCCGGCTCCTGCATCGAGACCGTCGCTGCCCTCCGACGCGGTTCCCCCGTGACGAGGCAGCTGGTCCGGCTTGGCGGGGCGCGGGTCTTTCAGGCGGCCGCACCGCTGCACGTTTTCCCGACACCCCCCCACATCCACGTCCATGTCACCTGGAAGACGCCAGAGGGGGTCTGTCACTGCTGGGACACGGCGGTGATTGCCGCGTTCTTCCTCAACCAGCCCACCATTGGTCGGGGGCTGCTGCTGGCGCCCGGGGCCTCGCGGACCGACGGCGTCTTCGAGCTGAGCTTCATTCGGCCGTCGTCGTCGATCAAGCTGCTGACCGGCCTGCACCGGGTCTCTCTGGGCAAAGAGGCACCAGGTCAGGTGGTGGTCGTGCGCGCGGTGGCGGCCCGTCTGGAACTGCGGACGCCGACGATGGTGTTCGCCGACGGCGAACCCCAGGAGACCACCCGGGTTATCGACGTCGGGGTGTTGCCTGGCGCCCTGACCTTCATCAGCTGAAGGCTGAGTCCCTCAGCTGAAGGCCGTCGGCCGGTGGGAGAAGCCGCCCAGGGCACTCTCGAGGACGCGGGCCACCGCCAACAGCAGGGCGTCGTCGCCACGGCGGGCCACGATCTGCACACCCACGGGCTGGCTCATCCCCGGCAGACGAACAGGGACCGTCATGGCGGGCTGGCCGCTGGCGTTGAAGGCGGCGGTGAACACGGCAAGGGGGACCGCCTGGTTGAAGGCCGACGCGGGATCGTCGCGGCGCCAACTGCCCACGGCGGGTGGCAGGCAGGTCACCGCCGGGGACACGAAGAGATCCGCGTTGCCCCACCACTCGTCGACGACGGCCGAGACCTGCTCGAGGGTCGAAAACGCCGACGCCTCGCTGATGCCCTTGCCGGCCTCGCGCAGCCAGCGGGTGATGGGTTGCAGGCGATGCTCGAGGAGGGACGGGATGGGCACCCAGGCCAGGGTGCGCTGCCACAAGGGCAGGAACTGCGGCAGCCCCAGGGGCACGGGCCCGGTCTCGTCGACGTGATGCCCCAGACCCTGCAACAGGGCGGCGACATGGCGGGCGGCGTCCTGCATGACGGTCGCCGTCGGCGCCAGAGTCGGCTCGCTGCTGTCGACAGCGAGGCGCACCCGCAGGCCCTTTGGCACGGCGGTCGGCGGGGCGAAGCGTCCGTCGGCGGCGAGGACCTGCAGCAGGGCAGTGGCGTCGTCGACGGTGCGGGCCAGGGGGCCTTCGGTGGACAGGCGGAGCCGCTCGGTGGGCGAGTTGTGCACGATGGCGCCGCGGCTGGCCTTGAAGCCAAACAGTCCACACAGGGCTGCCGGAATGCGGATGGAGCCCCCACCATCGCTGCCGTGGCCGAGGGGGACGAGGCCGGCGGCCGTCGCCGCGGCGGTACCGCCGCTGCTGCCCCCCGACGTCGTCGACAGATCCCACGGATTGCGGGTCGGGGCGTGGGTGTCGGGCTCGGTGAAGGGCATGGCCCCGAATTCCGAGGTGGCGAGCTTGCCCAGAATGACGACGCCCGCCGCCCGCAGGCGGGCCACGTTGCTGCCGTCGAAGGGCGTGATGACCGGGCCCAGGGCCCGCGAGCCGCCGCGCATCGGCATCAGGCGGACGGGGTAGAGGTCCTTGATGCCCATCGGCACGCCGGCCAGGGGCGAGTCGGGCCAGGCCCCTCGACGACGAGCGGCATCCAGCAGTCGTGCTCGGCGCCGGGCCCGAAAGCCGGCGACGTGGACGAAGGCCTGCAGGGCGTCGTTGTGGGCCTCGATGCGGGCCAGGAACGCGTCGGTGACTTCGACGACGGAGACTTCCCCCCGGGCCATCATGCTGGAGAGGGTGGTGGCCGAGAGGGTGTGCAGCGCCGTCATCGGACCCTCATGGCATTGTGGTTCGACCGAGCCAACGCCGGAGGGGCCGTCCCCCGTCGCCCGGCGCTGACGACGTCTGCTATGGTCTCGCTGCCATGAAGCGCCATCATCTCTTGAGCCTGTTTCTGGTTGCGTCGTCGGGTTGCCCATTGCCTGCCCTCGATCTCGGCGCCCCCTGCCAAACGAGCACCGACTGCGCCGACGACCTCGTCTGCACCCGAACCGGCGCCTCGACGGAACGCGTCTGTGTTCCCGCTGAAGGTGAGGGTGAAGGCGAGGGCGAGGGTGAAGGCGAGGGCGAGGGTGAAGGAGAGGGCGAGGGTGAAGGAGAGGGCGAGGGTGAGGTTTGTGTCGAGGTCACCGACACCGTCGCCAGGCAGGTCCCCCTCGGGCGGCTGGCCAGCGCCATCAATCCCCGCACCGGGACGGCGTTTGCGCTGGTCTCCCAGATCACGGACGTCGACGCCACGGTCGAACTCCACGTCGTCAAGCGCGATGGCACCACCACCACGCTGCCCATGGCGAGTTCATCGTCGCTGCGCTTCTTCGCCCTGTCGGTGACCCACGATCCCGTCGCTGACCGGGTGGTCCTGCTCTGGTCTTCGTTCACCGAGTTGGGCATCAACGACGACTCTCGGTTGGTCGCCGCCTACGTCGACGACGATGGCGACCTTCTCGCCGGGCCGGAACTGACGGCCACGCCGAGCATCCCGATCCTCGAGAACGCCTTCGTCGTTCCCCGGGCGGCGGGCGGTTACACGGCGCTCTATTCGATTCGCGCCGAACTGAAGAGCGGCGGTGCCGGGCCGGCGGGCATCTTCTTCGTCGACCTCGGCACCGACGCGCGCAGCGGGAACTTCCGCGCCGGAGTGCCAGATGTGCTGTTGGAGGGTGCTCCCTTCGCCGACGGCGATGGTGGCTTGTACACCGTGCGCGATGAGGACGGTCCGCCGAACGAAGTCCATGTGCGGCGCCTGTCGGCGTCCGGGGCAGATACCGTCGTCGACGATGTCGACGTGGGGCAGCAGGTCGTCCAGGCTTCGGTCATCGATGACGGCGCCGGTGTGGCTCGCCTCGTGTGGGTGGACTTCACCGGTGTGCGGACCTGCTCCCTCGTCGGCTGCATCCCCCAATCGGTGATTCCAAGCGCCTTTTCGTACGCCGTCGTCGTCGCGCCGGCCCCTGGGCAGGTGGCGTTTCTGTCGGTGACCGCGGCCAGCGCCACCCGCCTCGAGGTCCGACAGGTGGACGGCACTGAGATCCACAGCGCGACCTTGAACATCGCTTCGACCAATGGCCAAAAGACCCTGACTGTTGACCCCATCACGGGCACCCTGCTGGCGGGCTATCCGCTGCCCGGTGGCCAGGTGGCCGGCCAGTTCGTCGACGACATGACCCTCACCCGCACGTGCCTGCCATGACGAAGCCGTTGACCTTGGTGCCCCTGCTGTCGGTCCCGTTGGCTGTGGCGATGGCCATGGCCACCCCCGCCCTTTCCGCCACGCCATCGACCAGCGCCACCCCGGCCCGGGACCGTCTGCTGGTGCTGGAGTTCACGGGGGATGGGTCACCATCGGCGCGGGGCCTGGCCCAGCGCGCGGTCACCGAGGAACTCACAGCCCTCGGCACCCACGAGGTGCTGTCGACGCGGGACATCCAGTCCATGCTCGACACCGAGGCGGAAAAACAGGCTGCCGGCTGCGACGGCAATTCAAGCTGTCTGGCTGAAGTGGCCGGGGCCCTCGGCGCCGCCGTCGTCGTCGCCGGCGAGACCACCGTGCTCGGCAGCGGCTTCATGGTGCAGCTCACCATGCTTGAGCCGCACGCTGCCCGGGTGCTGGCCCGGGGCTCGGCCAGGGCCGCGACGGAGGAGGGGATCCCCGACGCCGCCCGCCTGGCCGCCCGGTCGATGATGAAGCCTGACAACACCGCAGCATGGCCCCTGCCGACGTTGGTGTCGGGTACCATCGGCTTCGTCGTCGGTGGCGTGCTGGTCGGGGTCGGGCTGCTGCCCGTCCTGGCGGCCAACGCGGCCCGCGACAACGCCGACGTCCTCGTCGACGACAACGCCGACGCTGCTGCCTTCGCCGACAACCACCGGGACTACGACAAGGCCGCGGCGGAGTGGACCAGTTGGGGAGCCCCCCTGGTGGTGGTGGGGGGCGTCGTCGTCGTCGCCGGTGGTGCCGCCGCCATCGCTGGCGCCATCGGCATCGGCCTCGAATAGCCGCCAGGGCCAATCAGGCGTCGATGACCACTTCGACGCCGTCGTGGCTGGGTGGATCGCCGCCTGGCTCGACGAAGATCCAGCGCAGCAGGCTTCGATAAAACGAAAACAGGGGAATGCGACTGGCGACCTCGTCGCGCACCCGCTCACGGGTCACCTTGAAGCCCGCGTGGCTCTCCTTGGTGAGGCGCTCCCGCTCGTGGAGGAAGTTCGACAGGGGCTGCACCTGGATCTCGAACATGCGTCCGCCCCATTGGACCACGGACTTCATGGCCGACCACCCGCTCTGCTTGCGGGAGCGCCGGGTCATGTAGTCCTTGACCTCGACGAAGCGCAGCCTGGTGTGGTCGTCGTCGACGGGCAGCTCCCGTCGCCGCAGGCTCTCGTCGTCAAACACCAGGGTCCCGAGGGCCTGCTGGAACTTGTAGGCGTCGTCGTTGGTGGCGACGACGACCTTGATGCCAAACACGTCTTTGACGTAGCGGCCGAGGTGTCGCAGCTCCTTGTCACGCAACACAATGCGGTCGAGCTCGAAGATCTCGTCGACGACCTTGTTCCAGATCTCTTCTTCGGCCTTGATGCGGGTGAGGATGCGGTAGGCGTGCAGGGGGTTTGGCTCTTGCGCCTCGTACTCGACGACATTGGAGACCAGGTTGGCCCGTCGCCAATGGCGGCCGTCGGCGATGGCCAGCCGGGCGAGGACCCGGTTGCCGAGGTCGAGGTCGGTGCTGCCGATGACGTCGTCGGGGGACACGTCGACGGACAACGAGAAGCGCTCGCGGCTCTCTTCGATCTCGCCGATGACGACGCTGCGCATCTGGTGGGGACCAAGGACCCCGTGGGCCAACAACCCCGCCAGGGTATGCAGGTCCCGCTCGCCCCGCCGAATCATCTGCAGGAATTCCGCCCGGGCCCGGCCCACGTGGGCCCGCGAGAATTCCAGCCGACCGCTGCCGCCCCCTTCATCGAGCTCACGGCGGGAGCGCTGCAACATCGAGACGAGCTCGTTCAACGCCGGGCTCTGAGAGACCATCCACAACGGCGAGTCGAAGTGGTGCAGGCCCGTGTCGTCGTGGGCGTGCTCGGCGCCGGCCTCGACGACAGGTTCAACGGGGTCGATGGTGTCGTCGGGGGGGTGCATGCAAAGGCCTCGCGCCATCTGCCCTACCAGCTCCAGTGGTCGGGGCAATCGCTCCGTGGTCGCGCCGCGTTCGCGCCGTGGTGCATCGCCGACGTCGGAGCGTCGGGAAGGAGAAGCCTTTGCGTTTTCCAGCACCTGGGAGATGAGTCACTCCCGTTCTCCCCGGTGGTGGTGCTGTCATGGTGCGTCGTTTCGCTTGTGCTTTGGTCGGGTCGCTGTCGCTGTCGTTGTCGCTGTCGTTGTCGATGTCGACAGTCGCCGCCCTGGGCGTGCTGGCTGCGGGTGGCTGTGCCACGACGACGCCGTCAGCTGCCGGCGCCGATGTCGCCGGCGCCACGGTGGTGGTCCACCATGCGCGGATCGCGGGTCATCCCGAGGCATCGGTGGTCGTCGTCGCTGGCGCCACCATCGCGGCTGTCGGCGGCCCTGAGTTGCTCAAGGGGCTGCCGTCCACCGTGGCCACCATCGACGCCGACGGCGGCTGGCTGTTTCCGGGGTTCCATGACGCCCACCTGCATATGCTGGGCGGTGGTCTGGGACTGGCGCGGGTGTTGTTGTTGGGGGCGCGCACCTATGACGAGACCGCTGCCCGGATCGTGACGTGGGCGAAGCAGAACCCTGACCGACCGTGGGTGCTGGGGCGGGGGTGGGCCTACGAGATCATCGAGAAGAAGCCCGGCGTGCCCGCCTGGCAGAACTTCCCCACCAGGGAGATGCTCGACGCCCTCGTCCCCGACCGGCCAGCCATCGTGCGCGCCTACGATGGCCACACCGCCTGGGCCAACAGCCTGGCCCTCGCCGCCGCCGGCATCACCAAAGACACGCCCGATCCCCCCGACGGCACCATTCTGCGCCGTGACGACGGCGAGCCTTCGGGGGCCCTCCTCGAGGGCGGCTACGACCTGGTCTTGAAGGTCATTCCCGAACCAGGCCGTGACGAGATGAAAGCCGGCCTCGCGGCGGCGGTGCAGCATCTGCTGGCCCTGGGCGTCACCTCCGGCGATGCCATCGAGGGTGAGCCCGAGGAGTTCGACCTCCTCGTGGAGCTCGATCGCGAGGGTCGCCTGCCGATGGACCTCAACGTGCTGTTGCCCATCGAGGGGGACTTCGACGCCTACGCCGCCATGCAGGCCCGCAGCAGTCCCCACGTGCACTTCGTCGGCGTGAAGGCCTTTGTCGACGGCGTCATCGAGTCCAAGACCGCCTTCATGCTCGCCCCCTACACGGGCACCAGCAGCGAGATTGGCCGGCCCCTCATGGAGCCCGCCCGCTTCTTCGACCTCATCGACAAGGCCCACGCCCGCGGCTTCCAGGTCTCGGTCCACGCCATCGGTGACGCCGGCGTGCGGCTCTCCCTCGACGCCATCGCCGCCGCCCGCGCCGCCCATCCCGAGGTCACCGTGCGTCATCGCCTGGAGCACATCGAGGTCCTCGACCTCGCCGATGCGCCGCGCTTTGCCGCCCTCGGGGTGGTGGCCTCCATGCAGCCCTACCACGCGGTGCCCTATCCCCCCGACGCCAACGTCGGCGCCTGGCCCGACAACGCCGGCCCCGATCGCCTGCAGCGGGCCTGGCCGTGGCGCTCCCTCCTCGCCGCTTCTGCCCCCCTCACCTACGGCAGCGATTGGCCCGTCTACACGGCGTCACCGATGTCGGGGATGGCCGTGGCCACCACCCGCCAGAACGAGCAGGGCTTTCCTCCCGGTGGCTGGACGCCCTTGCAGCGGGTGGGCTTCGACGAGGCGCTGAAGGCGTACAGCGTCGAGCGTGGTGCGCCGTCGGGGCCGTCTGGCACCGTCGGTCGCCTGGCGCCGGGCCAGCGGGCGGACCTCGTGGTGTTCTCGAAGAGCGTCAGCCCCACCGATCCCCGGACCTGGTTCGACACCGCCGCCACCGTCGTCATCGTCGAAGGCGCCGTCGTGACCCCGCCGCCGGCCCCCTGACATGTGGGGACGGGTGTGGACGGGTGGGGCGTTCAACCACGTTCAACCACGTTCAACCACGTCCAACCACGTTCAACCACGGGCCGCCGCCAGGCGGCGAGCGACGTCCTGCAGGTGGTCCGACTTCTCCACCCGCGTCACCAGCGACGGCGGCAGCCGCAACAGCCCCACCCGGGCGCCCACGATGGAGCCCGCGATGCAGGCGATGGAGTCGCTGTCGCCGTCGGTGTTGGCGGCTTCGACGACGCAGGCCTGAAAGTCGTCGGGGTGCCGCCAGAAGCAATACATCGCTGAGGCGATGGCTTCCTCGGCCACCCAGCTCTCGCCGAGGCCCGCCGGGTTCTGCTCGAGGTCCACGAGGACCTCGGCGGGGTCCTTGTGCAGCAGGTGGGGAATGCGCGACCAGAGGGCTTCCAGGGCCATGGCCCGGCCGCTGATGCGTCGCCCCACTTCCCGGTGCATCTCGACGGGCGATGCCCCGTGGAGGGCGAGGGCCACGCACAGGGCGGCGGCGGCGGCGCCTTCGGTACCGCAGGGATGGCCGTGGGTGATGGAGGCGCTGCGGCGGGCGACGTCGGCGACGGTGTCGAGGTCGTCGTAGAACAAGCCGATGGGGGCCACGCGCATGTTGGCGCCGCAGCCCTTGCTCTCCTTCACGCCGCTGTCGCGCCATGAGGCCCCGTCACGCAACGCGGTGCAGGCTGTGCCGGTGGCTGCCCCCGGGGAGCGGTCGTTGTCGTCGGAGAAGTACCAGTCGACGAAGCGCCGGGCCATCTCGCTCATCAGGGTGTCGTCGTCGTCGTCGTCGCTGCCGGCATGGCCGCAGGCGATGAGGGCTTCGGCGACGGCGAGGCTCATCTGGGTGTCGTCGGTGAAGGTGCCCGGCGGGTGGTCGGTGCCGAGGATCATGGGGCGGGTGAAGCGCGGGTCTTTGAGGGCGACGAAGTCCACCAGGCCGGCGGGCCCAATTTCCCGTCGGACCTGGGCCACCGTGCGGAACTCGTGGGGGTAGCCAAGGGCGTCGCCGATGGCGAGGCCCACGATGCTGCCCGCGATACGGTCGGCGATGGTGGCGTCGATGGCTTCGTCAGCAGTGGTGCTCGTGCCGGCCTGGTCGATGCTGGTCTTCATCCCCGCAGGCTACGACGGCGTCGGTCGATAGCGAAGCTGCACCAGTCCGTGTCGCGGGGTGGCGCTGACGAGGTCGAACGCGTGCCGACGCTCGACCCCGGCAAACAAGGGCACGCCCCGACCGAGCACCCGAGGGACCAGCGTGACAATGACGTCGTCGATGAGGCCGGCGTCGAGGGCGGTGCGAATGAGGGCGCCGCCGTCCAGATAGACATCGCGGTCGCCGGCGGCGTGGCGGGCGGCGTCGACCATGGCGCCGACGTCGCCGGTGACGGCCACCACGCCGGGGGCGGTGGAGGCCGGCAGGGGGGAGCTCGTGGCCACCAGCACGGGCATGTCGCCAAAGGGCCAGGGGCCGTCGAAGGCCGCGACGACGTCAAAGGTGCGTCGCCCCATCAGCAGGGCCCCGACCCCTGCCATGAACGCGCTGTAGCCGTGGTCGTCGCCATCGGGGCCCGGCGGCGGCAACCAGGAGAGGTCGTTGTCGTCGCCGGCGATGAAGCCGTCGATGGAGGAGGCGATGAAGACGCGGACCTGGCCCATGGTGTTTCCAGTCGTGTCGGTCGTGTGGGTCGTGTCAGTCGTGTCAGTCGTGTCGGTCGTGTCAGTCGTGTCAGTCGTGTCAGTCGTGTCAGTCGTGTCAGTCGTGGTGCTGGGGCTCGGGCTTGGGAATCAACGCGGCCCCGATGGCCAGCACCGCGCACGCCGCTGCCGGCACCAGCAGCGCTTTGGTGCCGACGACGTCGTAGGCCAGGGCACCGCCGACGGCGCCGACGACGAAGCCCACCACCAGCGCCGATTGCAGGCGAAAGCGCGGCACATCGAGACCGCGGCCGCGAACCACGGCGCCCACCGTCAGGCCGATGTCGGTGACGAGGCCCGTGATGTGGGTGGTGCGCACGACGGCGCCACTGACCCGGGTGGCGAGGCCGTTTTGCAGGCCGGCGGCAACCGCCGCGATGTGCTCGCCGGTCTGGACACCCTGGGTGATCAACAGACAGGCCAGGGCCAGCAGCAGGGCCTCGATGAGCAGGGCCAGGCCATAGCGGCGGCCCTGATGGACCTCGCCACCATGGACGAGGCCGCCAGCGATGACGGCCCCACCGAGGAAGGACAGGACGATGCTGCCGGCGAGGGCAGCCGCGGCCAGGTCACCGCCGGCGAAGGCGGCGGCGGCCTGGGTGGCCGTCCCCGTCACGTGGGTGATGGCCTGGTGAAACACCCCAAGGAGGCCGACGGCGTTGGTCCAGCCCGCCACTCCGCACAAAGCCACCCCTCCGGGCAGCGCCCATTTCGGTGCGTGCTGCATCGCGGTGGAGCATACGCCCCACAGGCATCCTGTCGACGTGACGGCCTGAGCAGCGGGCCGATGCCGCACCGCCGGTCACGACAGCGCCGTCACGACAGCGCTGTCAGGACAGCCCCGTCACGACGGCGCCTTCAAAACACGCCCGTCAGGACAGGGCTGTGTGCAGGGCGTCGGCGATGCGCTTGGCCAGGGCCCGGATGGCGGCCGCGTCGTCGCCTTCGATCATGACCCGGGCCTTCAGCTCGGTCCCCGAGTAGCGCACCAGCACCCGGCCGGTGCTGCCGAGGACGGCCTCGACCTGGGCGATGACGGCTTGCACGTCGGGGAGGTCCTCGAGGGGGATCTTCTTGTTGATGCGAACGTTGATGAGCTCCTGGGGTGAGGGCTCAAAGATGCCGGCCACCGTCGACAACGGCTGCCCCGCCCGCAGCATGGCGGCGACGATGGCGAGGGCGGCGACGGTGCCGTCACCCGTGGTGGCGTGATCGAGGAACACCACGTGGCCGCTTTGCTCGCCGCCAAGGTTCAAGCCCTGGTCGCGCATGCGTTCGACGACGTAGCGGTCGCCGACCTGCACCCGCTCGACGCCGATGCCCACCTTGTGCAGGGCCCGCTCAAGGCCGACGTTGCTCATGACCGTGGCCACGATGCGGTCGCCGTTCAAGCCTCCCTGGCTCTTGAGCTCGCGGGCGCAGATGGCCATGACGGCGTCGCCGTCGACGATGCGGCCGAGGTCGTCGACGATGATGACGCGGTCGGCGTCGCCGTCGAGGGCCACGCCGAGGTGGGCGTGTTCGGCGACCACGGTGCGGGCCAGCAGCTCGGGGTGGGTCGAGCCGCAGCCGTCGTTGATGTTGGTGCCGTTTGGATCGGTGCCGAGTTCAACCACCTCGGCGCCCAGCTCGCGAAACACATGGGGAGCGGTGGCGTAGGCGGCGCCGTGGGCGCAATCGACAACGATCTTCAAGCCCTCCAGGGTCAACGACGACGGAAACGTCGCCTTGAGGTGGACGATGAAGCGCCCCTTGGCGTCTTCAATGCGGGTGGCGCGGCCGATGTCACGGCCGGTGGGCAGGTACTTGTCGAGGTGGTGGGGCTCGAGGATCAAGCGCTCGAGTTCTTCTTCGACGGCGTCGTCGAGCTTGAAGCCGTTGTGGCCGAAGATCTTGATGCCGTTGTCCTGATACGGATTGTGGCTCGCCGACACCACCACGCCAGCGTCGGCGCGCATGGAGCTCGTGATGAAGGCCACCCCCGGCGTGGGCAGGGGACCCGTCAGCATGACGTCGGTGCCCATCGAGGTGATGCCCGCGCAGATGGCCTGCTCAATCATGTAGCCCGACAGCCGGGTGTCTTTGCCGATGACGACGCGACCGCGGTGGGGGGTCGACGTCGGCAACAAGGTGGTGTTGCCCGGCGTGATGGCCATGGTGGGGCCACGACCCAAACGACCGGTGCCCACCATGAAGGCCAGGGCCCGCCCGGTGCGAAAGGCGATGTCCGCCGTCATGGGATGCCGGTTGGCCTCGCCGCGAATGCCGTCGGTGCCGAAGAGCTGTCGAGCCATGGGTCAATCCTTGGTGGCGGCTGCCTTTTGCTACTTCCGGGTGGTCTTCTTCTTGGCGGGCGCCTTCTTGGCGGGCGCCTTCTTGGCGGGCGCCTTCTTGGCGGGTGCCGCCTTTTTGGCGGCCGCCTTCTTGGCGGGTGTCGCCTTCTTGGCGGCCGGCTTCTTGGCCGCGGGCTTCTTGGCGGCCGCAGCCTTCTTGGCGGCCGCAGCCTTCTTGGCGGGCGCCTTCTTGGCCGGGGCCTTCTTGGCGGGCGCCTTCTTGGCCGGGGCCTTCTTGGCCGGGGCCTTCTTGGCCGGGGCCTTCTTGGCCGGGGCCTTCTTGGCCGGGGCCTTCTTGGCTGGCGTCGCCTTCTTGGCTGGCGTCGCCTTCTTGGCCGGGGCCTTCTTGGCCGCGGGCTTCTTGGCGGCCGCCGCCTTCTTGGCCGCCTTCTTGGCCGCCTTCTTGGCCGGCGTCGCCTTCTTGGCGGGCGCGGGGGTGGCGACGACGACAGCGGGGGCTGGGGTCACGGCGGCGGCGGCGGGGCCGGCGACCTTGGCGATGACCTTGGCCACCACGCTGGCGGCGACTTCGGCGGCGACGTCGGTGGTGGCGCCCATGGCTGGCGTCGGTGTCGTCGTCGCAGGCTCGGTGGGCGTCTCGACGGCTGCGGCTGCGGCGGTGGCGCGCTGCTGCTTCAAGATGGCCTTGTCATGCTGCTTCACCTCGTCGAGGAGGGCATGGACGCGGGCAGCGCGCTCGGAGCTTTCGTCGAGGACGAAGAACAGTTGGGGCGTGTTGCGCAGGCGGATCTTCTGACCCACCTCGTAGCGCAGGGCCCCCTTTTGGTGGTTCAGCCCGTCGATGGCCCCTTCCTTCTGGGCATCGGAGCCAAATACCGACACCCAGATCTTGGCGTGGGTGAAGTCCGAGGTGACCTCGACACCGCGCACGGTGACAAAGCCGGGCAGGGGATCGCGCAAGCCGCGAATCAGCCGCTCGCTGATGACCTTCTGGATTTCTTCGGCGACGCGAGCGGTACGGATGGACATGCCCACCGTGTACGCAGACAGCGACGACAACGGCAACCCACAGCGCCGAAAGAAGCGGGCGGCGGGCCATCACGCCGTCGGGGGCCGCCACACGATGCTGGCCACGGCCATGGCGTCGTCATCGACGGCGTCCATGAAGGCGTCGATGGCCACCACGGCGTCGCTGTCGGCACGCCCCAGCAGCCACAAAAAGTGCCCCAGCAGGCGCTCGACGGGCATGTCCGCCAGCAGGGTGCGCAGCAGGCCCGGGGCCTGGGGGCTGCGCTTGCTCAGGCGGTGGCCGTCGTCGTCCACCAGCAGGGGCAGGTGGGCGAAGGCCGGGGGCGCATGACCCAGGGCCTGGTGCAACAGGGCCTGGCGGGGGGCCGACGACAGCAGGTCCCGGGCCCGGCACACCTCGGTGACGCCCTGCCAGGCATCGTCGACGACGACCGCGAGCTGGTACGAGAACAACCCGTCCCGACGACGGACCACCACGTCCCCCACCTCGGCGACGACGTCTTGCACCACGGGGCCGCACAAGCGGTCGACGACGGGCAGGACTGCGGGCGCTGCACCCACCAGCAGGTCCATGCGCACCCGCAGGGCGACGTCGGGGCCGTCCAGGGGCAGCCCCAGCTCCCGACAGGTCCCCGGATAGGGCGGGCCGTCGTCGCCGACGTGGGGGGCCGACGCCAGCCGGGCCAGGTCCTTGCGGCTGCAGCGGCAGGCATAGACGAGGCCCCGGTCCTTCAACGTCTGCAGGGCCCGCTCATAGGCGTGGGTGCGGCGGGACTGCCACACCACCCCGTCGACGACGGCCCCGCGGTCGTCGTCGTTGTCGTCGTCGGTAGCGGGCACAAACCGATCAAAGCGCAGTCCGAGGGCGGCGGTGTCTTCGATGATGGACGCGGCGGCGCCGGCCATGACCCGGGGCGTGTCGAGGTCTTCCATCCGCAGGAAGCAGCGGGCCCGTTGTCGTCGGGCCCGGGCCACCGTCAGCAGCGCCGCCAGGGCGTTGCCCACATGGAGCAACCCGGTGGGCGACGGGGCAAAGCGGAGCACGGGCGTCGACATCGAAAGCGGCTTCACAATGACGCGCATCTTCCTACAGCACACGGCGAGGGACCAGCGAACTCACCGGCGTTGATGACAAAGTGAACATGTGCGGTTGCCCGCGTGACGCAACACGAGCGCATGCCTGAGTGGCATCCGTCAGCCTTTCGCATTGGTTTCAAGCAAGGGCCTCAACAGGTGGTCGTTCACGCCGGTCGCGTTGTCCCAGTGTCCTCGACCGCCGGTACCGAGTTCCACAGGTCGCAGCTTCTCGGGGAGCCCAAGGGTTTGGGGCGCCGCGCCTGCGAAGCGGAAGAAGTATGCGGCCCGCTGACGGGCTGCGTCGTTTGAAGCCGCCAACAGGGACTCAAGGCGAGTGACGTCGATGTCGGCGACGATGTCTTTCAGTTCCTGCAACGTCGACCCAGCTCTCGATGCTCGCAGGTCGTTGCGCCGTGGCTCGCAGTTCATGAGCACCGACTTCGGCGAATGGTGCACGCGCAACAAGAAGCGCCCACGCTTCGGCGCCATCGGCCAGCACGGCAGCATTGCCGTCGTCGAGAGGTTCATCCGCACCCTCAAACGCGAACACCTGCGTCGCATCTTCATCCCGCCGACACGCGTCGCCATACGCGCGCCGTCGCAACGTTTCAGCGCTACTACAACGAACACCGGCCCCGCTCGGCTCTCGGCGGCCTCACGCCGCTGCAGAAGGCGACCAACACGCGAAAGCGTCATCGCCGCTGCATGCCTTCGTGAAGATTTGACCTTGTCACCGCGAAATTTCCGCGATCGCGAAAATGGCCTCCACGATGGAAACAGAGTCGCTGGACCACTGCACGAGCCCTGCGGCCGTGCTTCATTCGCTATGCCTCGTCCGTGTCAACAAACTCTAGCATTGCAGGCTGCCAGCCGTTGGCTAGCAAGTTGTCGATTATAAGGACGCGATCGGCACTGACCAATTTGAAGAAGTGCTCTTGCGCGACAACGTCAGCAAGGTGACCCATCAGCGACGGCGGGATGACGAGTTGGACCCTTGCTCGGAGAATGGGGGCCTCACGGAGGTCCGAGATGGCGGTGCGAAAGATTCGGGATGAGGCGGATGCTCTCCGGTGCCTGCGGGCGGCCGGGAGTTCCGGCGGGAGCGACGTCGACTGGGCTCAC
>Ga0247834_1003555_pt1 | contig 21051 bp, 18 predicted proteins | sample LaCruzMarch2015__8_FD_187118 | JGI IMG/M metagenome (GOLD analysis project Ga0247834, IMG submission 187118) | Freshwater microbial communities from meromictic Lake La Cruz, Castile-La Mancha, Spain - LaCruzMarch2015_12m | ecosystem: Environmental > Aquatic > Freshwater > Lake | place: Spain...
CAAATGATGAATTAAAGAAGTGGGAAGAAGAAGGAATAAGATACATTCAGAATTCCCGTACGCAGCAAAAATTGCCACAAAATTTTTCATTGTACACCGATTTCATAAAAAACAAAGAAAAACTAGATCTTGAAAAGGCGTGTAAAAAGCTCGAAATTGCCGTTTCAATTTTTCATGGGGAGCAAGACAATTCAGTAGATCCCTCTGAAGGAGTGCTCTTAGCGGGTTGGACAACTACTGAAATTAGCATGATAAAAGATACGGACCATGTCTTTGGTTCAAAACATCCTTGGGTAGAAAACGAATTACCCAAAAAATTAGACGAACTTTGCAAGAAGACACATGCATTTTTATTGAAAAAATAACTTTGCAATCAAAAGAGGAAATGAAAATACTGGTTACAGGAGCGGATGGATTATTAGGTAGTAACTTAGTACGTGAATTATTGGGAAGAAATTATGACGTTACCGCACTCGTTCAAGAGCAAAAAGTCTATCCTACCTTAGCTGATTTACCCATTAATATGGTAATTGGCGATTTACTCGATCCAATAAGTATCCATAAAGCAATGAATAACATGGAGATTGTTATTCATTGTGCCGCCAATACAAGTATGTTTCCACCGAGACAAGAAATAGTGAATCGAGTAAATTTGAATGGCGTTGAAACCATTATCAGTGCTTGTAAGCAAAATCAAGTTAAACGATTAATCTATGTAGGTACAGCAAATTCATTTGGATCAGGAACGCAGACTAATCTTGGCGATGAAACAAAAGCTTATAATGCGGAAAAATATGGTTTAGACTACATGGATTCGAAATATAAAGCCCAAAAAATAATCCTTGAAGAAGTGGCCAACGGCAGCTTAGATGCTGTAGTCGTTAACCCAACCTTTATGATTGGCCCCTACGATAGCCGACCGAGTTCAGGTGAAATGCTACTTGGCATTTACTTTAAGAAAGTTCCTGGCTATACATTAGGCGGAAAGAATTTTGTAGCGGTTAAAGATGTCGCTACTGCCATTGCGAATGCCATTACCATGGGCAAGAAGGGGGAATGCTATATCCTTGGTAATGAGAATCTAAGTTACCAAGCAGCCTTTGAGAAAATTTCAAAGATAGCACAGGTTAAATCCCCCCGTTTTAAGTTATCGACGCCCCTAGTAAGATCCTATGGAAAAGCCAATTCAATTCTCGGTAAACTATTTAAATTTTCACCAAAATTAACTTATGAGATAGCTATAATTGGCTCAGAGGAACATTATTATTCCTCCGCTAAAGCAAGAAAAGAACTTAATATGCCACAAACACCCATCGAAATAGCGATAGCGGATTGTTTTTCATGGTTCAAAGAAAATAACTATTTAACTAAAAAATAAATGGAGACCATAGCAGTAGACTTTAATTGGAAAGCGACGGACTTGGGTCCTGTTTTAGCCATATTAATGGCATTAGTATTTTTTTGTTTGTATTGGTTTATTGCCAAATCGAATCGAATAAAAACCATATTTCTATCAAAATACGAATCTGATCAGGCTTTATTTAAGCATCTATTTTTTACAAAAATAGCAGGGTTTATTAGCATGGGAATATTTCCCATAATTGCTTGTTTAGTTATCTTGAAAGGAACTTCCATCGAAGATTATGGCCTTACATTCAACTCAAAAACAACCATGTTTTCAGTTGATTGGACAATTATCTTATCGTTAATAGTGATCCCAATTGGTTACTTCAGCGCAAAAAAACCAAAAAATTTAGTGAACTATCCCCAAGCAAGATCAAAGATCTGGACTAAAAAAATGATGGGCTTAGAAGCACTTTCTTGGTTCCTATATTTATTCGCCTATGAATTACTTTTCAGAGGTGTACTACTTTTTCCAGTGGCTGCATCGATCGGAATATGGCCAGCTATCGCTGTGAATATTGCGCTTTATTCCGCTACCCATATTCCAAAAGGGCTTGATGAAACAATTGGCGCCATACCACTTGGTTTTGTGCTGTGCATCCTCACACTAATGTCCGGAACTATTTGGATTGCATTTATTGTTCATGTGGTGATGGCTTGGACGAATACATTTACCGCATTGCATTTTAATCCAGAAATGTCTTACTATAAGAAAAAAGACTAAAATGGATAAAGTAGTAGTGCATGCCTCTACCCTAATTGCATTAAGCAATAAAATAGCTAGCCTGCAAGAAATCTTAGACGATACGTACAAATCTACATTAGATGATAGTAAAAGCTCCGCTGGAGATAAGCACGAAACATCCATTGCGATGGTTCAGCTTGAGCAGGAAAAACTAACAAATCAACTCAATGAATTCTTAAAACAACAAAGAATATTACTCTCAATAAACCCAACTAACCGTCACCAACTAATTCAGTTAGGAAGTCTTGTTGAAACTAAGCAAGCATGGTATTATTTTTCAATTGGAATTGGCTTAATTTCCATAGAAAAAACCGCTATTTTTGCCATCAACCCGGACTCTCCCTTAGGTCGATTACTATTGAAAAAGAAAGCGGGGGAAAGCGTTACTTTTAATGGTATGGTAACAGAAATAATTGCTGTTTATTGAGGAAAATTGACTTACCTTTGAGTAAAATTAAAGAATGGGTCGTTTTTGGCAATTTTTCTTACTACTCACTTGTATTTTCGCAATTGAAGGGACTTTATTTAGCCAAACATTAATTATCAATGAAGTCTCCCAAGGCCCTTCCGGATCAAAAGAATACGTTGAATTATTAGTTGTTCCTGGGGTAAATTATAATCCGTGCTCTGCAGGAACAAGCTGCCTAGACTTAAAGAATTGGATCCTAGACGATAATAATGGCTATTTTTCAAATGGACCAAGTGTTGGTGAAGGAGTAGCGCCAGGTTGTATTCGGTTTGCTAACAATAGCTTTTGGAATTGTATCCCTGTCGGAACCTTAATTGTTATCTACAACGATGCAGACCTTAATGCATCATTACCTGCACAAGATTTAAGTATGTTGGATAATAATTGTCGCTTAGTAATTCCAGTATCCTCTTCCCTATTTGACAAACACCTCACCACACCATCGACAGGAACAGGCCAAAATTATCCACTAGCTGGATTCGTCGCTGGGGGGAATTGGAGTAACATTGGCATGTCGAATACCGATGATTCTTTTCAAATTTATAGTGCCAGTAATTATTTCGTTCCTGTACATTCAGTAAGTTGGGGAAACAACAACAGCTCCGTAATAATTTATTTTATTGGACCTGCAACCAACAGCGTTTATAGCTTCACCAACAATTTTTCAAATAATCCAGCTACGCAAGGAAATTGGTCGATCGGTTCATGTAGTGCTCCAAACAATCAAACTCCAGGAGTCGCCAATAATGCTGCTAATCAATCTTACATAAATTCCTTAACGAATAGTTGTATGGCTATTCAGCCAATTCAAGCCAATCTAAGTTTAGTAGTCCCTGCCAATTGTGCTTGTAATGCATCAGTAACCGCCACGCCTACTGGAGGAAGTGCTTATAGCTATGTTTGGCTCAACAGTTCTCAGGTTCCGATTGGTCAAACGAATGCGACGGCGAATAATCTATGTGCCGGTTGGTATTATTGCCAAGTTACCTCAGCAAATGGCTGTCTTGTTTTAGACAGCATTCAAATACCCAATAACGGCGCAGTCGTGGAACCAGTGTTCGTAAACAGTGGCGCCATTTGTCAGAATGCTCCAGCACCTCCCCTGCCTAACACTTCCACAAATGGCATTACGGGTACCTGGAATCCTCCTTTTATCTCCACTAATGTCGTGGGCAGCACAAACTATGTTTTCACACCAAATCCCGGACAATGTGCCGACACAGCAAGCTTCCTACTTTTTGTAAACAATGGTGCCTTGGCAACCTTTAATATCGATACAAGCTACTGTGTGTTTGCAAACGCCGCAACACTGCCTATCACGTCGACTAATGGCATTACAGGAACATGGAATCCTGCAGTAATAAATACCAATACCGCCGGTCAAACTAACTACACTTTTACCCCACTAGCCGGACAGTGCGGCAACGGGACAACCATTTCAATAAGTGTACAAGATAGTATTCAGCCGTCATTTTTTTATTTTGGAACTTACTGCATCAATGAAACTCCCTTAGCGCTCTCGATACAGTCAAGTAATGGATATAATGGAACCTGGAGTCCGAATTCCATTAATACGAGCATACAAGGCGTCTCATTTTACACTTTTACCCCACTTAATCAGATTAATAATTGCGTATCAAATCTTACCATAAACATAGTTGTTACGGACTCTATTGTTCCTGCATTTAACCAGTTAGGACCGTATTGTGTTGGTGATGTTGCTCCGGCAATGACAACCCAATCTAATCAAGGCATTTCGGGAAGTTGGTATCCAAGTCCAATTAATACCTCAATTGCCGGCACCTACAGTTTTATCTTTACCTCTATTCAGATGGCATGCACAACCATAGGAACGATGGATATTGTAGTAGCATCCTCTATCGATGTAGATGCAGGAAACGACACTACCGTTTGCGCTGGAAGTCCAATTTTATTAGCAGGAAGTGGTGCCACTACCTACTCTTGGTCAAATGGGATTCAAGACAGCGTTGTTTTTATCGCCAATACAACTACAAGTTATACCTTAACAGGCAATACAGGCACTTGCCAAGATACGGATGACGTATTAATTACGGTCATACCCACTCCATCAGCTTCAGTTTCTGGAAATATCACAGGAAATAGCGCTCAATTTACAAATACTACGACCAATGGCACGAATTATTTTTGGGACTTTGGAGATGGGAACACCACTACATCGGGAACATTAGCAGGCATTAATCATACGTATACCTCACCTGGAACCTACCAAGTGGAACTCATTGCAAATAACAATGGCTGTTTAGACACCACCTATATCAGCATTACCATCCTTCCAGTCATTCCACCAGAACCACCAGAACCCGAAATTCCTCTCGACGTTGTCATCCCGAATTTCTTTACGCCAAATGGTGATAATGAGAATGATGTTTATCAATTAGTTCTGCAAGGTGATAGCACCTTTAATGCCGTAATATTGAATAGATGGGGAGAACAAGTTAAAGAATTAACGGAGCTAAGTCCAAGTTGGAATGGTAAATTCCAAGAAAAAGATTGCACGGAAGGCGTTTATTTTATTTTATATAAGGTAATAGGCATCAATCAAACCACCAAAGAGGGGCATGGATTTTTTCATTTGATTAGGTAGTTATCTTAATGAATCAATTAAAATTATACATGATCATGTTAGGTTGCCGTCCAGCAGGCAGAAACACCGAACAGCATGATATATTTTTCGGAATTGGAAGCTCTATTACCGAACTAATTCCCCAACTTAATGCATTCTGGCCTGAGGCAAAAGGAAAAATTCACATTGACGCATGGCGAGAAGTGAACTATGTCGATCAACACAAAATAGAAATCGTTCCCAAAGGACAAGAGACCTCCAATGAAACGCAATTATTTTTCATCAATCTAGGCGGATACAAAGAAAATGAATTCGAAGAATACCACTACAAAATAATATGCACTGGCGCTACCTTAGCAGAGGCGACAACAAAAGCAAAAGCAGCTAGCTTTTACAAACATTATGATTTTAAGGGCGCGAAGTCGCACATAGACGACAAATTTGGAATTGATATAGATGAAGTGTTTAATGTTACTGATATTCTTGCATCCAATTTAACAGAAGAATTTGCGATAAAAATCACTAAATCCAGTGAGATGCTCGACGATGAATTACATATTGGCTACCTCAAGTTATAGGCGATTTTAACGTCATCAATTTGTATGCATCAACGAACATATTCCACCAAAGAAGTGAATGTTTTTTTCATTTGATCTGCTAGATCAAGTCAACTACATTATTTTCAATTTCTACAACATCACCAACAATCATTTTAGCACGTCTTCGGTATTCCACTTCGCCATTTCTAAGCACCAAGCCTGCATCAATTAAATGCTTGGCATGGCCACCAGTGGAAGCAATACCTAAAGCCTTCAACAAGGCCATTAATTCGATATACTCACCTTCAATTTTAAATGATTTATTCATTTCTCATCTTTAAATTTACTGTACACTTCTTCCGCTGCATGAAAAGGCGACATACTTCCTTGTTTTACTTTCTCCTGAAATGTCTTTGCCACTGCAAGCCAAGTTTGATTGCCAAAAAACGCCTGCTGTACCAAAAAAGAAATAGTGTCATTAAATAATGTAATGTCCTGGTCGCGACGTTGTAGATCCTGAAATCCGTTCGTTTTTATTACATCGAAATAATTTCGGGTTAACTCGTACACCTCATCAATTTTAATTCCCTCTAAACTACTGCAGGTTTGCACTTTCGGAATCCAACCATCCGCACTTGGTGCAAACAAATGAAGTGCATTTTGATAGGTTCGCTTTGCTTCTTCGGCCTTAATTTTATTTTCGCCGTCAGCTTTTGTAATCACAATCGCATCTGCCATTTCGATAATTCCTCTTTTTATGCCCTGTAATTCATCCCCTGCACCCGCCAACATTAAAAGTAAAAAAAAATCAACCATGGAATGTACCTCCGTTTCGGACTGCCCTACCCCAACAGTTTCCACTATAATCACGTCGTATCCTGCGGCTTCACAAAGGAGAATAGTCTCTCGTGTATGCCGTGCCACTCCACCAAGTTTCTCTCCGGTTGGCGTGGGACGAATAAAAACATTTTCATGGACAGCAAGATAATTCATTCTCGTTTTATCCCCCAAAATACTACCTCCAGCAAGCACAGAGGAAGGATCGATAGCTAAAACCGCGACACGATGTCCTTTTTCCAATAAAACTTTACCAAATTCCTCAATAAAAGTACTTTTTCCGACACCAGGTACTCCTGTAATTCCAATCCGCCAAGCTTTCCCCGTTTGAGGTAGAATAGCCGTAACCAGGGCATTTGCTTCGGTTCGAAAGTCAATCGAATTGTTTTCAATCAAGGTAATTGCAGATGCCAAGGCTGCACGATCATTCGCTAATAGTAAAGGCAATAATTTAGCACAAGTTAGGCCCTCAAGCCGCTCTTTTCTGCTGTTCTTCCAGTCGTCGACAAATAAATTATCCGTCATTAAATAAGTTGTTTTAGCGCCAAAAGCGCCGATTGGATATTAAGTCGAACCGTTAAAACAGAGGCATCCATCATGTAACAAGGTGCGCAGATAATTTTGTTATTCGAATCAATGCTGATTTCCTGAACACTTGCATCGTTGATTGTTGCGCCCGTTTGCTTAATTCCATCTTGAAAAGAACCTATGTCATATGGCGAAGGCGCATTTAAAGAACCGATGGATAAATTTAACGAAATAGCCACATCTTTGAAGGCGAGAGCCAAAACCACAGGGCTAACACAAAGTGCTGCAATTGGTTTTCCAACATTAATTAAATTAACCAGCAATAATTTAACCTCAGGTAAAATACTTCCATTAGCACCATGAAAAGCCCAAGACGAAAAATTCTTTGCGCTTCCAAAGCCACCGGGAATAACGAGTGCATCAATATCAGCAGGTTGAATCGAACGTATTTCGATTATCGAGCCACGAGAAATTCGAGCCGCTTCAATCATCATGTTACGCTGTTCAGGCATTTCTTCCCCGCTTATATGATTGATAACATGGTGTTGATTTGAATTGACCGCAATGCAAACAGCCTCACAACCCATTTCTTCGATAGCCAATAAGGTAAAAACGGCTTCTTGAATTTCTGCACCGTCATAAACCCCGCAACCGGAAAGTAGTACGCCGATTTTCATACAAATACATTTGGAACTAAGTTAGCATATATTTCCTCATACTGCGGTAAAATAGACGCCAAAGAAAATAAATTTGCTTGGGCTAGTGCGTTTGATTTGAAAGTGCTTAACTTATCGGGCTGAAGAATAAATAATGCATTTTTTGCCATATCATCAAGGGCACCAACATCGGACAAAAAACCGGAAAATCCCTGCTTATTTACTTCAGGTAATCCGCCCGTATTGGAGGAAATAACAGGGACTGACTCTGCCATTGCTTCTAAGGCGGCTAAGCCAAAACTTTCTGTCTCGGAAGGCAATAGAAATAAATCTGCGATTTTTAACACATGAGCGGTATCCCTTAATTTACCTAAAAATAAGATTCGATCGCTAATAGATAACTTGCGCGCCAATTGTTCGCATGCATAACGATCGGGACCGTCACCTACCATCAATAATTTAGCAGGGATTTCTTTATTTATCTTATCGAATATTCGAATAACATCCTCCACACGCTTCACTTTTCTAAAATTAGAAATATGACAAATAATTGATTCGTCTTTAGTTGCATATCTAGATCGCACAAAGCCCGATACATATTGATTTACATCATTATTAGGCACTATAAAGTTATGTATCACTTGAATAGGACGGGTAATGTTAAAATGCTCGTAAGTTGCCGCTTTTAAACTATCAGAAACCGCAGTGACTGCATTTGAAGCATTAATACAAAAGGTGATAACCGGTTCGAATGAAGGATCCTTGCCTACAAGTGTGATATCTGTTCCGTGAAGCGTTGTAATAAAAGGAATCTCGATTCCTTGAGAACGTAAAATCATCTGGGCCATAAACGCTGCAGAGGCATGTGGAATGGCATAATGAACATGCAATAAATCCAACTTTTCATTGCGTACCACATCCACCATTTTGGATGTCAACTCAATTTCATAAGGTTGAAAATCAAACAAAGGATAATCCGAAACGGATACCTCGTGATAGAATATATTTTCTCGAAATGACCCCAATCGAACAGGCTGTGAATAGGTAATGAAATGAACCTGATGACCCTTTGCTGCTAATGCTTTACCAAGCTCCGTGGCTACCACACCACTTCCTCCGAAGGTAGGATATAAAACAATCCCAATTTTCATGTGCGTCATTTAATTCAGAATATTAATGGTTTGATTCTTTCCACCCTAGCGGAAAAAAGAATGAAATACGATAAATTATTGGAAGACGATCAACAATTTGACCATTTACATCTTTTATAACGAAATTGTAACTTCTCCTAAAAGGGCTATTTTCGGCATTGATGACATCGTAGAATACACCTGCATTTATTCGAATTTTATGATTAAAATCTCTAGAAAAACCGCCACCAATAAATAGAGTAGACAGCCATGATTTGGAGGAATTTACATTTACATAATTTACTGGGCAATGCAACACTTCAAATTCCAATCCACCAAAAACAACATTCTTCAAGCGATAATGGGCAAAAACACCAGCACCATAAACCGAAAAACCAAACTTCTGACCTAAATTATTTGACCATGTTCGCTGTAAACGAAAAGATGGCCCTACTGCAAAGTTCTCATTAAGAACTGCAGCATATTTTAAATCACCCCCAACAGAACCCCCTAAATTAGAGCCACCAGCAACGATTTCAAGTCCTATTTCTGAACCATCAAATGCTACCTGAGAATGATAAGAAAATGCCAATAAAGAAGTAATGGCAAAAAACAAAGAGAATCTCATATTATTATATTTTCAACAAAGATAAGGTGTAAATAAATAGTTCGGACTTATTTCTTTAGGAGTTTCTATCTTTGTGTAAAAGAAGCTTTATGCAACGCATTGATGGAAAAGTAATTTCTTCAGAAATACAAAAAGAATTAGAAGCAAAAGTAAAGGAAAGAAAAGCGAAAGGTAAAAAAACGCCCCATCTTGTAGCGATTCTTGTTGGCAATTTTGGCGCCTCTTTATCATACGTGAATGCCAAAGTAAAAGCCTGTGAAGAAATAGGTTTTGAAAGCACACTTATTCGCTTTGAAGAATCCGTTACAGAAGAGACTTTGCTCAACAAAGTAAAAGCCTTAAATGAAGATAATGAGATTGATGGATTTATTGTACAACTTCCACTACCTGCACATATCGATGAATTGAAAATTACCCAAGCGATCGATCCTTTAAAAGATGTGGATGGCTTTCACCCACAAAACTTGGGTAATATGATGTTGAATTTACCCGGTTTCTTGCCAGCAACCCCCATGGGAATATTGGAATTAATTAAGCGCATGAAAATTGAAACAGAAGGCAAAAATTGCGTAATTATTGGAAGAAGTAATATCGTAGGGATGCCATTAAGTGTAATGTTAGGGCGAAATACGTATCCTGGAAATTGCACCGTTACTTTGGCGCATTCAAAAACTAAAAATCTAGCGGATATTTGTAAAAATGCCGATATTCTAATCGCAGCAATTGGGCGACCCAACTTTATCAAAGCAGATATGGTAAAAAAAGGAGCCGTAGTTATTGATGTAGGAACTACAAGAGTGAAAGATTCTTCCCGTGAGAGAGGCTGGAGATTAGTTGGTGACGTCGATTTTGAAAATGTTTCTCCAATTTGCAGTTTTATCACCCCAGTTCCGGGAGGCGTTGGCCCAATGACTATAGCCTCATTGATGATGAATACACTTAAGGCTTTAGATTTGAAAGGTAACTAATTTTAATCCATATTTTTTATGTAAATTTAAGTTCAATTCAATAAAAAATTAAAATGAACTAAATTGAACTAAATTGACAATAAATTTGCTACCCAAAAGAAAGTATATGTACTTTTAACTAAAAGAAAGTTAAAGTCATCTAAAAACCTTTTTTTTTAAAAATATTTACAACTAAATCGTAGTTAATGAATGTGCCTGTAACAATTTACACTGAAATGACTCCCAACCCTGCGACAATGAAATTTGTTGCTAATAAATACCTATTAATAACTGGAGACTCAGTTGAATTTATTTCGAAAAAAGAAGCAAAAGGATTTTCACCCATGGTTGAGGCCCTGTTTGATTTTCCATTTGTAAAAAGTGTGTTTATCGCTGCAAATTTTGTAACGATTACAAAGACGGACAATGTGCCTTGGGATTTTATTACCATGGAACTGCGTGAATTCGTAAAAGAATGGATTTCAAGTGGCAAAGATGTCCTGATTCAAATGCCACAAGCGAAACCCGCAAGAAAAGAGAACGAAACAGCATCAGATAATGAAAATGACCCGAATTTTGAACCGAGCGAAATTGATGATGCGATTCGTGCCTTGTTAGATGAATACGTCCGTCCAGCTGTAGAAAATGATGGTGGAGCTATCGATTTTTTAGGATTTAAAGACGGTGTCGTTAGCGTTAGAATGAAGGGAGCATGTGCAGGATGTCCTTCATCAACAGCCACTTTAAAAGGTGGTATTGAAACTTTATTAAAACAACATTTACCTGAAGTTACCAACGTAACGGCTATCAATAATTAACTATTTAAGTAGCAAAAAGAAAAAAGAAAAATTGATTACAGAAGAAGAAAATACAATGAATGGAATAGATACTAATTTGAAAGATTCATTGCAAAAGTATTTTGGATTTAGCAAATTCAAGGGTGAGCAGGAATTAATCATTCAGAATGTTTTGTCGGGTAGAAATACCTTTGTAATAATGCCTACAGGTGGGGGTAAATCATTGTGTTATCAGTTACCTGCGTTAGTTTCTGAAGGTACAGCTGTTATTGTTTCTCCATTGATTGCCTTAATGAAAAATCAAGTAGATGCGATGCGCAGTGTTAGTAACAACGATGAAATTGCTCACTTCCTGAATTCCTCTTTATCAAAAGGTGATATTTTGAAGGTAAAAAAGGATATTCAAGATGGAAAAACAAAAATGCTTTATGTTGCACCCGAATCATTGACAAAGAAAGAAAACATTGATTTTCTAATATCTGTAAACATATCTTTTTTCGCAATAGACGAGGCCCATTGTATTTCTGAGTGGGGACATGATTTTCGTCCTGAGTACCGCCGTTTAAGAGAGATTTTTGAAAAGATTTCAAATGTGCCGATCATTGCTTTAACGGCCACTGCTACTCCTAAAGTACAATATGACATCCAGAAAAACTTAAACATGCTGGATGCGAATCTATTTCAATCATCCTTCAATAGGGACAACCTTTATTATGAGATAAGACCAAAGCGCGATGTCGAAAAAGAAATCATCAAATACATAAAAAGACACGCAGGAAAAAGTGGGATCATCTACTGTTTATCACGAAAAAAAGTAGAAGAAATAACTGAATTACTACAAGTTAATGGAATCAATGCCCTTGCATACCATGCCGGATTAGATTCGGGTACACGTGCAAAGCACCAAGACATGTTTTTGATGGAAGATGCTGAGGTAATCGTTGCAACCATTGCTTTTGGAATGGGAATAGACAAGCCAGATGTACGATTTGTAATTCATCACGACATTCCGAAATCCATAGAAAGTTATTACCAAGAAACTGGGCGTGCTGGTCGAGATGGCGGAACGGGAGAATGCATTGCATTTTATAGTTATAAAGACATTGAGAAATTAGAAAAGTTTCTCCAAGGAAAACCAATAACCGAACTTGAAATCGGGCGGCAATTATTAAATGAAATTGTTTCCTATGCCGAAACATCCGTGTGTCGTAGAAAATTTATTTTACACTATTTTGGCGAAACGTTTGAGGAAAAAAATTGCAATGAACATTGCGACAACTGCAGAAACCCACGGGAAAAAACAGAGGGGGAAGAGAGTGTCCTAAACTTATTAAAAGCAGTTGCAATATTGGAAGAGACACAGAAAGCAAAGCATTATTGTGCCTTTCTTTCTGGGAACATCACCTCCGATATTAAAGCTTACAAACACAACATACTTCCTTTATTTGGTATAGGAAAAGAGAATGATGAGCATTATTGGAATGCTGTAATTCGTCAAGTAACCTTAGCAGGCTTTTTAAGCAAGGATATTGAATCCTTTGGCATCCTAAAATTGACAGCAGCTGGAAAGGAATTTCTAAAGAATCCGCGCTCTTTCAAATTATTAAAACAGCATGATTTTTCGAATACCGACGACGATGATTCTATTGTTTTAGGCAGTAAAGGCGGTGTTTTTGACGAACAATTATACGATGCACTAATTGATTTAAGAAAATCAATAGCTAAAGAAATGGGCGTGCCACCATTCGTTGTTTTTCAGGAGCCATCATTGAGGGATATGTGTTTTCAATATCCAATTGATTTAGATGAGTTGACGAATATCCAAGGGGTGGGAATCGGCAAGGCACAACGCTATGGGGAACCATTCATCGCGCTAATAGCTAACTATGTGGAGGATAATGAGATTGAGAGACCTCAAGACATGGTGGTTAAATCACTCATCAACAAATCTGGACTAAAAGTACAATTGATTCAAAACATAGATCGCAAACTTCCATTGGATGATATCGCGGATAGCCAAGGAAAAAGTTTTAATGAATTATTAGATGAAATTGAGTCAATTGTCTCGTCAGGTACACGTGTTAATATCAATTATTATATAAACAACCTACTTGATGCAGATAACCAAGAAGAAATCTTCGATTACTTTAACGGCGCTGATTCGGATGATTTATTGACTGCATACCGTGAATTAGACGGCCTCTATACAGAAGAAGAACTTCGCTTGGTGCGCATTCGTTACATGAGCGAAATGGCTAATTAATTAGCAAATAGCGCTGCAACTGAATTTCTTGAAACGGCATGATAATAAGCTTTCGTATTATCAAAAACTTTCTTGGCCCACAACTTATCGTCAGGATTATTGATTAAGGCTTTATAAATAGGAAGTAAGTATTTTCTCCTTCCCACTTTGGAAATAAATTTTTCAATCGCTGGTCTAATTAAACGATTCTTCTGATGAATATTTAGTACAAACCAATCCGCCATCACTTCGCTGTTTCCCCACGTACTAAAATGAAACGTAGCATCTAAATAATTAAGTCTTTCAATCGAAATATCATCACTTAATGCACGGATAAATGTTTGCCATTCCTGAACAATAAAATCATCCCGCTTAATTTCAGTTACTATTTTAATTCTTTTTTTCTTTCTAGATTTTTTGATTTTCTGCCATTCATACGTGATAATTGGCTCAAAAACATTTTCTCCGGACGAAAATCTTTTTGCCAAAGATTCCATCTTTTTCAGGCGAGGAGAATTAATTATAACGGAATTTTTAGGAAGACCATTTTGATAAATCCATTCATCGTAGTCAAAATTCATCTTTTCAGGTAACAATAAATTGTTTTCCATTTCTGTAATAAAAGAAGCAGTACTAATTGTTTTAAATTGAAATGCTTTAAAATAATGTTTTAAAAAACGATCAAACTTTACTCTTCCCACTTTACTCTCGAGTGTCCTTAGGAAGAAAGCCCCTTTGATATAGGCGATAGTGGTCATGCCTTCATCAGGATTTCGGCCCTTCAAATTTAAATGCAATTGTGTATCTTCAGGGTGTTTGCCTGCCAAAATCTCCTTCATTTCTTCTTGCATTTCTTGAAATTCAATCTGAGCAAGAATATCTGCTGTTTCCTTACCATAAAGTACCTCCATGATTCGCTGTTCAAAATAAACAGTAAAGCCTTCATTAAGCCAAAAATCGTCCCACGTATTATTGGTAACTAAATTACCCGACCAGGAATGTGCCAGCTCATGAGCAATTACTGAAACTAAACTTCTATCCCCAGCAAGGATGGTAGGATTAACAAATGTCAAGCGTGGATTTTCCATACCTCCGAAAGGAAATGAATAGGGTAATACCATTAAATCGTATTGCTTCCATTGATAATCACCGTATAAATAAGAAGCAGCCTTCATCATTTTAGGCAAATCAACAAACTCATATTTACAAGCATCTAATAATTCTTTTTCGGCATACACACCAGTCTTTGCATCAAAAGCGTGGTAGGCAATATCACCAACAGCTAATGACACTAAATATGAGGGTATCGGCTGATCCATTTCAAAAGTGTAAATTCCCGTATCATTTTTCTTCTTGGGATTTTCTGCACTCATCAAAGCAAGTAAATCTTTTGGCACTTTAACTTCAGCGTTATAAGTAAAACGATTTGACGGTGAATCCTGTAGTGGAATCCAAGTGCGCGTTAATATGGCCTGACCCTGTGTATACAAGAAAGGTTTTGTCTTAGAACTTGTTGAAAGTTTATCAAGCCAATCCAATGCTTCGGAGCCTTTTGTAGTCTGATAATATATATTTACTTGTGTAATACTTGGATCAACATCTACTTTTAAAGGCTGTCCTAAAAGTGAATCTTTATCCATTTCGCCTATCACAAAATCGGCTTCTTTCTCATTGTCTGTTTTGCCAGTTGTTACCTTTTGAATAAGTAAGTTACGGGTATCAAAAATAGCGACCGAGGCATTATTATTGACCATCTCATGTCTTGCGACTCCGTATATAGTCTTGTTTTGAAAATTAACATCTAATTCAAGTTCTAAATGAATTGTTTTAATCTCTTTTAAGTTAGCATAAGAATGATCATCAACAATAGTATCATTGTAAGTATTCTCATTTTCAATGAATTTATGTCGTGTACTACAAGAAGAAAAAAGTAAGCCTAAATAAATAAAAAATAGTAGGTAACGCATCGATTTATTTCTTAAATGATAAAATACCAAAACGTTCCTTACCTTTGGTAATAGCATAAAGTAATAATTCCTTGTCTTTTTGATTCACCATAATCATTTTGGGAATAACAATCGATGATAATTCTTTTCTAGAAAATAATATTTTTCTTACCAATACTCCCGTTTCAATATCAATGGAGCAATTAGCGACCGCATTATTTCTTGGTGACAAATTATATGAATAGGCAGCATTGTTTTCGTAGCGTGAAAAATCCCCCAGTTCATCATAATTTTTTTTATTATCATTAAAAATAAAATTCAATGTTTTTTCATTCGTAAAACTTTTATATGAACTATAAGGCCCACCGTCATTTATGGAGACCTGTCGTTTGTCTATGCGTGTTTCCCACATAAATTTTCCGTCTAATCCAATTCGGAAAGCAATAATATCATTGTAATAATAATAATTAGTCGTGGTGGTAGTTCCAGTACGAGAATCATAATTTGTCCTTGTTTGTACAAAATATTGCTCAATTGAACCTACTGAAGTTCCATCCTCTAGGGTAAAGATACTGCGTAAAGAATAATTATAAATCTGTGGTGCTTGGCCTCTAGATTCATTTTTTCTTTCAAAACGATCCATTTGTCTTTCGGTCATATTTTCCTTAAAAATCTGACTCCCAAAAGGAATCATTCCCATAGTTAGTATTGAATCTTTTGACGCATCTAATCGCACCGAGAAAACACCCTCAATTCCTTGATATTTGCCATTTCCATATAAACCCGATAAAGAAATAGTGTTCTTATCATTGGATGAAATAAAGATGTCATCGATTCTTTTTCCATCCACATCAATGGTAAATTCTTTCAAATCATTGTCGCGAATTTTATAAATATGCAAGGCTTTGAAATTCTCATAAGATTTTACCAGAAGGCGATCATTACGTTCGTTATGTTCTGTTAATATCAGAAAATAATCACCTGTATTTGAAATATGATCCTCGTTAATTGTACTCATGTTACCACTAAAAGGCAAAGTGTATTCGCCTTGCTGAATAGTTGTTAAATTAGAATCTAAAATAACATAACCGTACACATCACTTTCTTCTTTTTTACCGTTAATTTCCCATACTACGCCCAAATATTTTCTATTCTGAGAACTAATAATATTAAAATTAGGTTTGGATCCAATTTTTGAATTACCATATTCTGCAATTAAATTGGAATTGTCAGTTGGTAATAAATCAGGTCCCAATTCCTGGCTATACAAGCCCAACATACCATTTTCTTTATCGGACAAAAAGACGATCAATTTTCCACCATGATAATGAGCTGATTCGACCGTTGCATAACTTGAATTAATAACTGGTTTAATTCTAGCCTTTTGCACCTCTTCCATATTATCATGTTCCACAATTCGATAACCACCTAGCACACCGCCTGACCAACGCAATGAGTAAAAAGAGGTGTTATTCTTTGGGATAATATCGAGTAGAGCACCCGAACTTTTCGAAATGGGGCCCCATTCAATAGGAAAATCCTGACAAAATAATGGCAAGGATAACATAAATAGCATCGCACTAATTATAACTTTCATAAGGTATCATTTACGAGTTGCACGCCAAGATAATTCCAAGGTGTTATATTTTTAAGTTCCTCTTTGAGCGCTGAAGAAATATCCAGCTTATCAATGAAATCATGAACAGTATCCTTGGTTACTTTTTCATTTTTCCTAGTCAATTGTTTTAAAGCCTCATAAGGCTTTTCGAATTGCTCTCTGCGTAAAATGGTTTGGATCGCTTCTGCTATTACTGCCCAATTATCCTCCAAATCTGCTTTTAATTTGGCTTCATTCAATACCAACTTATCCAAGCCTTTTAAAGTAGATAAAACTGAAATCAAACTGTGGCCTAGAGGAACACCAATACTTCTCAAAACAGTAGAATCTGTTAAATCACGCTGTAATCGCGAGATCGGTAATTTAGCAGACAAATGTTCAAAAAGGGCATTGGCTATACCTAAATTACCTTCTGAATTCTCAAAATCGATGGGGTTAACTTTGTGTGGCATTGCCGATGACCCAATCTCACCCTCTTTTAATTCCTGTTTGAAATAATCCATGGAAATGTAGGTCCACATATCGCGATTTAAATCGATCAGTATGGTATTCATCCTTTTTAATGCATCCAAAAGAGCCGCTAATGTATCGTAATGGTCAATTTGGGTGGTCGTTTGATTTCTCTTTAAACCCAATGAATCTAAAAATGTATTGCTAAAATTTACCCAATCAGTACTTGGATAGGCGACATGATGCGCATTGAAATTACCAGTTGCCCCACCAAACTTTGCTGTGGAAGGTATCGATTTGGCCACACGAAGTTGACCTGCTAATCGTTCTTGAAAAACTTGAATCTCTTTTCCCAATCTAGTTGGGGAAGCTGCCTGTCCATGCGTTCTTGCCAACATAGGAACATCTTTCCACTGAATGGCAAAAGTTCTTAATTTACCAATCACCTTTTCATATTCAGGGAAAATAACCTCTTCGAGGCCCTCCTTTAATGACAAAGGAATTGCAGTATTGTTAATGTCTTGAGAGGTAAGTCCAAAATGAATAAATTCAGTATACTTTACCCATCCTTCTGCCTCAAATTTATGTTTTAAAAAATATTCAACCGCCTTCACATCGTGATTCGTTATTTTCTCCGAATCTTTAATCCACTGGGCATCTGCCTCAGAAAAATCTTCGCACCACTTTCGCATGTCTGCTATGCCACTTTTCGGGAAATTCGCTAAGGCAGGAAGCGGTAGTTCGCACAAAGAAATAAAATAAGAAACCTCAACGAATACGCGGTATTTAATTAAACCAAACTCAGAAAAATAAGCTTGTAAGGGACTTGTTTTGGTATGATAGCGGCCATCTATTGGCGAAATAGCTGTAAGTGGATTTAATTCCATGAGCGCTTAAAGTTAAGTTGAGTCATTAAGCGCCCAAATATACGATGAAAGGATGGAATAAGAAAAAAATCCTTGTTAAATAGCAAGATTGTGCTCTCTAAGCACTTGATTTAACGATGTTTTTAAATCGGTAGACGCTTTTCGTTGGCCAATAATTAAGGCGCATGGCACCTGAAACTCTCCTGCTGGAAATTGTTTTTTGTAGGTCCCGGGAATTACCACGCTTCCTGGTGGGACAAATCCCTTATATTCTATTGCCTTTTCGCCTGATACATCAATCACTTTTGTGGAACTTGTTAAGACCACATTTGCACCTAAAACTGCTCCAGTTCCCACTCTGGCACCTTCCACTACAATGCAACGCGAGCCAATAAAGGCATTATCTTCAATGATGACAGGAGCTGCCTGCAAAGGTTCCAAGACGCCCCCAATTCCTACTCCACCACTTAAATGCACATTTTTACCAATTTGAGCACAACTACCAACGGTAGCCCATGTATCAACCATCGTTCCTGAATCAATATACGATCCGATATTCACAAAGGAAGGCATTAAGATAACACCCGAAGCGATAAAAGAACCATAACGAGCAATAGCGCCAGGTACAACACGAACGCCCTGTGATTTATAATCTTGCTTTAAGGCCATTTTATCGTGAAATTCTAGAGGACCTGCTTCAAAAACTTCCATTTGACGCATAGGGAAATAAAGCACCACTGCCTTTTTAATCCAATCATTTACAGTCCAAGATCCATCAGTATTTGGTTCTGCAACCCGCAACAAACCCTTATCTAAATCTTCTATTACAGCTTCAATCGCTTGAGTCGTTTTTGAATCTTGTAGTAGAGATCTATCCTCCCAAGCAGCTTCAATTAGTTGTTTCATAATAGAAAAATTTTAGGCAAAAATAAACTTTTTAGCAGGGGCATTGATATCTAAAGATAGATTTAACGTTAAATAATGATTAATTCTTTTTTACTGCTTAATTGTCATGAGCCTATCAGATTTTGGCACAAATAACAACAAGATAAAACCAGCAACAAAAAATAAGATCAGCGCCAAAATAGAAGACCGTATATCCAAATATCCTTCAATTATTCCAAAAGTAAGCGTTCCAATCGCTAATCCGATTTTTTCAGCCAGATCAAAAAAGCTAAAATAGGACGTGATATCGTTTGTTTGTGGTAATAATTTGGAATACGTGGACCTTGATACAGACTGAATACCACCCATAACTAATCCTACGACAGCCGCTGCAATATAAAACTGCCAAGATTCGTACACGACACTAAAAACAGCCACACATAGCCCAATCCATATTAGGATTGAAATGCCAATTGTTTTAATGTTCCCAATAACGGAAGATACTTTTGACATCAAAAATGCCCCGGCAATACCTAAAAATTGAATAATTAATATGCTAATAATTAAATCTGATGATTTGATTCCTATAATTTCCTTATTCGCAAATGCTACAGCCATTACCATGATCGTTTGCACCGCCATGTTGTACATAAAATAACTGGCTAAAAATCGTCTTAAATGAATATTCGCTTTAATTTCACAAGCTACTTTTCTAAGTTCTTTAAATCCTTTTAGGAAAATATTTCCTTTTGCATTATCACTGGTCGCAACTGTTTTGGGAAGATGATAAAATGAATACGTTGCAAAGAGAATCCACCATAAACTAACTAATGGAAAAGCAAACATTGGAATTGTCTTAGTGAAAACGGTAAGCGATAATATGATTATCAATAACAGTGAACTTCCAAAGTAGCCCATTGAAAATCCCCGCGCACTAATCTTATCGTGCTCGCGATAATCAGCGATTTCAGGCAAATAGGAATTGTAATAAACCAAACTACCCCAAAATCCGATACTCCCAATAAAAAGTGGCAATATGGTGATTCCGAGTTCAAATGGCGTACCATCAACACCATGATTATCCGCACTAAAAAAGTACAATAAGCCAGAAGCGATAGCACCCATGTAACAAAAGAATTGCATGAATAATTTACGCTTACCGCCTGCATCGGCAATACCAGAGAGAATCGGCGATAGCAAGGCCACAATAATATAGGAAAGCGAAATTAGGTAGGCATAAAATTCAGTATTTTTAAATTCCATTCCCAAAAAAGAAATAATGTCATAGGTCGTTTTTCCACTAACAGGATCCTTAATACTCGTATTTACTTCATAAAGTATTGGAAAAATAGCCGAACTGATAATCAATGGGTAAACCGAATTGGCCCAATCATACATCACCCAAGCTCTAATTGTTTTTTTATTGCCTTTTTCTATCATTTCGCTTTTTTTGCTTCGATAAAACTACAAAAGATTTTGAGATGTGACGTATAGTCGGGATAAGCTTCTCTCGATCTAACGTGTCTCTCGATCCACCGTGTCTCTCGACTCCGTTCGATTCACTAAACAAGCATCGAGAAAGCTGGTCGAGCGGCTTGTGCTGAGCCTGGACTCCCCAGAGCCTGTCGAAGGGCCGAAGTAAGCCGAGATAAGCTTATGAAGCTAGCCGAGTGTTTTGAGAAAAAAGCTAGGCGGACGAAGCTAGCGCAAACGTTTTTGAAAGTGATTCCTACTTATCAATTGCACCTTCATCTTTTTT
>Ga0247834_1003557_pt1 | contig 21045 bp, 22 predicted proteins | sample LaCruzMarch2015__8_FD_187118 | JGI IMG/M metagenome (GOLD analysis project Ga0247834, IMG submission 187118) | Freshwater microbial communities from meromictic Lake La Cruz, Castile-La Mancha, Spain - LaCruzMarch2015_12m | ecosystem: Environmental > Aquatic > Freshwater > Lake | place: Spain...
AATTTGTCCACCATAAGCAGACAATGCTCTTACTGGACTATAAAATTCTCCACCAATTCTTCCTCCAAAAGCAGAGATAGCTCTTGTAGGAGAATAAACATCTAAACCAATCTGACCACCCCAAGCACTTATTGCTCTCATAGGGGAAAGAGCTTCTATTGCAATTTTAGGAGCATTTGCAGAAATACCAATTGATTTTGTACTAATAACCTCAAGACCTAAATATCCTTCGCTGTGTATATATGCTCCGCGAGTTCCTGCATATGCACACAAGGCTGTATTATCAGTGTATAGAAATGCTGCAAATGAACTCAAAGGACAAGTAGCACTTAAAGCACCTTTTAAAACAAATTCTCCAAGAAAAGGTTGTTGTTGACTGGCTATTGGATCATGCGATGCATCAGGGTTTGTGTCATTACCATATGTATGGTGATTACGTCTATGCCATTTTGAATGAAAACGATTACTCATATTTTTTTAGTCTCTGTTGTTAGCAGGAACCGTTCATTTCTGAAGGTTACTATTATCAATATTTATACCGGAGGAATTATTTTATCACAACATTCTGAAACCGCAGATCCCCATGTTTTACTTGGAGCATAGGATATTGGGAAACTGCTTTCAAGTTCTGCATATGTTATGGGATTTATGTTACATATACGTATTGCAGGAAAGGTTAATTTATAACAAGACATTGCTTTCCAAGACCAGCAAAACGCATCATTACATCCATTATTATTTGATTGTACATTATAATCAGTTATATTTAAAAACAGCTTTAAATCATTTAAAGCACTGCACAATTTAGAAAATTCTCTGTTCATTACTTGTGGTGTGTGTAATTCATTTACGCCAACACCTAATGTTTCACCCTCTATCGTTCCATCAAAATAAGGCAAATCATTTACATTAACAGGAACAGATGCAAAATAGTTTATTATATTTGTAGATGTTTGTTCAGTGGCTAATACTAATTTGTAATTTAATGAACTTCTAAAGGTTTTAATATTCTGAGCCATTCTTATTAAACATCTATTATAATTGGTATCAGATGCTAATTCATCTCTATCTATTAATAACTGATCTTTAGACCAATACTGATTAGGTAATCCTTCTCCAACTTTATATACTTCTAAAATGTCTTGAATTTTTATTATACACTTCTCGGTCAATAATAATATAGAACGATTTTTATCTTTTTTAGCACCAATGAAAACAAGATTTGCGGGAAGATCAAGTTGTGATATAAAGTAACCGGAAGCAGAATATTTGTAAACATCTGTCGAAGTAACTGCATATATAAAATCTCCTACTTCATCAAATATAATTTTAATAATGTTTGAAGTAATATTATTTAATTTAAATTTTGAAACATAAGAAGCTCCAAATGAATCAAATATATATATAGTTTTTGTTTCTGTTAATACATATAATAATTCAAATTCTGGATGAACTGCTATGTTTATAGGTCTTTCATCAAAAAATTCATCGGTTTCATATGTATAAATCCAATTTAAATCTGTATTATATCTTTTAATACATCGATTGTTAAAATCCAATACATACAAATTTTGTCTTTCATATGCCAATTCTGATGGAGAATTAAATTTATTAGTGTCTTTTTTAGAACCCAATCCGCCAACATTTAATGTATACTTTAATGTAGATTGAGTATTGAATTCTAAATCAAATCTATAAACTCTATTTTTTGGAGGGTCTGCTATATATGCTATGGTTCCAGTTTCATCCACTTCTAATGAAATAGGATTTAAGAAAATAGTATTTAATGAATCTGATCCATCTAATTGTATTTGAGAAGAAATATTATCGGAAGATAAACATCTGAATAAGTTTCCATCCAATACATAAATACGATCATTAACTTCTATAGCATCTTTTATTTTTGTAAAATAAGAAAGTCCAGAAGAAACTGCTAATTTGGGATTAAAATAAAATTCGGTTCCAAAATCTTTTGTATACCATCTTATTCCACTACTTAAATTAAAGGGATTAGTACCCAACCAACCAAAAAATATTGTTGGTGAATTAGTATTTATTGTTTGTAAATTCGATGCTAAATAGTCCAAATTATCTTGTATTCTACCTATTGAGGTATTGAATATATCAGAATCTCCCCATTCATTTGGTTGAATGAAAACTTCTTCATTTGTATAAGGAAGTGTTAAAAAAGTTTCCTCCACAAATCTTAATGAGTTTGAATCATACGTTTGCCAATTATCTTTTACAAAAATTGGATTTGAATGTTCATACATTTTTATTGATCCATCATTATATAATGCACTGTAAGAAATATAATATGTACCAGAATTTTTATATGAATAAAACAAAGAAGAATCGAATGCGGTAATTCTATCGGAATCGTACTCACCAAAATTTACCATATATGCAATTATATATATATTGTTTGTAGAATCCGGTGTATCAAATTGTATAAATAAATCTTGTCCAGTAAGAACATACGCAGTTGATATAAAAATTTCTGGATTTGCAGCACTACTGCTTGATATTAATGTTTTAGTTGGTGAAATAGAAGTTGTTAGTTGAGTAACAGTACTCCATAAATCCCTAGAGCCTGTATAAACATTATCTGGATAGTTGTCAAAAGTTGATGAAAATATTTTTTTATTTATATTTGAAGAAGCATATAAAAAAAGAGTATTTTTCTTGGTTCCTGATACTTCGAGTTCATTGGCAGGATCTCCTATTACTAATTCAAATACATCAAAATTTCCTGTTGTTGCTGGAATTTCTCTATTAACCGTCCAAAAATATGTTGAAAGGGTATATGTTATTGTTCCATCGACTATTTCTACGGGAGCATTTGGAATGCTTGTACTTATACTTTGATATATTGATATAACACGATCATTATCAATATCTATAGCAGTTGTATCTACCATATATGTTGTTGTTATATCTGTATAAGGAATTAATTTTAAATTTTTTTGTAATCTATTTGCACTGTTATTATCAGATTTTGCGGTTATATTAAATGTATATGTATTTAAATCTAAACCGCTTGGCATTTTATAATATATTCCATTATTTTCTGGAAATAATTCATCATTAAATGCTGTTAGTGTTATAGGCAATCCGGATGATGAATACATTTCAGTTGCATATGGAATATTTGCTAATGTATAATAAGAAGAAAAATTTTCTAATTTTGTATTGAGATTTTCTCCAGTATAATATCTAAAATCATTTAAATATGATTTATTTGCCGATAGATAATACCCCTGACTATTTGATATTTTATTTCCATATGCAGTGTTGGATGGTATTTGTGTATAGTTATTCTGATCGGAAAGAGTCAGATACTTTCCATTTTTCCAGAAAAATTCTGGAATTGTTAAAAACTCTAATGATTTATTAAATTCGGATGAATCTAAAATATTTACTACAGTATTTGCTTGAACATTATGTGCGCTCGTCCAGCCTGGAACAATAGCATCTAAAGCACTTAAACTTATTATAGTTTTAGAAACATTTGATATATTAACATTTATAGGATTGTTTCCATATGTTAATGTATTAATATTGTTATTACTAGATACATTCCAAACAATTGTAGAATTTATATATGTTGGAATAACATCACTTAAAGAAGAAAATGTATAACTATTTGTTGCATTGTTTGGTCTAGTAATTATATAGTTCTTATCTCTTGTGTTTGAAATTTCAGATGAAATTTTTTGAAATGATGTATAATATCCTAAAAAATTCGTATTAAAAATAGAAGGATCTGGAAAATCATCAACTTGAAATATATAACTTCCTTCTATTAATCCGGATTGAGTATCTATAGAAGCAACAATTCTAACAGTATTTATATTTGGAATTGTACTATTATATGGAGGCGTTACTTCTACTTTTATACTACTTAAAATAGTAGTACCCAAGTCATATCCATATGAATATAAACTTAAAGATGGATATAAATAAGAATTTATAGGAATTGTTTCATAATCAATATCATCATTATATGACCAAATCCAATTCAATTGAGCATTTGATGGTAAATCATACTGTCTTCCTTTATATGGAACTGCACATGTTAAATAAACACTTCTAGTTTCATTTAAATTGTTTATACCATAAGGTGCTCCAACTAATAACCGTTCTTCTACAAAATAATTAAAAAGTGCAGAGTTTGAACTTAGGTTAGTAACTTCGTTATATTTTTGAGAAGATAAATTTATTACTGTTGTTTGTGGACCATATCCAGAAACAACTACAGACCAAGTATTAAAATCAAAAGGAACGGCACTAAATGCAGGTATATTTTGAATAAAATTGCCGTCAATGTCTACTGAATTTATAGTAACAGAATTATTTTCTGGAGTAAAAAACCAAGATATATAAGAATTTCTAAGATCTCTTGTAGGCCAAGAACCTGCTGAGTTTAAAAAAGATCCATCAACTTCCATATAATCTTCGCTTTCATATGTCTTAGAAAGAAATATTGGCTGACCGCCATTATATGGTAATTCACCGATTGCCAAGCGTATTCTGGTTGCTTCGTATGCATCAATATATCCAGCAATTGTACATAAAGATGGTCTTAAACTAAAATCTAATTCTCCATGAGTTGTTATTGGATATGTAATTAAAAATGAATTGGCAGAAGACGCTTGAATCCAACCAGAATCTACCAATGAATATGGAATGTCTAAATTAGTTCCATAAAAACAATAAAGAGAAGATAAGAATACACTATTAGAAGGAACCAATGGAGAAAATTTAATATAATCCGAACCGGATCCATACCACAAATCATAGCTAATAAAATTAAAATCTGAAGTTATGAATGAAGAAAGAGTTACAGATGATGTATAATTTTTACCAGATGTATATTTTTCAGAAACCGAAGAACATTTTAAATAAAATGTTAAATTCGCAGTTTCCATCAAACCAGTAATATTAGGTTCTGCGGAACCAGTTAAAGATGCTTTGTAAGAATAATAGTGAGGAGGATATTTTGTAGTCCAATCAATATTCTGAGAAAGGTTTGTTGCATGGGGAACTCCTAATTGTGCTTCCGTGATCGAAATAAAAGTATCTTGCCAAAACTCATTGCTAAATTTCATCGTAGGACAATCTGCTATATAGCTAACAGAAATAGAAGTATCGGGAATTCCCGTTACAAGATTTATTATAGAAGACGAGGAATTTAAAGATCCGTTATTGAAATATGAAAAATTACTATTATACAAATCAAAAACACCGCTTAATACACAATATCTAACGTCTCCAAGATCGATGTCCAAAGTATCATTTTTAATTTGTACCAATTGAAATGCTTGTTTATTAGCTGGCATTTGTGGAGTGATTATATAGGACGATTTTAATGTAGGAGATAGTCCTAAATTTTCATCCGCTCTCTGCTGTCCAAGCGAATATATAGAATATTTTCCTTCTGGATTTAATGCATAATAGTTTACACCATAAGTTATGTATGTTGTATCTGGTCTTATTCTAGAAGTTGATGTAGAATTTACAGGAGAAGGTTCCAATACTGTAGAATAAAATGTAGGATTGTATGAATCGGTAAAAGTTATAAGCGGAAGACCTACTCTAGTACGAGAAGCACATAGATTGTAGACAATCGAATAGGTTGAATCTGATATGAGGGACGTTGTTACTGGATTTGTTTTTAAAAAATTTATATTTCCGCTTGCAGCATCTAAATCAGTAGTAGATCCTAAGTAATAATTTGCAGCTGTACTTAATAAAACAGTTTGAGTAGTTAATCTCCAATTATTTCCAACTTTTACAGGTTTAGCAGTAGGTTTTAAAAAAAGTCTTTTTGGATGTAATAAATATGAGTAATATCTTTCACCGATTTGTTTTCCCGGAGCAATGTCTATACTCAATGAATTTAAAGTATTTCCAATATTAAATGCTCTTCTTTCCGCAGAAACATTCCAAACTAAAAGCGTGTTACTTTTAGTATCCAATTCCAACAATCCTTGATCATAAAATGTTGGAACAGAATTCAAATAATTATATTTTCCATAATTAGAAGGCAATCCATTCAAAGGAACTGTTTGATTATTTACAAATCTAAATAAATTATCAGCAGGTATAGAAGCTAGTGCTGGATTTATTAACTGTCCTGCAATAGATATGTTATACACTTCATTCGGCCAAGTACCGGATTCGGTTATGTAATATGCCTGATTTGATGCCATGTTATCTACTATTTAGACAAAACTTCTAAAAATAAAGTTTTAAACATCATATTATTCTTCATTCGGAAGGAGACCAGTTGCATAGGTTTCTACTATAAACTCGTTTTGTGGTGTTGTCGTTTTTGTAGTTATTAAACAATCATTAGGATCATCGGTAGAAACTAAAAAGCTTCCTCTGATAACTAATCTTCCTTTAGTGTATGAATTAAGTTTTATTATATTTGACATTTTATTATATTTATGCAACAATAAGATAATCCTTTAAATCTATAGAATATGATATATAAGGAGTAGATGGTTTAGTGTTTGATTCAGAAGTATATATTTTTAAAACTCCACTCGTATAATCAACCCAATTATATATGTATTTATTCGTTCCTGTATTACCGCACATATTAAATGGGGGTGTAAACGTTATTAATGAGCTTGAAACACTTCCATTTACATCTATTTCTATATGGTTATTATTCGGATCAAAATAATTTTGATATGAATCATATCCAACAGCTACACTATTAGGAATTCCATCATATGCCAATCCACCGCCAAAACCACCTGCAATATTAGAATAACTTTGTAAAATAAACGTAATCCCATCTGCTCTGCTTCCACCCCCCATTGAAAACACATAATAACAAGACCAATTTAATAAATTTGAATTACTATCTAAAAAGTATATAGGAGTTGTATAAAAAATATTGCCAGTTTGGTCATTTCCTGCTTGCGTAAATCTAACAGAGTTTCCTATTTTTATTGCATCATTTAAATAATTAGAATTATTTAAAATGTCTGAATAACTCAAAGAATTTAAAGAAGAATTCCATGTTACATTATGCAGCCAGTGTTCATTAGTGGAAGCTCCGGTAGATCCTCCAAATCCTATATAAAAAGAATTTTTACCTATTTTACCTATTAGTGGACTTAAACAAGGAAAAACACATTTAATAGGTGGAGTTGGAATGTCTAAAGAAATATTTGGAGGACGATTTCCAACAATACCATCTATGCTTGTAGAATAAGTTGAGGGACTGCTAGAAACTATATATGGACTTCCGGGTCCTAAATCACAACCACAATCTGATGTAGTCGTAACAGGATCATTTTGAGTTTTTGAAACTGTTATATCATATGATTTTCCGAATCCAATGTAATTTACCATATCATGTAATATTTATAGTTACGTACTTAGTAATTTTGTATTTATTTAAAACGTCAATAGAGCATTGTATAAATCAATTTTTATATTGACTTCAAGGTTCTGTTCTTAAAATCTATTCCAGCATATAATTCATAATCATGATGACTTCTTACATCTCCCAAGCCATAAACTCCTAAATCTATATTATTGTCTTCCTCTTGCAATAAATGACGAAGACGTTTTTTACTTTCAATATCCATTTCCCACCACATTTTATCAACCTTACCTTGTTTTTTGTTTTCTTCGTTAAAATCTGTCCAATGCTTTGTTCTTCCTTCTCTGGTATATTCGTGCCAAATTACAAGCTTGTGTGGATGAAACAAATCATATCCCAATGTAAATGATCTAATGCTTAAACTAATTTCATCTCCTGCAAAATATATATTAGGATCATATTTATATTCTTTACAATGAACTCCTAATGTAAAATAAAAATGCCCACTTACAAATTTTGCAGGAATTGGTTTTTTTAAACTTTCCCAATTTTCAATAAAATGTGGATAAAATAATATTGTACCATATTCTGTAAATTTATCAGCAACCATTTTATATGGATCATGATTTAATAATTTATTTTCTTTTGGTGAATACATTCCAGCATATGAAGTAATGATTGGTTTTTTGGAATCCGTAAGGCTCATCATATTGATTAACTCTTCATCCCAATTTTGTAGAAACCTATGATGACTATCTAATTGTAATGTATATTCTTCTCCGTTCCATAATTTTTGTATAAGACTTCTAGCCCAACATAACCCTTTGCTCTTATTCCAAGGAATATCTATAATTCTAAAATCTGGAACGTCTTTGAATTGATCCAAACTTTCGGTTTCATCTCTTTGCCAACAAATTCCAAATGTTAAGTTTTTTGGATGTTTTGCTTTTGCTATACAATCTTTAATAGTTGGAATTAATTCAGGATCTCTATATGATGCAATCTGTACAAATATTTTATTTTTCATATATTAAATTATATAAATTATAATTTGATGATAAAATTATTTGTTTTTTGTATTTCGTAATTTTCAGAATTCCATATTCCGTTTTCAATTTTTTTAACAGAATGGTATAATGTATCATCTATTATATTGCATTTATATACATAATTACCAAAACTGTCTTGTATTTCTCCCAAAAAATCACCATCTGTATTAACTATTATAGATTTAATTTCTGATGTTGGTAACTGTCCTGTTATAATATAATTTTCATTAAAAGGAGCTATTCTGTAATTTTTTTCAAATAAAGAAAAATTAATTTCTTTATTTTTTATAAATGCTTTGTTGGAATATACACAATTTGCAAATTCTCCATCAAAAAATCCTTGCCATACCTTTTCTTTTACAATTTCCCAAACATTATTATTCTTTATATAAACATTGGAATTGTAACTTAAACTTAATATATTATTAACAAAAATAGGAGAACAATGAACATGAAAAGGAGATTTTGGTTCGTGTGGAAATTCTACTTCTTCATAATTTTCTAAATTACCAGAAACCAATTTCCAAGGCATGTAATTTACATTTTGATATTGTTTGTATTCATTTGCTACACAAAAATAACCAAAAATTTGATTTATAAAAAAAGGCATGTGGGTATATTTCATATTGTTAAGGTACTGGAGGTGGTATTAGCGATGTGACTGGATCTGTTTCACATCTTACAGTTAGCGACAGATAATCACTATAAGGAAAATTAGAATTAAATTGAAATATATTTGATAATGACGCACTCTCCCCACCGTTTTCTTGCCATATCAATGTTCCTTCGTTGGTTACCTCTCCACCTATAATATATGAATATCCCCCTCCCCCATAATACGCCATAAGATCATATACCCTATTTCCACCACTACAACATCCATTACGTAACCCAGCAGCTCCTTCTGCAAAATAAGAAGAAAGATCCACAGACCCCCCGTTATTTGGGATTGATGGGAAAGAAAACAAGGTTTTTTGACATATTGGAGTTGGTGTTGGAGTAGGTGTTGGAGTAGGTGTTGGAGTTGGAGTAGGTGTTGGAGTAGGTGTTGGAGTTGGAGTAGGTGTTGCAGTAGGTGTTGGAGTTGGAGTAGGTGTTGCAGTAGGTGTTGCAGTAGGTGTTGGAGTTGGAGTAGGTGTTGGAGTAGGTGTTGGAGTTGGAGTAGGTGTTGGAGTAGGTGTTGGAGTTGGAGTAGGTGTTGCAGTAGGCGTAGGTGTATGTATTGGAGTTGCAGGAGGCGTAGGTTCAGGAATAAGTGTTGGAGAATAGTTAGATGATGTTGCTGTTAGCTCAGAATAAGGATCTTTAAACAAACCATAATCATTTCCATATATATCATTCTTCCAATCAGTCATTGTTCCCTTATCTACAAGAAGTTCTTTTATTCTATCTTTATATGAAGAAGCTAACACTTCTCTTCTTAAAGATATTGGATATTTTTCCACATAATCCCATGTAGATGGTAAAGGAAATTTCCAAAAATCAAAGTCATCATTTTGTCTACAAAGACCTAAATTATTTCTTTTAATTATTTCGTATTTAGATTGATAAGGGGTAAATTTTTGATTGTTTAATGTATCGGTTATTCTACCAGCAGCATCTGAAGAACTATAAGATTCCATCATCCAACGATTGTCAATGTCAGTAATCATGGAAGGAGAATATTGATCTTTTTTGGTTAACCCTCTCTGTCTTCCGCTAAATTTATTTGTATTTAGAAACAATCTTTCTGCACTTATACTATCTATAAATGTAAGCGTATCCTTACTAACTTCTATTGAATATCCTCTTCCTCTCCAATATGAAACTCCTAGATTTTCGGGAAGCATATATTCTCCCAATTGCTTTTCCGATTTTGCTAAAGATGGCAATGAAATAGTGGCTACTGTAGGATAGAACACATTATTCATATTTGCATACGGATGAAAGGCTTCTACAGCAACCGCAGTATTAAAAACCGCAAAGGTATTTAAACACTTGTTTCTTAGATAAAAATCTTGTGTATATGTAAAAGCATTACGAGCATAGTAGTTATACTTGGTTGGTATGAACGATGAGTAACTTTCTAGTATAATATCACTTGGTTCCTCTGAACTATAGGCAATTAAATCTAAAGTATTACCGTTTCTAAAAATATCTTGTAAATTTGAAAAGTCTTTATAAAATACTATTTTATTCCATTGATAGGAAGACAGCAAAACATTTAAAGTTAAAGGCTGTGTCCATAATAAATTTGTAATCCCTCTCCTTTGATATGTCATGAAACTTCCATTGGATAGTGTCATATAAGATATTTCTGGTTGGTGAACAGGTAAATATCCATCTATGAACCTTACCTGACCACCAAAATACATTAATTGTTTTTCAAAGTGTTGATCTAAATCTTCTTCTGGTTTTGTATATGATTTAGCCCAAAATGGTTTTCCTCCATATCCTAAACCAACTCCAGTAACTTGAAATGAATTAGTAAAATAATCCCATCCATTCAATTTCATATTTATTGTAAATGATATTGAAGGAGTACTAAAAGAAGTATTATTAGATCCCTCATAAAATGATTCTGATCTGTGTACATAAGTCAAATAATCACCGGAACGCAATACCATATCAGAAATATCGTTTGTTGCAATCCAGTCTCCAAAAGTATTTCTAATTGCTTTATACCAAGTTGGAACAATGGATAGCTTAGAATAACTAAACAATGAAGCCAGATATTGAATAAAATTATTTAAATTTCCTTCTCCATCATACAAGTATTTTTGCAAATTGAAGTACCCATTTCTACTAGCAATTTGTTGCATATTTTCATTGAAATATGTATTAGGACCAATATCTACAGCATATATTTGTGTTCCTTTGGTTTTTAAGGTAAGCGAGTATGGAACTGCACTTCCAACATTTATTGTTTCATAACCATCACTTAATATAATTACAGACTTTACAGCGTTACTTCTCGGTACATTTCTATTTGTTTTAAATTCTGCTTTTCTCTGAATAATTGCATTTAAAGAATTACAAATTTCAAAAAAACTGTCTGGTTCATTATTGTCATATATTGTAGTATTTAAAATATAATCTGAAAGATACAATGCACTATATATGTCAGTCTGAGCAGTGGTTGTTATTGATTCTGATAAAATATCCTGAATAGCAAAATTAATTACATTTAAATCATTGGTTAAATAAGTGGAAGCCAAAGCATATTCATTAAAAGAAATTATTGAAATCTGAACATTTACATTTCCATTAATTAAACTAGAAGCAAATTCTTTAACTATTTGTATTGTTTTTTGTATGTCTTTGTTCTGTGAATAACTTTTATCTATGACTATTGATATGTCAAAAACATTATCAGAAGTATTTGTAGTTATTCCTCTAATATTTTTATATGGATAATTTACTATTAAATAAGGATATGCATTATTTTCTTGCTCTACTGTGCTTACTACTAAATCACTTCTGAAAGACGTTCTATAATATGTATATCTTCTTCCAGTTTTTAAAACCATTCTAGAACCATTTCCGGTTTTCCAAATACCACTACCCCAACCAACTTGTTTATCTCCAAATATTTCATCTAATTTATAATAAGAAAATTGAGGACTTTGTAAAGGATTTAAACCTCTAGTATCCAACCAAGTATTAAAAGCAAAATCAACCCCTAATCCTTGCGGATCCGCAAATAAATAATCTGCCATTCCGTTATAATCAGTTACAACTTCTCCTGAATGTCCTATTGGAGAATATTTTGTAGATTTACATCTACATTTTGTCCATTCCGGTTTATCATCAAACGGATCAGGATTTTGATAATTTTGATTTGTATAATAATTATGAGGAGAACGTTTTACATATGGACAATCCACCGAATGTTCCCTATAAAAGAAAACATCATCTGCTATAGTATCCTCATCCATCCACACAAATGAAACTTTTTGCTTTGGATTTATTTTAGTACATAATCCTCCTTGAACAACACTATCTATATGAGAGGCACAATATATAGCATTAGTATCATATATAGAAATAGAATTATCCGCATCTCTGTTTAATAATTGAACAGAACCTGCCCCCAACCATGCAGCTTCCATAGGTTCTTCTGTTTTTGTATTTAGTTTATATATTAAATCCGCATTATTAAAAGAATTTCCTGCAACAGCACCTGAAGTTATTTTCGTAGCATCTATCTCTGAAAGATTAATTGGTAAGCAAGTATCATTTAAAATAGTAACTGGAAGATTTTCATTCAATGCATCGTATTTTAAAATAGGCCATGCAATGTCATTGGTTCCTTCTGATATAGGAATGTCAGTTTTTTCAAATTTATATAAATATGCTTGTTCTGTTTCACCTGAAAGAGCATCTATATATGTAGGATTTATTCCATATTCAAAAGATCTTTTTGTTAATGTATCCGCTTCATCTGAAAATTTTTCTGAAAATGCATTGCTATAAACTAAAGTTGAATCATTTATGTATATAGGAGAGGCAGCAGAGTTCGGAAGAGTATTTGAATAATATTCAGTCAGAATTTCTTTTTTTTGTTCATCCAATAACTTTAAGTATAAAAAATAATCATCATCATTTAAACTATGCCCATCCCAAAGACTTCCTTTTGATGTCAATTTAAATCCAGGATACGGATATATAAATTCCCTTGATGTTTGTGCATTAATCGTAAACTGCATTTTATCTTCTGCTTTTATTATATTTGGACCTTTAAGCCATGCACCCTCAAGATTTCCTGATTTATCTGTTAAAAATAAATCAGAATTAGTATAATCATCACCACCCGTTGCACCAGACTTTACAATTGAGGAATCATTAATAAGAATTGGATTATATACATTATTAAAAACAGTTTCATCAACAATTTTGTCACCAGAGGGCCAATAAAACCAATTATTTCCTTGCTCTAAATCTATATTCATAGTGAAATCTGGTTGATTTATTTCACTTGCCCTAATTGCAGTCAATCCATAAACAGTTTCTCCTAAATATTGTTGTGTTGCAATAATTTCATTGTATATTAAATTGCTAGCATTTGCAGATAATGCAGCAGTCGAAAGAGTAGGAATTTCTAAAAGATATTGATTAAATAATCTAGACAATGGAGTATCAGCAACCCTCGAAAGATATCTAGTCGAAAGCAATTCCAACACTTCGGTTTCTGTTAAACCCTCAAATGGTATTTCATTAACAACATGTTCTAAATCAACATACTGATTTATTGAAACAGAAGGATCAGAATCGTGATAATTTTGTGAATCATGCAATTCTTCCAATTCTACAAAGAAATTTCCACTAGCAGATGAAAGATCGGGAAAATAATTTGATAAAGAAGATATAGGAACCTGTGTAATATAATTCTCGTCTTTAGTAAATCCTTTTAAAATATATTCATACATCAAAGTTTCTAATCCTATGTTAGAACCTGCAAGATTGTACCGAAGCTTTGCATTTTTTACAGACTCTCTTTTATATGATAATACTTTGCAAACTTCCTTTAATTTTTTAACAAAATATGGAATTGAAAATATGAGTTCTTCATCATTATTATAATCTAAGTCAGCTAAAAATAAATCCTTTTCTTGTGTACCAAAAAGAAAATTTAAATCCTTTAAAAGTTGTATATAGTTTTTTTTAATGGCATTGCCATTATTAGAAGTCAGTAACGTATTACTCCTATACCATTCATGTAGATATTCTGAATAATATTCCTGTGCCGTATCTGGTTTTAAATTTTTTTGATACTTCAACCAAGTAGGATAAGTTAAAGGAGATACTGTATTTAATGGTGCTGACATTTATAATATTTAGATTGAAAGATAATAATTTCAGCGAATAAGTACAATTAACAAATGGACACATTCACTTCAGACTATTCTTCCAATATTCCAACTGGAATAACTTCTAACCTTATTACAAGTGTTTCGAGAACCGTTAAAAAACCTATTAAAGTTTTAGAATATTCTTCCAAACATAAAAAGGAAATAAAAAGTATACAAACTACATTATTGAAAATTGCTGAACTGCTATCAAAAGTAGATTGACATTTATATTTTTTGCTGTATCTTTAAGGAATGGGTAAAGTAATAGATTTTATAGCAAACACAAAAGAAATGTTGGAGGTTATTGAAAAACCATATCCAGCAATAACAAAGCTTCCTGATTGGATTAGTAATACTCCTTCGTATATCAATGGTAAAAAATCCGTGGATGACTTTGGTGATCCTACCAGCACAATTAAAAAGTGTTTACCCGTAGTAGATGCTATGACGGCAGGATATCATATTCCGCTTCATTGTGATGTTTGGGTGGAAAATGCAGGACCAAGCGATATTAATATAAAATGGTCTTGGGATACGCTACAAGTAATTGATATGCAGAAGCAAGAACAGATGCAAACATATCCCGTTCCAGAAGGATTTTATCCTACATCATTTAAATTTATAAATCCTTGGATTGTAAAAACTCCTGCGGGATGGTCTTGTTTATTTACCCATCCGCTCCACCATGATGATCTTCCGTATAAATGCCTTCCAGCAATTGTAGATACCGATAAGCATCCAATTCCTGTTAATTTTTTATTCTTTTTAAATAAAAATTTTTCCGGATTGATAGAAAAGGGAACACCAATGATACAAGTCATTCCCTTTAAACGAGAAGATTTTAAATCGCAATTCTCATTTGATACTGGAAGCTTCAAGCAAAAATGGGAAAAGGCTCATCAAGTATTTTTTGATAGATATAAAAAATTTTTCAGATCTCCTAAAAAATATGAACAAGGAGATCTGAAAAAGTGTCCGTTTGCATTTTTACATAAATAACTAAATATTAATATGAACCTAACATTAACACATAAAACCGAGTTTAAACCTAACGCAAGCTTCGTGGAGCGTGAATCTTTGATTAATACCGAAACTCTTAAGGTAATGGATACTCTTAGACAAAGAGGGTTTTATCCATTAGAGCATACAGTTACAAACAAAAACGATAAGACAGCAACGATTGTTGTTTCTTATAGAGTACAGTAAATGAGCGCAGGAAAGGGAGACAAACCTAGAAGCTGCTTTTCAAAGCAGTTTAAGGATAACTATGATTCTATAAAATGGAAGAACAAAGAATCAGAGCATAGCCAAAAAAATAAAACCACTAAGAAAAAATAATTTTCAATGCTAAAAGATTTTATATACACTATAAAGTTTTCTTTTTGGTATGTTTTTTTTATAATAAAAAAACTTCCGACATTGACATACCTGTTCTTGTATAAAGAATATCTTTATATCAGATTTATGTTTTTAAATATTTTTAAATAATCATGTATAAAATTAAATATAAAATTGCAGAGTTTATTGTTAATGTTCAATTATTTTTCAGTAAGAAATATTCTTATCAATATTATCAGAATTTGTATCTTTTGGAAGACATAGTAAAAGAAAGATATATAGAAAAAATTTCTAAACAGACAAAAACTGATTGGACAAAATTTTACAATTAAGTAAAAACAGGTACAAAGTTGCTCTAAAAAGTACCTTAAAATAAGAAAAAAGTTCCTAAAAATGGCATAAAACTTGCTATAGGTACATATTTTTTTCATTTTTTAAAACCCACTTTTGTTTATAATTAGGGACTTATATAATTTAATATAAAAATGAATTAAAATAAGGGACTTTTCTCTGTTTTAAATATAAGTAGATATATGAAATTTGATTTACTTGTAGAAAGTCTGCTAAACGAAGCTGCTCGTTGTACGGGTCCAACTAAAAAAACCCATTCTGACCGAAAAGGTAAGAAATACATGCAGTGTGTAAAAAATCCAAAAGGAAAAGGATATAAGAGAGTTCATTTTGGACAGGCAGGGGTAAAGGTAACAGGAAAATCTGGAAATACAAAACGAAAAAAATCATTTCGTGCAAGACACAAATGCTCCACTGCAAAACCCGGTACGGCCAAATATCTAAGTTGTAAAAATTGGTAAATCAACAATTAAATAAAGTATAATATGAAAAACAAACAATTATTAGAGAATATAAAAAAAATTAAAAAACGATTGAATGTTTTAAGTGAAGAGATAGAAAGGGATCCAAGTTTTAATTTCTTTGATAGGGTTCGTGAATTGGAAACTATAATACAAAACATAAGCAAAGAATTTATCGATGGACAATTGCTCCAGCTTTATATCTGGAGGAAACTCGGATATAGATTTTTATATAGTGGAGGAATTTCAAAACAAGAAAGTGAAAATTTGTTTATGGAGATTTTAAATAATCTTAAAAAGTTTGAAGAAATATATCCAAACGAAAAACTCGGTAGTGAAGATTCATATGATGTAATTACCGATGAATCTAAAAAATATCCTTTGAAGGGATTAAAAGACAAAATTTCTCCTGTTGCACAAAAGAAAGCAACAGAACTTGAAATGGATCTTTCAAATCCAAAAGAAGAATAATTTTTGTTGACAATTTAAACATATTTTTATATAATAATAAAAATATGAAAAATGTATTAATTCTTGGAAATGGATATATCGGAAAGTATTTGGCAGACTACCTCAAAGCAGATCATAATGTTATAATATGTTCAAAATCTCAATTGGAGTATTCTAATCCAAAAATTTTGTTTGAATATATTAAAGAAAAACAAAATACAGAATTTTATACAAACAAAGGATTTGACTGGGTTATTAATTGTTCTGGATTTACGGGAACTCCCAATGTAGATGGTTGTGAGGATTATAAAGAAGACTGCTATCACTATAACGTAACAGTTCCTCTTCAAATAACAAAGGTATGTAATCATTTGCAAATACCCGTTATTCATATTGGATCTGGTTGTGTGTATAGTGGATATGATAAAATATATTCAGAAGAAGATACACCAGACTTTGGTTCGGATTCTTATGAATCTTCTTTCTATTCAAAGACTAAAGATGCCTTCGAAAAACTTTCAAGGCACATGGATAGATATATTTTTAGAATTAGAATTCCTTTTACCGGAGTTGTCGAACCAAAAAATTATTTGCATAAATTACTAAAGTATGACAATCTTATTTCAAAACAAAACTCAATAACATGTGTGGATGATTTAATGCTATTCATCAAGAAATTTATAAATAATTCAAAAAAACCAGATTATGGGATTTATAATGTCGTAAATGAAGGTTCTGTGGATGCCTCTGATGTTGTTCAGATGCTAAAAGATAATGGAATTGAAAATTTAAATTGGAAATTTATTTCAATAAAAGAAGCAAACTTTAAAGTATCCAGAAGTAATTGCATTCTTTCAACCGAAAAGATTAAAAAAATTGGAATGGAATTGCCAGATGTCAAAGAAAGTTTGGAAAAGTGTGCTAAGGAATTTGCAAATTATATTCGAGTCAATAATTTAATGAAATTGTAAATATTGATAATGTCCCTTAAATTATTAAAAGAAACCAAACAGTTAAAGCAAAGGCTTAACATCTTGATTGAAAACGATTCAAATTTTTTTGATGAAAATTTGAACGGTAAATTGCGTTATACAATAACATCAGAGTTAATGAATAGAGCACGTTATTACGAAAAATATAAAAAAATTCTTTCAAACAACGATAATAATAATGAATTAGCAGACAAAAAATACTTTGAACTTTTAAAAAAAGAACAGATAGAAGAAGTATTAAAGCGTTTACATAAATATAAATACCCAATATTAGCTCCATGGGATCGTGAAATTCTTACTACAGTTCGATCTCCTCTTAAAGAAATAGAAGCAATTCAAATTCAGTTCGGAGCAATAAAATATCGAAGTGATCCAGTAATTTACACAAGAGATATAATAAAAACCGATAATGATGAAAGATATTTGATATTGCATTCATCAAATTCTAGTGTCTATTCATTTAAAATAGAAACCAAATATTTTAATACACAAGAAGATCTTGATAAGATTGCTATGTATTGGGGAACCACGAATGATACACTATTAACAGGAGACGAAAAAACACCTATTATAAAACTTTTACAAAAGAATCGAGAAGAACAAATGTCTCCAACTTCTCAGAAGAAAGTTAAAGAACTAGGAATGGACATAGAAAATATTGAAGGGGAAGAATATTAATATGAAATTTGATAAACTTATAGAAGCATATGAAAAGCAATTGGAATTTGATTTTACAGAAAAAAAGAAAAAGACTCCTAGTGTTGTTGAATTGTCAAAAAATGATGAAGAACCTAGAGTCTTTAACGTATTTTGGGATAGGAATACATACGAAACAACAGCTTCTTCCAAACCACAAGCTATTGGAAACATTGCCGCTAGAATATCAGAAGGAACAAACCAATTATCCACTTTAAGAAATAAAATGGATAATTGTTTAGTAAGAGATATGAAGTGGAACGTAAAATATTAAAATTCTTCGTCTGATAAATTAGATAAATCCAATCTCATTTTTTTAGCCTTTTCTATTGATTTTTCACTAAAGGAAAGAAACCATGGTTTTTGTATAGATCTTACGGTATAATCTTTTGTAAACGCATCATAATTTACCTTTATTTTATCCTGATGCTCTTTTGTTAAAGTTATTGAAATAAATTTATAATTTGAAAATGGACTCCCATATTCTTCCAAATCATAAAAAAATTCATTACAAACTTCGTCAAGAATATCTCCCTTATAATCTGTTCTTACCGCATATGCGTATTTATAATATTCACTATTTTCATATATTCTAAAAACATCTTTATATCTTCCCAATTCTAAAACGACATTTCCGCTAGCATCTTCAAATCTTGTTTTTTCATCTGAATCATATCGATCAGTTTCTTTTCCTTCTATTTTAAATCCCTTTAAAATTGCTCCTTCTACAGTTCTAGGATAATCTTTAAAGAGATTCTTTATTCGATTAAATCTATTTTCCAATTCGGATTGCTCAGAAGACTCCATTAAATTATTCAATCTTCTAGAAAGTTTTTTTGCTTCGTTTAACAATTTATTTCGCATTGTTAGATATTTATTGATATTATCAGATGTTTTCAATAAATTATTGAGATATAATTGATTTTCATTCTATAAATAATATAGAATGAAATTTGATTTATTATATGAAAAGCTTCTAGAAGAAGCAAAGGTAAAAAGAGATCGTTGTTTGAGAAAAGCAGATTCTGTGTACGGAAAGAAAACATCTGCGTATAAGAGCGGAGCTGTTGTAAAGTGTAGACAAGGAAAAATTTGGAAAAAGAAATGAACTTCAACGAAACCGTTAAATGTATTTTAGAAAAGTTCGATCTAGAAAAAAAGGAAGGACTTCATGGTTGGTTCAAAAGAAATAAAGGTAAAGGATGGGTAGACTGTCGCGCAAGTAAAAAAGGAAAACTCGTTCCCTGCGGCAGACAAGAAGGGGAAAAAAGAAAAGGATATCCAGCCTGTAGACCAACCAAAGCAATGTGCAATTCTAGAAAAAGACTCAAAAAAGGATCAAAACGAATTTCTTGGAAGAAAAAAAGTAATTAATCAATATGGGCATGACAATATACGTACAAAAATTATCAATTCCAGCTGAAGAATGGTCATTAGATGTGGAATCTTCAGATCTTGTAGAAGGTGTAAAACAAAAACTAAAGGATCAAGAAGCTCCTGCATCTTATGATCTTAATAAAATTAAACTCTTCTTCGATGGACAAGAACTAGAAAATAATAACACTCTTTCAGAGTATAATATACAAAAATTTTCTCACCTAACATCATCTTACCAAACCAGAGCAGTAAGAACTGTTATATACATGTAAATATTAAAAGATTTTTCTTGATATTTCCAGAAATATCTCATACAGTAAATCCATGTTCACATTCATGGTAATTGCCACTTCAGAAGAAGAAGAACCGTTTCTAGTAGAAGCAAACACTCAAGAAGAAGCACAAACAAAAGCACTGGAACTCTTGGGTTGGCATGTAATCAAAACAGAAGATGATTCAGAATCTGAATAAGATTTTTATTGACAGCAACAAAACCTTTTAATACTATATAAAAATGCCAAGAGGTAGACCAAGAAAAAACATTGCTACAAAGAATCTTATCAATAAGAGTATCGTGGGTGTACGCAAGAAACGTACCAAGTCTATTGTTCCAAGTATTGTGAAAAGACCAATGGAAGAACTAACCACTCAAGAGCGCGAAGACAGAGAGAAATGGTTGGATAGCTTCTTGCCCAAGATTGATCCCAATAAGAAAACTGTTGTTCTTGATTTGAATAAGAATGTAGAAGCATGTAAAGAACATACTAAAGGTGCTTGCGTTCGTCCTGACATATATCTAGACTATGGATGTAATCATTGCTCCCTATTTCAGAATTGTGCATGTCGCCTAAAAAAAGTTAAAAAAAATTATTGACTTTACCGGAAATTTGAAATATAGTCCTATACATGATTTCGAATGACAAAGTTTGGTTGGTAAATAATAAGAGTTTCTGTGGTGGTTACTCTTATTATTTCGGAAGTCCTGCCTTCTGTGGTGGTAGGTAGGACTTCCTTAAATTTGTGAGTTGGTTCCCGATGATCCAATGGGACTGGGCTTGCTCGGTCGAACACAAAATCGGAAAATTGATTTTTGACATTTTAATTTTAGTATGCAATATAGCTCAAGTAGTAGAGTCCTGATTTGTATTCGGG